>Ga0302253_1000132_pt1 | contig 78774 bp, 64 predicted proteins | sample AAG_RA_Trp_MG_FD_193537 | JGI IMG/M metagenome (GOLD analysis project Ga0302253, IMG submission 193537) | Enriched activated sludge microbial communities from anaerobic digester in WTTP, New Holstein, Wisconsin, United States - AAG_RA_Trp | ecosystem: Engineered > Bioreactor > Anaerobic >...
TCGTTGACGATGCGAATATGTCCCGGCACGGTGAAAACCCTATACATATATCCCCGCGAGCATCAATAAATTTTTGCGGCATGACCATGCAGAAATCGGGCAGGATCACGGTCAGGGGAATTGTGCAGGGTGTCGGGTTCCGCCCGTTCGTGTATGCACAGGCGCTCCTGCTTGGGATTGCCGGCACGGTCAAGAACCTCGGGAGCGAGGTGGAGATTGTTGCCCGCGGCGAGCCGGAGAAGTTCGACGCATTCCTTTCTGTTGTTTCAAGGGGCCCTCCGCTCTCCCGGATCGACTCTGTTGAGTGCACAAAGACAAATGCCCCGATTGCGGACGGGTTCGTGATCCTGAAGAGCGGGACGGGTTCCTTCTCCGGCATGATCCCGCCTGACATTGCAATCTGCGATGAATGCATTTCGGATATTTTCCAGAGCGGGGGTCGGTATCACAAGTACTGGGCCACCTCCTGCGTGAACTGCGGCCCCCGGTACAGCATCATTAAGGAGATCCCCTATGACCGCGAGCGGACATCGATGGCGGATTTCCCGGTGTGCCCAGCCTGCGCTGCGGAGTACCATGACCCGCACTCCCGGCGTCACCATGCGCAGACAATCGCGTGCGCTTCCTGCGGACCGGAACTGACACTTTCCGACAAGCTTGGCCACAAGGTCACCGGTCCTGACCCGGTAAAAGAAGCCGCCAGCCTCCTCGACGCGGGGTTCATCCTCGCGATCCGGGGGATCGGCGGGTTCCACCTTGCCTGCGTAGAGGAGTCGGCCGGAACACTCAAGCACCGGCTCGGACGGATCGAGCAGCCGTTCGCCGTCATGGTCCGGCCGGATTATCTCGACCGGCTCGCCATCGTAAAACCGGAAGACCGGGCCCTCATGGAAAGCCCGGTCCACCCCATAGCGGTGCTGGAGAAGCGCGACCCGGACGCCCATGCCGGGATCAGCAACCTCCATACCATCGGCTGCATGCTCCCTTACACCGGCCTCCACCACCTCCTCTTCTCCCAGCTGAAACACCCGCTCCTGATCATGACGAGCGCAAACATGCCGGGCTACCCGATGATAACAGAGATCGACACCGCGATGGCAAAACTCTGTCGCGATGCCGACTTCTTCTTAACCCACAACCGGCAGATCGTGAACCGGTGCGATGACTCGGTCCTGCGGAACGGGTACATCATCCGGCTCTCCCGCGGGATTGCGCCGAAGCGAACGGCCATCGACCTCGGGAAGCACTGCATCCTTGGCGTCGGCCCCGAGCTGAACGCTAATGCAACGATCTACAAGGGAGGGTTTGCTGTCACATCCCCCCATGTCGGGAACGTGCGGAACCCGGCAACGCTTGAATACCTGGAAGAGACGGTCAAAAACCTCCAGCGGATCCTCGGGGCGAAATTTGACGTTATCGCCCACGACCTTCACCCGCAGTTCCTCTCAACCCGGTTCGCTCGCGAGATCGCCTCCGAGCACGGCCTGGAACTGGTCCCCGTCCAGCACCACCGGGCCCATATCGCGGCAACGACAACGGAACCCTGTATCGGTATCGCCATCGACGGCGTGGGATACGGGGACGACGGGACAATCTGGGGCAGCGAGATCTTTGCCGGGCAGGTGCCGGACCTTGTGCGGGTCGCCCACCTCGAACCGGTCCCCATGCCGGGCGGCGATCTTGCAACACGGTTCCCGAAGCGGATGCTCTACGGCATCCTGCCGGATAAACGGATCGAGGCCCTCCTTGCATCCCGGGGATGGTCGGACATCGAACTGGGTGTGCTCGAAAAACAGGTTGCATCGGGCTTCAATGTGACGCTGACCACGAGCACCGGCCGCGTGCTCGACGCTGCGGCGGCCCTGCTCGGGATCTGCCGGGAGAAGACCTATGACGGTGAGCCGGCCATGAAACTCGAATCGGCTGCCGCCGGGGGACACACGGAGAAGTGGGATCTTGAGTATGCCACCCGGGATGGCTGCGAGACCCTCTCCAGCCGGGCACTGGTTGAGACCGCGCTTGCACGGATGGACGCATCCCGCGGGGACCAGAGGGCAATCCGGGACATCGCAGCCTCGTTCCAGTACAACCTTGCCCGGGGGATCGCCGGGATGGCCATCCGTGCTGCGGAACGCGAGGGCATGAAGAGGGTTGCCCTCAGCGGTGGGGTTGCCTACAACCATGCCATCCGCACGATAATCGAAAAAGAGATTGCAGCCGCAAACCTCGCCTGCGTAATCAACCGGGACTACCCGCTCGGGGACGGCTGTGTCTCGTACGGGCAGGTCGTGTATGCCGGGTGCCGGATCTCCGGCCGTTGACCATAAAATCCATGAATGAGTCCTTTTCCTGCAATCGGAGGCATTATAATGCCTCAAAAGAAAGATTCACACACGAGCAATGGACCCGCCTGACAAGATAACCGGTACCGAACAGAAGATCAAGGGCCTGGAGCAGGACTTAAACGACCTCCGCCAGGGGCTCACGCTCGTTGCCGATTATTACCGTGACCTCCAGAAGATGTCAAAGCAGCAGGAGGCCATAGAAGCCGTTGACGAGATCCTTGCACGGCCGCTTGTTGACGAAGACATCGAGTTCGAGGGGATCTGGAAGTTCCACGAAGATGCCCTCATCGCGGACCCTGACGCCCGCGTCCCGTTCGATGTCATGTACAAGGCCTTCGTGCAGTACTGTGAGAAGAGCGGGAGGAGCGTCGTAGACAACGACGCCTTCGAGTTTGTTTTTGCGCACATCGAGAATCCCGCACCGGTCCCGGACAAGGGAGACTGGGTCGGATACCGGCTCCAGGCCGGTACTCCCTGAGCAATCCCTGAAACGTGTCCGGTTCCTTAATGGACAAACTTAACATCCACGGGAGTGAACCTTGATCCATGAAAGCCGGCTGGGGGTTCATCATATCGGGAATAATTATTATCGCCATCGGTATTGTCTGGCTTTTTTTTGGCATGTCGGCAACGGACATCGGGCAGGGCATCACCACAACGGTCTCCCTGCCCCAGGTGCTGCCCACATCAGTCCCCCCGACAACCATACCCGTCACCGTGGTACCCACGGGAACTGCCGTTGTGACAGAAGCGATCACTCCTTCTGCCGACGCAGCAAAGCTGCATTTCCTTGACCTTGCGTTCGGTGCCGGGAATCCCTATGTCGAGCGGTGGAGCGAGACACAGAACAACGGCCGGATCGTAATCTCGATGGTAGGGAACCGTGATGCCGATGCCATGGCTGTCCAGACAGCACTCCAGGATTTCAACAGCCTCTCCCGCACCACCCAGATCTCCACACAGGTCAAGCAGGGGAGTGCAACGGGAGATATCGTCATCAAGTTCGTTACCGAGGACGGATTGAGCGCGATCCCCCTGAACACTTCGGAGAGCCTGACCAACAAGGAATTCATGCAGGACGGAAGATCCGTTGCCAAGGTCACGTTCGGCACCATCTACATCAACAATGATCTCAAGGGAGACGAACGCAGCCATGTCATTCTCCGGAGCCTCTTCTACGAACTGGGCCTTGTTGGCGCTACAGACCTGTACCCGGACAGTCTCTTCTACAGCGGCACCAATGCCACAAAAACGCTTTCCCTCATTGACAGGGAAGCTGTCAGGATCCTCTATGGCACCAGCCTGAAGCCGGGGATGACTGCAAACGAGGTGCGGGGCCTGCTGTTTGTGCGGTGATCGGGGGGATAGGTTGTGTCGGAGGTCCCCGGTATTTTTCCGTTTTGAGAGTGAACCATCAGATCGCAATATTCGCCCCTGCCTGAGGAATTCGACAATGCACCTGTGAGAGCGGACGCCCGCCATTATGGAGGATTGCATCATGGTGGGGGACTTATCCTTCTCCGAAGACCCGACAGACCATTCCTGATTTCGGAATATTCATCTATCATCATCGGGATATTTCTGAATACCGGGAGAATTCTGGGGTCATGTTTTTTTTTTCCAGTGAGAACAGTGGGCGATACCTGGTTGGTGGATGTCTTGTCCTCTTCATGGGGATAGCATTTGTGCTCAGGATAATCCCAGCGTTGTTCATACCCACGGACGGGTTCCTGCTGAACAGCGGCGCCGATGTGTGGTACACCATGAGGCAGGTCGATGTTATGGTCGCACATTTCCCCCAGTACAACTGGTTCGACCCAATGACCGCTTTCCCAACAGGAAAAACCATTGACTGGGGGCCGCTCTACCCGTTCCTTGGGGCCGCACTCTCAATCCTTTTGGGTGCATCTTCCCGCACGGATATTGTAAACATTGTCGGATGGATTTCACCGATCCTGGCTGTACTCCTTGTTCCTGTAACCTACCTGTTGGGAAAAATGATATGGAACCGCATGGCCGGTATCGTTGCTGCGGGACTAGCCTCGGTCATCTGTTATGTATACTTTGTCCAGTCGTCGTATGGATGGACAGACCATAACAGTGCTGAAATGTTCTTTGTTGCGCTCTTTTTTCTTGCATATCTCTCTGCACTCTCGTCCAGCAGAAAGACAGCTGTTGACCTGAAGCTCTCAAGAACTCTTTTTGTGCCTGCATCTCTATCCTGCCTGGCCGGAATTCTCTATTTCCTGGGTTACCTCACCTCCCCAACAGTCCTCCTCTGCCTGATTGTTGTTGCAATTACCACCTTCATCCAGGCCATCCTTGATTTTTCAGGAGACGTGCGCGCGGATTACCTTCTCCTGGTAAACGGCATCGTGTTCTGTACTGGTGCAATTCTTGAAACGCTCTTTGGATTTCTGCCATGGGGCGGCCTCTCCCTGACCACGTATTCCATCACCCACGTATATGTTATGATCGGGCTTATCGCGGGGACACTTCTGCTCTTTGTGCTGGCGAAAGTCTTCCAAAAGAACTCCCGTTACTATTACCTTTCTCTTGCCGGGCTTATCATAGGGGGACTTGCGGCCGCCGGGTTCATTCCAGTGTTCCAGGCCATCAGGGACCAGGCATTCTCCCTCCTTTTCGGCTCCCCGGCTTACACCCTCGCGGTCCGGGAAACACAGGCATGGTCGCTTGCCGCTGCCTATGATACATTCGGGATCTCGCTCATTCTCGTGGCAGGTGGACTTGTTATTCTTGCATTCTCCGTTCTGAAGAAACAGAAATCCGAACAGGTCTTCCTTCTGGCATGGCTTGTCGTCATGCTTCTTTTGACCATCCCTCACCAGCGGTTCCAGTTGTACCTGATGGTCCCCGTCGCCCTCACGGCGGCAGTCTGTTCTTCGGCACTGGTTCAATGGTCATGGGATGGCGCGGGCACATGGATTATCTCCCGTCTCTTCAAAAACGGAGAAACGGAAACGACCGGGGTTGCCCGGCTAGTGAGCGCCAGGAAAGAGCGAAAGGTGAGGAAGGGCCCGCACGAATCCACCACAGTTGAAAGATCTGTGATAATAAAGGGGTTTGTCCTTGTCGTGATCGTTATTATCACGGCGATGGCATTTGCTCAGTCCGCCGGACAGGACTATGCCTATAGCGCACATACGCCCGCGAACGGGATCCCAAAGGATTGGGCAGAGACCCTTGTCTGGCTCGGTTCCTCAACTCCACCGACCGGTGTCGATTATTTTGAGGTCTATGATCAACAGACCTTCACGTATCCAAAAATCGCGTATGGTATTCTTGCACCGTGGGAGCAGGGACACCGGATAACGTACTTCTCCCAGCGCATTCCCATAACAAATCCATTCCAGGACAACCTCGCCGGGAAACGTGGCGTTGCTGCATTCTACCTCTCCGATGATGAGATAGAGGCAAATACCATTCTCTCGAATTTCCGCGGGCATTACGTGATTACTGACCTTGGCACAGCTACCGACACATTCCCCTCACTCATCCCTTGGATCACTGGTTCCGACACATTTACTCCCTATATCTACTGGGCATTTGTTCCCGATTCATCCGGTGTCCTGACCAAGACTCACCTTCTGGGTGATGCGTATTTCCAGACCATGATCGTCAGGCTCCAGGTTTTCGATGGGTCTCTTGTCATTCCTGAAACTGCCCACTACACAACGTATACGATACGGACGGTTCCGGACTCAGGGACTACAGCTGGAGCCGGGGGGCTCGCGCGGGTGATCAGCGGTATGCAGAAGATGAGCGTTTCCGATAGTAGCCTGAAGATCTCTCCGGAAGGATCTGTCCTGACGGTGGGAGATTCCTATGCGGATTTCTATTCCTCTGCACCGTACGAGCCGGTGAAAAAGGTTCCGGCACTGACACACTACCGGCTGGTGCATGAATCCCCTACGAATATTTCTGTCCAGTTAGGAAGCGGACAAGGTAGTATTCTTCCCGATATCCGGCTGGTGAAAGTCTTCGAATATGTGAAGGGCGCCCATGTTCCCGGTGACGGGATCATTGAGCTCAATCTTGTCACGAACACCGGGCGGACATTTATTTACCGTCAGGAGAGTTCCAACGGGGAGTTCGTTGTCCCCTATGCAACTGAGGGCAGCACAACTGAGGTAAAGGCATCAGGGCCTTATCACATTGTTGGTACTTCCCGTCAGGTTTCCGTGACAGAGGCTGATGTGCAGAATGGCAGTGGTGTCTCATGATACCTGGAAAACAGTCATGCTGCCCGTTTTTTTGCGATTGACTGGTAATACCGTTCAGCCTTAGCGACGATATGGTCCCAGTCAAAGGCTTCGGCCGAGGTCTTACAGGCCTCCCGCATCAGTTCATAGTTGCGGAGAGCATTACGGATACCCTGCGCAAGATCTTCCGGAGAAGGAGAACAGACAACTCCATTATCTTCAGAGATAAGATCGCAGACTGCATTTGCCGGGTGCCTGATCGTTACAACAGGGAGACCGCAGCCAAGTGCCTCCAGGGCCGCAATCCCGAATCCTTCCCGCGATGAGGGGAGGACGAACACTTTGGCTGCTTTCATCTTTGCGATGACCTCGTCATGGTCCTTGATAAAGCCGTACATCCTCACGTGCTTCTCCAGGGATAAGTTCGTCACCTGTGTTACAATCGCACCGCGTTCCGGGCCATCGCCGATGATTGTCAACCTGATACCCGGGAACTCTTTGACAAGAAGATGAATCGCCAGTACAAGGAGATCAGCATTCTTCTCCCGGATAAGCCGCCCAACAAAGATGATGTCTGTTGACTCTTGTGCCGGAGTAACAGCGCTCAGGTGCCGGATATCGATCCCGTTGGGCAAGAGGGCGTCCGGCTGCCGACCGAATTCTTTCCTGAACCGGGCCGAAGTTGTCGGAGAGACCGAGATAACCGGAGATTTGAACGAGGCGACAAACCATTCGACTGCCTTTCCCATCACCCCGACAGATCCGAGGTATTCCCTCCAATAATCTCCCCAGACTTCATGCCAGGTGATCACCGATGGCATCTTTCTTATAGTTGATACGATCCTGACCGGGATCGCAGGAAAGAATGGGAATTGCTGACAATCGATGATATCCACCTGTATCCGGGCAAGGGGCCGGAAAAGATGAAGGGAGAAATAGAGTGCTTCTCCTATCGTTCTTTTTCCTCGGGCATAGAGCGGATGTGCCGGACAGACTCCGTGGAGGATGACGTTGTCTTTTACCAGGATGGCGTCACCATCCCAGTACTTCATCCCAAAGATGTGGACTTCGTGGCCACGGGCCGCAAGCCTCCGCGATAGTTCCCAAACCCTCTTCTCCACGCCGCCTTTTACGTACGGGTAGATGACATCGTAGACGAAGGCGATCTTCATCCGGTCCGGTTCAGGCATGGCCGTTGTTCTCGTTTAAAAGCATCATACTCTGGAATACAGCGAAGAGGAAGACCTGGATGCCGGTAGTAATCAGGACAAGCGAGATAATTGCCGTTGAGATCTGGGAAAGAACGCCGAAGTTAATGGTTATCCAATGGATGAAAATATTCATTCCGAAAATGATACCCGCGAGCGAGAGGAGAATCCCGGCAATGATGAACTTTTCCAGGTTATGGTAATTCATGATGACTTCAATGACACCAGCTTTCTTCTCATAACCATGAATGACTGAATAAGTCTTCATGAGAAAACCAGTCAGGATAACCTGAAGACCGCCCATGAAGAAGATAGCCCCTAGGATAAATGTATGGAGGTGGGAGGATTCAACTTCTCCTTGAAAATAAAAGAATCCCATCAACAGAATCCCCATCAGGGAAAAAAGAAGTCCGGGTATTGCTACGAAAGGAAGGGGTTTCATGAGCAGCACGAAGCGAATATGCCGCCACCCGTCAGCGAAACTATGGAGTTTCGATGGAGTACTTCGCGGATAGTAATCGATGGGCACTTCCACGATCTTCAGCTGCTCCTTTGCGGCCATCACGAGCATCTCAGAGGCAAATTCCATGCCCCCGGTTTTGAGGTTGAGTCGATCCAGAGCATCCCTTGTGATGGCGCGGAAACCACTGTGGGTATCAGAGAAGCGGGTACCGAAGATGACGTTTACCATCCAGGTGAGAAGGGGATTTCCGATATAGCGATGGAGGGGAGCCATGGCCCCCTTTCGGATCGTACCCTTGAAGCGCGAGCCGATGACGAAATCGGCACCTGCATCAAACGGGGCAATGAGCCGTGGGATATCAGAAAAATCATACGTATTGTCGGCATCTCCAATAATGATATACCTGCCTTTTGCATGGGCGAACCCGGCGAGGTACGCATTCCCGTAGCCGGGTCTTTCCGGGCGGATGACGGTTGCACCAAGAGATTGGGCAATCTCTGGGGTCCGGTCGGTTGAGGAATCTGCTAAAATGATCTCGCAATTAATAGTATTGTCACGGAATACGGTCTGGATTTTCCGGATACACTCTCTGATGGTGAGTTCTTCGTTGAGAGCCGGAATGATGACTGATACTGCATACTGGTATCTTATTTCAGACCGTGAATCCATGTTTGTCCTAATGGGGTCTTTTTCCGGGAATATTAAAGGTACGGGATGGTTTCTGATTAACTGTTGTTCCGGCTCTGGTATTCTAAATGCCACCACTATCATTCAGGTGCATCGATCCAAGCTGCCCGGGTTACTTCCACACCGAACACAATGTTAATCCCCCGTTCAACAGAAATATTACAGAAACATGCCTGCAAAAACCCCTTTTCTGAGTATCGTCGCAGTATCTCGGAATGACAACCATGGCGGAGAGCTCTTACCGCGTATGCAGGTATTCATTGATTGTTTAAACGAGCAGGTGAACCGACACCACCTACCCGCGGAGTTGATCATAGTGGAGTGGAATCCACCGGAGGATCGTCCATCACTTCAACAAGCGCTATCATGGCCCTCCCCAACTGATTGGTTTTCGGTACGGCTCATCACTGTCCCCAAAGAGATGCATAAAAAGCTAAAGAATGCCGATAAGATCAGCCTGTTCCAGATGATAGGAAAAAATGTTGGTATCCGGAGGGCAAGAGGAAAATTCATCGTTGCAACAAACATCGATATTATTTTTTCAGACGATCTTATGCAGACCATTGCACGAAAAGAACTGGAGCCGGGTTATTTTTACCGGGTCGATCGAATCGATGTTGACTCAGCAATCCCCGCAGACAAACCACTTGATGAAAAACTGGAATACTGCAGGAACCACATCATCAGGATCAATTCACGGTACTATGTTACCAGTATTGCAAATCTCAAGGCCCTTTTCACAGATATTGCCCATAATCCAACGCTCCTTGGATATTATTTCAAAAACATGCTCTACAAGCTCCGAATCCCCCGACTCCACTACAATGCCTGCGGGGATTTTACCCTTATGGCAAAAGAGGATTGGGATGCGCTCAGGGGATATCCCGAACTCGAGATCTTTTCCCTCCATATTGACAGCCTGTTTCTGATGACCGCCTATTTTTCCGGATATACTGAAAGAGCCTTGAGTGCCCCCCATGAGATTTATCACATTGAACATAGTCTCGGGTCTGGAATAACACCAGGTGAAGGGCAGAAGAGACTTTTCGAACGTCTTGATATGCAGGGGACTCCTTACCTTTCCTGGAGGGAGTGTGTACGGCTTGCGGCAGAGTATCGAAATAAACGGAGGAATCCCGCGGGCATCGTAGAATATAACACGGAGTCGTGGGGACTTCATGAAGAGGATTTGCCAGAGGCGATACTATGATTATGACAATCAAACAGAATTTTAAGATGGGATTGCCTCGGACTGAAAAGATGATCACGATATCTGCAGAAACGGAATATTGCGAAACCTGCCGAGGCAGTATTTAGGTTCAGGTGCTGAATGGATACCGATCATTTTAAAGATCTCTACAATCATCGTAACCTGATCTGGGCGATTGCATGGGGTGACTTTAAATGGCGGTATAAAAATTCCGTTCTGGGATATTTCTGGTCCCTGCTTGAACCGCTCGTCATGTTCGTCATCCTGTATGTTGTCTTTAGTAACCTGATGAAGGTCCAGGTGGAATATTATCAGCTCTTCTTATTGCTGGGCATCATCATGTGGAACTTCTTTGTCAAGGCAACTAACCTGGGTCTGACAGCTATTGTTGGGAAGCCAAGCCTTATCCAGAAAATCTATTTCCCGCGTGAGATTCTTGTCATCTCAGCGTGCCTTACTGCAATGCTTCAGAGCCTTTTCGAGTCACTGATATTCATTGTCTTTATGGTTGCCCTTCAGATCCCGCTCTCATGGAATCTTCTTTATCTGCCACTGATCCTCGCCATGTTTTTCATTCTCACACTCGGAACTGCACTCGCCATATCTGCATTAAATGTTTACTATCGGGATATTCAGTTTATCTGGGCCGTTGTTCTTCAGGCCGGATTCTTCATTACCCCAATCCTATACCCCCTTTGTATCTTTCCCACTGCGATGCAGGAGATTTTCCGGTTAAACCCAATCGGCCAGATTATTGTCATTTCCCGTGACTGCATCCTCTATTCCAATGCCCCCTTCCCGTTATCGCTTGCCTATGCCGGTGTTGCTTCTGGTCTCATCCTTGTTATTGGCTATATAATATTCCTTAAACTTGAACCACGGTTTGCGGAGGAGATGTGATGGACGTTATTAAAGTCGAACGGCTCTCCAAAGAGTTCCGTATCCCCCATGAGAAACGGGATACGCTGTTTGCTGCATTGACCGGTCTTATGCGTCCATCCAGCTATGAGACCTTCGCTGCCCTCAAAGATGTCAGTTTTTCTGTCGAAGAAGGAGAGATGTTCGGAGTTATCGGCCAGAACGGGAGCGGAAAGAGCACCCTGTTAAAGATCCTCTCCCGAATTATCCTCCCTACATCCGGCTCGGTTGAGGTAAAAAAGCCGGTAACCCCGTTTCTTGAACTCGGAGTGGGATTTCAATACGATTTCTCGGCACTGGAAAATATTCGAATGTACGGAACGATCATGGGACTATCACCACGGGAGATTGATAACAGGATTGAAGAGATCTTGAAATTTGCCGGTCTCGAGAGGTTTCGGGATGTAAAGCTAAAAAATTTTTCTTCCGGTATGCAGGTACGCCTGGCGTTTTCCACCGCGGTGCAGACGAATCCCCAGATCCTTTTGCTGGATGAAGTACTTGCTGTTGGCGATTTAGACTTCCAGAAAAAATGTTATGACGTCATAGAACATTTTAAGAGGGAGGGGGTAACGATTGTTTTCGTCTCTCATGATCTCGAATCGGTAAAAAAACACTGTAGCAGGACTTTGTTGCTGGATCATGGTAATCCAGTGATGATCGGAAAAACATCTGATGTCGTCGACAGATACCTTAAGGGAGTATAGAGAAGAGACCCGCTTATGATATTCAACGCTTATGATTTTCAAGGGAGATCGTAATTGAAATTACGCTACAAATTCCTGGCATCACTCCTTCTTGGGCTGGTGATATTATGGCTGATCTTTCTCAGGCTTGACTTACAAAGTGTGAGTGAGGCAATAAAAAATGCAAATCCGCTCTTCCTGCTGGCAGCCATATTTTTCCTGTTCTGTTCAATCGGAGCCAGGGTAATTACATGGGGGATTTTACTAAATTCCAAAGAACCGATTAAATCCCGATACCTGTTGTCTACGATGTTGATGGGATATTTTGTCAATATTTTCATACCTGCCCGCTTTGGTGAATTTGTTCGATGTTATGCATTGTCCAGAAAAACCACCCTCCCGATTACCTACATACTCGGAACAGTTGTTATTGAAAAAGTATTAGACATCGGAATCTTACTCGCGTTTTTCATGGTTTTTTGTCTGTTTTTCAACTTTGCTCCCTGGCTGGTCAATGCATCCTATATTCTCCTGATAATCGTGATCGCTTTTACTCTGTTTTTAATCTTATCAATTCGGTACACGGATAGAATTATCGGGCCGATATCCGGGATCCTGAAAAAATTTCCCAGATTCTCATCATCTTTTCCAGTTGACGTCTGGCTTCGGTCAACAATTCTTGGATTTCAAACATTACAAAATCCTGTAAAACTTCTCAAGGCGCTGGTTTGGACGCTCATTTCGTGGATTGCAGGTCTTTCGACGAGTGCATGTGTTGTATTGAGCCTGGGAATTGAGCCATGGTTGCCATCGGCACTTCTTGCTCTCGTAATCACCAACCTGGGGATGCTGATACCCGTAACTCCGGGGTATATTGGTATATACCAGTACATGGCGCTGCTCGGTCTTGGTATGCTCGGGGTCAACTCAACCCTGGCCATGAGTTATGGTATAATATCTTATATCATAATTTTTGGAACCTTTACCATTGCCGGAGGTATTGCATTCTGGATCTCGGGAATTGATATTATGGATTTATACAACAAACAAAAATGAGAGCGAACTAGCATTAACAGTCCTTTCTTGCCAAAAAAAAATAAAAGCCTACAAACTACACGTTACCTGCACCCATGTTGAAAAAAAACTTAACAAAAAGGAGAAACCAGAATACAGATGCCTTAACCGATGCATGTCTTGCGTGCCATGATGACCTTTCTATGGCGAAGTCAATAATTTATTTAGGAACAGACAGGATTGCAATATGCCCGACCTGCAACTCATGGAATTATCTTCCCCGACCGGGATTGTCTGGACAAGTGCAAATCCACAATACCCCGGATTACTTCGAACATGAGTATTTCGAAACGCGGAGGCGTGTCAGTAATCACCTGCAAAAGCGTTGCAAATCTGTTTTCAAACGCCTCAATCCCTTTATTTCTCCTGCACAATTGGAAAATGTGTGTGTACTTGACATCGGGTGTGACACCGGTTCTTTCATCAGGTGTGCTGCGGAGGAATTCCATATCATTCCCCATGGTGTGGATGTTTCAGAGAGGGCAATTCGTGTCGCATCAAATAATGGTGTATATACCTACTGTGGAAGACTGGAAGATGCATCAACAGAGATGTGCAATTATTCTCTCATTACTGCAATCGATGTCCTAGAACATGTAGAAAATCCGGAGTCACTGCTTACAGAGATCTATAAGCGACTGATACCGGGTGGATTTGTCTATATAGAAACGCCTAATCCAGATTCGATAATCTATTTACTCGGGAAAGCAGTATCCCGATTACAATTATCGATCATCAAAGGCCCCCTTCACCGGTTATTCCCGCCCCAGCACCTGATCTGTTTCAGCCAGGATGCAATACAGAATATTTCCAGGAAATGCGGATTTAAGATTATGGAATACAATACACGTTCCTTATCCTACCAGGATCTGTCAATGACACCAGTTCTGGCAATGTCTATTGTACTATGTCAGATTGCTGACATTGTTACCCGTAAAAAAATCCTGCACTGGATAATTCTTGAAAGACCAAAGACCATTAGTCAGAGATAAATATTCTAATAGAATCCAAGTCAATATTTCTTTTATGGCCGATGAGAGGAATTTTACAAATCCTACTCAGATAAAAAACAGTGAAATATGCATAATTTTACCTGTTCTTAACGAAGAAGAGAATCTTTATCCCCTCCTGAAGGATATCCGTCGGGAACTTTCAGGAAACCGGTATTGCGTCTGCATTATCGATGACGGAAGTCAGGATAAAACCTTAGACATTATCAGTACCGCAATTCAGAAAAGACACCCTATTCATCTTATTCAGCGGGAAAAAAAGTCACACGGTTCACAACGGGGGAGTGCTCTTGTTGAGGGAATGCAGTGGGGCCTTGCAAATACGAATGCAAACATTTTTATTGAAATTGACGGGGACCGGTCCCACAGGCCGGAAGAACTACTTCAAGGAATTAACATAATCCGTGAAAAAACAGCTGATGTCGCGATTGCATCAAAATACGTTCCCGGAAGTGAGACGGTCGGACGTACTTTCGGCCGTCGCGTTATCAGTTATCTTGCGAATTTTTTCATTGGATTCTGTCTCGATTCGAAAATCAATGACTACAGTAATGGGTACCGGTTCTACTCACGAAAGGCTGCTGAAACATTGGCTGAATCGACGATCAATTATGGCAGCCCGATCTATTTGACCGAAGCACTTGCAATCTGGCTTCGCAGGGGCATGATCATCAAGGAATTCCCTTCCAAGTATATTGGCAGAGGGGATGGATTGTCAAAACTTCGGTGGACGGACATTTTTAAGGCAATAATCGCCATCATTGAGATCTCTTGGAGGTTTCATATTGCAGGGTTTAGATACAAACGAAGTATTGCTTCGAATGATGACATGAACACAGATGATAACGCATGGAATTCCAGAGCTGTATTACTTGCAGCATTTTTTTCGTCTGTTTTGTTTATCTCCATGGCCTTGTTCGGACCACGTTTAATAGAAATTGACACACTTGGATTATATAATCCAATTTACACGTTTCTAAATTTTGGGAAAATGACATACCCGATATATGGCTTCCCCGACAGTATGATTGTTCACCCCCCAATCTATTATTATTCCATTGCTTTATTTCTGGCGCTTGGAATCGGGATGAATTATGCAATTTCCGCACCAGTTATATTGCTGTTTCTTGTGTGTATTTTTGCAATTGTGACCTCTCCTTTTCGGCCGGCTATTCGTTGCGGAGCATTATTGGCACTACCAATAACGCTCGAATTGCTCACAAATCTTAATTATTATGTATATAGTTTAATTCGTCCGGATTTTTGTCTTGCATTAGCTTGGTTTGCCGGGCTCATTTTCTTAGAGAGTGCACGCAATGAAAATTATAATACAAGAAAACTATTTCTTGGAGCAATTTTCTTAACCTACGCGTCAATTCTCCATTATTTCGCATTCCCTGCGTTTTTTGCACTTGTCGTTTATGCACTTGTTGGAGTAAAAGATTTGGGATATCGGGCTGGACGAATAAAAACTGCTGCAATAGCCGCAGGCGCAGGAATCATTTTAATTCCATATTTAATCGGATGGTTCATTCCATACTGGAATCAAATATTGGAATTTGCCAACTCTGCATCCGCATTCCAAGGGGGAATTTTTCAAGGATTTGCAATCCACATTGCCCAATACCAGTTTTTCTTAACAAATTTACCAGTAAATTCATTGGCAGCCGTGTTACTCTGGCCAGTTATTAATTTTGGATTAATCATCCCACTCTGGATATGGATACCCCTAGCAGCGTATAAAAAGACACGTATTTTATCGATTGCTTGCTTGCCAATGTTGCTTTATGTTACAATAATGGGCCGAAAATCTTTAGGTTATTACATTCCAGAACTATTCCTCTATTATTCTGTAATTCTCGGGACATTATTTTTGTTTTTTGATAGAAATTATATTACTGACCGGTTGTTTTCAAAACATAACCAAATTCTGCCACGGATGCTGACCTGCATTGTGATAATTGTTTTTATTGCATGCCTCTGGAATAACACGGGTCTCGAAAAACTAAAAATCTCCACAATCCAGCAACAAAATGTGATGGATCTTTCACGAGCATGCGCCCAGCAGATTATCGGAAATAATGCGTTTGTCGGTGGAAGAATGGGAAGTTGGTATACTGGGGGAGGAGTGAAGTGGCATGATATATCTTCGGATATTCTTTGGAGAAACGATCCAACTCCTCCTGATTACGAACAATTTTTTCAGCAGTTTGATTATATCGAAGAAAGCTATCATATGTCAGATTCCACATCGAATAAGTATAATGAAACACTCGGAACACTCTATTTACAGAATCATTTGAAATTAGTGGGATTTTATATATTTGATGCTAATAAAATGACCGCATCATACATAATTACACAATCCAATTTAAGTATCTCACGACCGGTTGAAGGGTATATTTATTCTAATGATGGCATATTATTAAAATTTTCAGAGAACAAATACGGAAATTATTATCTCGTTACGAGTATTAGCAACACTCCTCAAACAGTTGTCAAATATATCAGTTTGAATCAAGAATTAAAAGATAAAAACGGGGTCATTTCAACACCAAAAGATTCATTCATACCGTATATGTATCTGGTTCTTCCCAAAGGAAATCCGTATCTTCAAAAAATGATGATTGAAGGGGACAATCCGCAACAATATCTAACATTTGCCATAATGGACAAAAATGCAACAAACCGATATGTTAAGGAGCAAGGTGAAAAAGATTACATAATAAAATTGATTCCCGGGGAATTAAAATATGAAAGTCCAGAACTTCTATTAGATTATCTATCAAAGTCTGACAAACCAATTACGGTAGTGCAATACGCATATTCACGGAATTATTCGTAAACGTATTCATTACAAAAAAAGATTAAGTGTTTACAAAGAGGATTTATTATATGAATACAGTCACGGCAAAAATCCGAAACCGCCTCGGCACGATGAAGGGGCTCCTGAAATTTTTGTGGAGAAAAAAGATCTACTGGCTCATACCGCTGATGATTATCCTGTTCATCTTTGCAGGGGTAATCATAATCGGCGCCACAACCGGGCTTGGTCCACTTATCTACCCATTAATCTGATTTATTATGATGGGTTCACTGAAAAAAATCTGGGCGAAATGGCTTGTTATATCGGAGATTATCGGAGATATTGTTAGTATCATTGTCCTCACTATCGCATACATGACGATCTTTCTCCTTCCTTGTCTCTTTTTCACATTCATTTCTGATCAGATGGGAAAAAAAAACCTCTCTGGAGAATCGTATTTCCAAAAGATAGAGGAGAGCCAATGGGCTGAAGACCTGGAGGAGATGTGATGAAGATCCTGGGGATATCCTGCCATTACCATGACTCAGCCGCAGCACTTATCATCGATGGAGTTCCGGTGGCGATGGCTCAGGAAGAGCGGTTCTCCAGGATCAAGCATGATTCGGCATTCCCAAAAAAGGCAATCGACTTTGTCATGAAGAGAGGGAACTGCGATTCTGTCGATTATGTTGTATTCTACGAGAAACCTTTCGAGAAATTCGAGCGATTCGCGTATTCCGTTGTATCGTTTTTCCCGTTCACGTATGGTCAGTTCCGCCGCGGCATGGCAGTCTATCTGAAAGATAAACTATGGGTAAAAGCGGAGTTAAAGGAGAACCTGCACGTCAGGGATGACCAAGTACTATTTGTCCCCCATCATCTGTCTCATGCATCCAGCTCCTACTATTGCTCTCCGTTTCAGGAATCCGCCATACTTACTGTGGACGGTGTCGGGGAATGGACTACGACATCGATCGGCCGTGGAGAGGGCAACAAGATAATATTGCTGCAAGAGATCAGATACCCCCACAGTCTCGGTCTACTCTACAGTGTTTTCACAGCATTTCTGGGATTTAAAGTGAATGATGGGGAGTATAAGGTCATGGGACTGGCACCCTATGGAAAACCGATATATGTCGATAAGATCCTCAAGTTAATCGATGTCAAAGACGATGGTAGTTTCCGGCTGGACCTTTCGTATTTTTCCTTTCATACATCTACGACCCGGTCATTTAACCAAAAATTCCTGAATCTTTTTGGGGTACCGAGGGACCCCCAACTCGGCCACAAATTTGATCAACATCATGCCGACATCGCGGCCAGTATTCAGAAAGTCACGGAAGACATCCTGATAAAACTCGCAAATACCGCGTATGAATTAACAAAATCCAAAAACCTTTCCTTTGCAGGGGGTGTTGCACTAAATAGTGTGGCAAACTACAAACTGCTGCAAAATACACCGTTTGAGAATATCTTTGTCCAGCCCTCTGCCGGGGATGCCGGGGGTTCACTCGGTGCCGCCCAGTATGTATATCACCACTTCCTCAATAACGATCGGAAATTCGTGATGGAGCATTCTTATTACGGATCTGAGTATTCGAATGAAGAGGTTGAAAAATTCCTTACTGATAATAAAATCCCTTTTACAAAATATTGTAATGACAAGATCCTTCCTGAGATTGCAAAAATAATCGCTGACGGAAAAGTTATCGGGTATTTTCAGGGAAGGTCCGAATGGGGACCGCGGGCACTGGGAAACCGGAGCATTCTGGCAGATGCACGACGGGCGGAGATGCTGAAAACGGTTAACCTGAAGATCAAGTTTCGGGAGAGTTTCCGGCCGTTTGCGCCGTCGGTACTTGCCGAGGACGCACAGGACTTGTTCGAGCTGCCTCGGGATCATTACCCCTCCCGGTTCATGCTGTATGTCTGCCCGGTAAAAGAGGAGGTCCGGAAACAAAACCTGCTCCCTGCTATCACTCATGTCGATGGGTCTGCTCGACCTCAGATTGTTTTCGAGCGGGTTAACAAGAGATATTACAGCCTCCTGAAAGAATTCAAGAACATCACCGGGATCGGATGTTTCCTGAACACATCCTTCAACCTGAGTGATGAACCCATTGTCGAATCTCCCGAAGATGCGTACAAATCATTCTCCAAGAGCAACATGGACATACTGGTCCTCAACGATTACATGGTGACAAAAGATGGTAAGCAGTAATAAAAAAAAGCGGCAGAAGAAATTCGCGGTTAAAGAGACACCTGACGGAGTTACTGAAGACAGGACAACTTTAAAAAAGGTTCTCACGATAGTAGTAGTCTGGATAGTAATATTGGGTCTTGGCATCACAATCTGTGAGATGTATGTCAGGTCAACGCAGGATTATCAGCTGTTCTCCATCCCATTACAAAAGAATGCTGCATATTTTTATGTGATGGACAGGTTCATAATCTACAATGAAAAATTCACAGAGGAACGTCCGTATTATTTTAAAGGCTGGCCAATTCCTCTCGAGACATTTCCTGCCCAATCGTCCGTTCCGCGATATCAGTACAAACCTAACCTCAGTATTACCATGAGGGACGGCAAACTTGTCCCTGCCAACCCGGGAGACTTTGTATATTTCTCAACGAACTCTCTCGGCTTTAGAAGTGAGGAGATCCCTTTCAATAAATCATCTGACACCATTCGCATCATATGCATCGGTGCCAGCACAACAGAGGGATCGCAGGCAAACAACCAGTCCTATCCATATTACCTGCAACAGGTGTTGAGAACAGAATTTCCCGCAAAAAAGATAGAGGTCATTAATGCTGGCCACCATGCAGAAGGAATCAGGGATATTGAGGCACATCTGACAAAGGAAATCCTTCCACTGAAACCGGATATTGTGATATTCTATCATGCCGCTAATGACGTCAACTATAATGAGTATGTGCCGGATATTCGTGGATCACTTGGATGGCCGGAAGGAACGGCATGGTTAAGTAGTAAAGGTGAAATTGTCCAAGTATTGTACCAGAATTCTGCTCTGTTTAAAACAATGTATAACCAGTACTTCATAACATCTTTACCACCATCAATGCCCCATATATTCAATGAGAACGTTCGGACTAGTGGAGCAAAACAGTACCATGATATTCTGAAATCAATCGCATCCGAATGTGACGCAGCAGGTACAAGACTTGTCATTGTATCCTTTATTACAGTAGCCCATGACAACCTCACTGTGACCTATGATCAGAATCCGGGCTTGTTCAAGGAGATCTACCGGAACTGGTATCCCCTTACACCAGGTGAGGTTGAGAATGCGTATCAGAAATTCAACGATGAGGCCAAGAGCGTTGCAACAGAGATGAACCTCTCATATTATGATGTTGCTGCAGAATATCCGAAAGATCCGAAATACTTCCCATTCGATTACATTCACTTTTCGCCTGAAGGAAATCAGTTGCTAGCTACAAAGATTGCTGAACACCTGAAAAATGATAAGGCAATAACATAATTTTTCTCGGAAAAACCTCGATTATTCTTTAACAATCAAAACAATCCTTGGGAATTATTGAACTCGCACCATTATTGAACGCATGGTTTGAAATGTCGAAATTTTGGCTCTGTAGAAATACTAAGTCTACTGACATAAAACAGTGACTAAAAGATCTAAGGTACAATGCCTCCATACATTGTTATGCAAAACCATATCAGAGACGAAAAAGTGTCAGCAAACCGGTATTTCAGGTATGTTGAATTATCTTCGGGAGTGAGAGTATTTGCAGTAGGGCAATCGATCCCTCCAAATTCACCAGCTCATATTCCCGTCACTACTATTCCTAGAGAACAGATAAAAATGCTCTGTAGAAATTCTAATCCAAAGTAGATTGTACCTACGACCAAAAAACCAAAGGTACAATTTCTCCTTCTTTTGATGTGTCGATAAAAAGAATAGGGATAATAAAGAAAATAAGATTCAGACAGTCGAATTTGTAAAAAGGAGAGGTTATCAGAGTCATGAAATATTTTTGTCTTACGCATTCCACAAGGAAGATGGCTTTTCACGAAGCCTCCCTTAATTATCTTACTCGTCGGTATGCATCTCCCGACAGGCTGAAAAACCTTCCTCCACTGGAATCACTTCCCAACGAATATTGTTCCGAATATATTGGAAATGTCAGTGTATGGAAAACATCAGATGATTTCATGCAAAGACCGGTTCTGATCGCTTTTATGGAAAAAAATTATAAGATCCAGCACGCAGCCATCCACAAGGATAAACTCATTCTCTGTGGCACTGCGTTCATTGAAATATACAATATACAGGACGTCATTGATAATCAGGGATCCGCTACCTGCGAACGAATAATCTCGCACCCCTGGTTTTCAGGAGGACATACAGTTGTTGTTAACAAAGCAGGAGAACTTGTGGTAACATGCTCCGGTTCAGATGCCATACTCTTCTTTGATCTATCGGGAAACCTGGTTCGATATTATAGAATGCCCGAACAGCTTTACGGGCATAATTATGATCTGAAATTGACAGATGACACCCGGCTCCATTATATCAGAAATGATTTTCAATTAACCCATATCAACTGTGCCAGCGAATACAGAGACGGATACCTTGTGTCTGCACTTATCCAGGGATTGATCGGCTTTTTTGATCGGAATGGTCAATACACTGAAATTTCGCGAGGATTTGTCGGATGTCACGGGGTAAGACCTCAATATCCTGAAACAGATTCATTTTATTTTTCGGACAGCACTCGTGGGACATTGGTTGAAATGAATTTCAAAGGTGTGATAAAAAGACGTTTTTCCCTTGAATCAAAATGGTTGCATGATGCACTCTGTATAGGAGAAAATCACTATATGTTTGTTCCATCCGACCTGAATACAATGGAATTCTGGAATATTCAATCGGAAGAAAAAATATGGGAGGTTAAATGTGATATTTTCGGTGCGACTTCCCAATTCCTCTCTAATATATCTGATTGTCCTTTCAAATTAGGAGAAAAACAGGATCTTGAGATTTTGTTGGCACAAAAATATCAAAAAAAGGTGTCCGTGGAAAAGGAGGAAAAATCCAAGGTTCCAAAACCCTTCAAAAAAATATTGGAGAAAATATCCCTATTAAAAAAAAGGATTGCATAAAACCTTAATGAATTCGGGATGTGAACTCCTGATGGAATTCTTTGCGGTAATTCCCATGTAAATACCCCTTGTTACGCTCGTACGCATCTCGAACAAAGGATGGGGATAAAATGAGTGAACTGGAAGTTTCAACCTGACCCATATTCATATTAATCAGCTCTATTCTATTTGGCGCAACGAGACTCCTTTGTAGATCATCTACTCTTTTTGGGGGAACATATCCCAGTTTCTGCTCCATAAAATTCTTCGAATCATCTACCCCGATTATTATATTTTTCTGAACATATAGATTACAATTACAGGAAATATTTCCTGCCTTCGGGCAGGTGATTGGCGTTGTTTTTATGGTCATAATATTATCAAAAATATTTCCAATGATATTATCAGGAATAGTGGAACATATCGAAATATTTCCTGTACGAAAATCCATTCCTAAAAGGTGGGACCCTGCGTGACATTTTGTGACTTTTGTATCAAGTCCCCCTCGAAGCTGGATTAGCTGACCAACAGAAGTCAGATGGTTCTCAATCAATTGCCTTTGGTATGCAGAATATCCTTGTGGATACGATGGCGATATCATCGCTGATGGGCTGAATGCCACATCAATACGCCTGCATTTCTCCTCCAGTTCTTCAAGCCGATTAAGACGAGCAGGATGACAGACAAATCTGACCATGATTGCATGTCCCGAATCTTTAAGCAGCTTCACTCGGTAAAAAAAGTTATCTTCATCCTGATCGCTGTCAGGATGTAATGATGCGAAAATATGACCAACTTTGGTTGGATCAAGATTTTGGAGAAACAAATAATTCTCATTCGTTCCTGAAATATTCAGTGCGGTATTAAAGGACACCAAATTATCTTTAGAGACCAAACCTGTGACAAATCTATCAAGATTTGGCATAAGTAGAGGTTCGCCACCAGTCAAAACCAATTCCCAGTGGTATTTTGATCCGACACCATCTAGAAAAAAGTATAGAAGACGATCAATAAATTTTGGATCACGGTATGGTGCAATCTGAGAATGGTCAATTACTTTACCAGTTTCAGCAAAGTGACAATAACTACATCGATTTGTACAGGTATCAAAGAGGTGTACACCAGAGACGATTGTATGCATTGTGTTCGTAACTCACGTTGTTTTTTTAATAAATTTTCTACCAAAATGTATGTGTTAATTTCCCATATATTCAATACCTATTGCGCATTATCTAATTTTTCTCAGACAAATCGCGATATTACGAGAAATGAGATCTGTCATTAATACTATCAGTACGTGGGCCTTAATATACACTCGATAAATAACAATTATTTGTAAGTAAATTATTAAAAATTGAAATGAAATAATTTGCCTTAAGATTACTATTCAATGACTCGTTCCGGCAAATCCCACATTAGGAAACCGTAATCTTTTTCCTTTTTTTGAAGGGGGAGAACCTCTTTGTCTTGAGTTTTCTGCCACATCTTTGCATGAGAAAGGCAGTCCTCCCAACGAAAATATGGCGTCTTATTCCTCTCCAGCCGTTCAAAGAGCAGCTCTTCCCCCTTCCCCGGGGACCATCCTGATCCCGTACCATGCTCCACATGAAAAATAGTTTTGGGATACGGTAGATAGATTTCACGGATTCCAAGATAATACGAATCGATAAGGAAGAGGCTGTCAACGTGCCAGGAAAAAATGGGATCTTCGATATATCCGCCCATTCTGTCCCAGTCTGCTTTTGACAGGAGGGTGAAATCCCCACATCCGTTCAAATGTATAAAAGGGAGCCCATGATCTGCAAATATTTTCAAACGGTACAGGAAAAACGCTAAAAGTAACAGGACACTGTTTTTTCTTTCTGTTTTTTTCCGGGAACCCCGCCGGAGCAGTGAAAGGAATGCCCTGCACCGATTATTAATAGTGTGACCGGAATTAATAAAAAATGTGAGAATTTTTTTAAGTTTTTCCTGTTGAGTTGGAGCAATAATCCTGAAAATTGCAATTAAAAAATTCGTAATTATCCTGCTTACAATGAATGAAACCTTTTTCATTAAAGAGAAGAGAGAATGTAATCCATCAATCAGATTTTTGGGAATATTCAGGAAAAAACTGGTTACCGGTAGTGTAAACTGGTTCCCCACAATATACACTATTCCATCCGAAAATGTGCTCACTACCTTACCGGCCTTGCCCACCCACGGATTGAAAAACGTCCCCAGCTTCAGGTTAACACGGAGAACATGATCTTGTGCATAGGATAGAACATTCTCAGGGTGTTGTGTGAGAACATCAGGCCGGACATCGAACCGGTCCACACGGTAACTGTGCCCGTGCTTCAAAGGCCTCTTCGAAAGGTATTCCATCAGTTCATCAGAGAACAAAATATCGATATTTGTCGCAAGGACGTACTCCCCGCGTGCACGACGTATTCCCACATTCTTTCCTATCATCTGGAAGAGCGGCAGGTTCTTAGAATTAGCGAGAGATCTGTGGAATTCTGGGGGGACTGTGATGAGCCGGGTACGGATGAACCTACGGTCTACTGGCCATTGGATGATTTCGGCAAGGCCGGGTCGGTCAGGAGGCGGATTCCAGTCAACCACAATCAATTCGACAGGAAGCCGAAACCGGTTGCACTGTTCGAAAAGAGAATTAATACAAAGCTGTGTCCGCTGCAAGGGATTCCCCCCGTGGTCATCATTACGGGAGACCATGACCACGCTCAGATATGGGGAATCACTCGTCATTCTTCACGTTCCATGTACTTAGTCAGCTGACAGATTTAACATATTATAAATTTGAAATCATTTAGCGCGTGCATTCACGCACAGGTGCCATCCGAAGTGTCGTTCCAGCCAGCGGAAGAGGCCCAGAGGGATCCACCGGAAATACCAGACCTTGATATACCGGTACTGCACGTAATCGGGAATTCGGTATGGGAATATGTGATCGACGAAGATATCCGAAACAGCAAATCCACGCTCTTCAAGGATCTGGGAAAACTGCTTTTTCGAGTACGAATACGTGATCGGACAGCCAGTCTGCGCCTCGGAATTTCGTGCAACCAGTTCATCCAGTTTCCAGAACTGTCCTTTCCCATAGGTCATGATGATCCAGAATACTTTCCAGGAATAGCGGTAATAGACCATTATCCGGATCGTTGTCCCCGGCTTTGTGAATTGTCTGACCTGTTCAAGGACACGTTCAGGATGTGGAGTATGATGGATAACACCGAATGAATAGACAAGATCATACTGTTCGGGGGGTATCAGATTCCCAAGTTCCTCGGCATTCCCGCAGTAAAACCGAATTGAATCCTGAACCCCGAAGACTTCTGCCCGTTTCTTCGCCAGCCTGATAGACTCTTCCGAAACATCAACCGCAGTAACCTGCGCACCATTCCGGGCAAAATTGATCGTATCAGTTCCGATTCCGCATCCGATCTCGAGAACTTTTTTCCCTTTCCAAGCCGGAAAATCCGCAAACAGGGGGATATGGGGCTCGACAAAATATTTCCGTGCCTCGATCTCATCGAAATACTCCCGTGTCCCGACTTCTTTTAAGGAGTGCCGGATATTACAGGGACGGGCATTCCAGTAATCTTTTACTTCCTGAATGGACTTTTCAGCGAATTGCATAACGACCTCAGTAATTTCCGACGGATTCCACCATCAAAAGGAGACGCTGTCCGTCCACATCTTCTCCAGCACACTCTCAGGTATATCCGTGCCCTGCCCAACCGGTACATACCGGATTCCGGGCTTGCCGGACAATTCAGGAGCAAGCACTCTCCAGAAATCCACGACCAGAATATCCTCTTTCCCCTTGCGGAAATCACCGTGTGTCAACGCGGTGAACGCAGGATCGGGTGTAGTAATGAGAACGGCATCAGCACCTGCGATAGAGTCCTGAACGGACTCCTTGATCTGGATATCGTCCCCGAGCATATGCTTGGCATTGTCATTTGCCAGCGGATCATAACCTGTCACCGTATAATTCTGCTTGGAGAGGGCCTGCGCAAGAAGAATCCCCTGCGACTCTTCAACAACGCAGGAATAGGGTTTATAGGACAGACCAAGGATAGCAACAGTGGACCCCGAGGGTATATGGCGGGCAATCTTTCCCACAAACCGGGCCGGGATCGTGCGGTTGAACCGGTCGGTGGCTTCTGCGATCTCGTTGCGTACACCAAGTTCACGGGCAAGGAAACTTACGGCCACATTATCCCGCGGGAAACAGGGCCCGCCAAACCCGAGCCCGCCGGTGAGATACTTCCTCCCGATCCTCTTGTCAAGACCAATGGCATCGCTCACGGCATCCACATCCCCGCCAGGAATCTTCTCGCAAAGTTCGGTCAGGATGTTTGCAAAGGTGATCTTCATTGTAACATATGAGTTGAGAGAGACCTTTGCAAGTTCGGCATTTTCAATACTCATCCGTTTGCACGGAGGATGGTTTTCCATGATTTTTTCATAATATGATTCGAGAGTCTCGCCGGATTTTCTATCGAATTCTCCGACAAGCAGGAAATCCGGGTTAAGGAAATCACGGATAACACTGCCAAGAGCGATGAACTCCGGACTGTAGCAGAGGCCGAAATCCTTCCCGCATTTTTTTCCGGACTCCTGTTCCAGGATAGGAAGAAGCCCGTAGCGTGTGGCACCGGGAAGGACCGTGCTCGTCAGCACAACCGTATGGTATCCGTTCTTCTCTTTCAGGGCCTTGCCAATATCCCTGAACGCGGTAGCGGCATACTTGATTGAGAACGCCCCGTTCTTATCGCTCGGGGTCGGGACGATAACGAACGTGATATCGGACTTCATGACCGCGTCCCGGTGCTCGAGCGTTGCTGACAACCTCTGCCGGTTACGATCGATATACCCCTGCAGGTTTGTTTCCTGGACCGGTGCCTTGCCGGCGTTCAGGTTTTCCACGGCAGTCCTGGATACGTCCACCCCGATGACATCAAAACCCCGGTCCGCCATGGCTGCCGCCATGCTTGCGCCAAGTTTTCCCAGTCCTACAATCGATATCGTTTTCCCGACCATCGCAACCACTATGTTCCCATATTTTTTACTTCCAATAAACCTAAAGCTATCCCAATCGCTGCCCCGAGGGTTGCAACCTCCCCGCTTGCCAGCAATCCCGGCAGGTCGCTGATAGGGATCTCTTCCAGAACGATCGTCTCAAGATCATCGGGGTCAGCATCCTGCTGGCGGGTGAGCCCGGTGGCGAAGACCACATGGGCATGGCCGCAGCCACGGTTACCATCCACAACATAACTGCCCAGGAGCCGGACTGATTTCGCCCGGTAACCGGTCTCTTCAAGAAGTTCCCGCCGTGCGGCATCGATTGGTGATTCACCTTTCTCAAGATAGCCGGCAGGCAGCCCGAGGTTGATCTTTTTTGCCCCGTGTTTATAGTGGCGGATTGCCAGGATCGTATCCGGTCTCACCAGAGCAAAAATAACAACAAAGTCCGGCTGGTCGATTGTATAATAATCATCAACAATTGTGCCGTCTTCGAGCCGGACAGTCTCCCGGAGGAGTTTCAGGTAAGGACTGGCATCAACAAGTAAATTCCGGTTAATAACATCCCAGCATTTCATAAAAAAAAGGATTACTTACAGGGAGCGGAAAAGATTTTACTCGTTTTCAACTCCTCGATTACCTGCTTTTTATCCGGAGCAGAGGCCAGCCTCTCTTTCACAAGGCCCTCTATCCAAGAGTAGGTCCTGGCAAGCCCATCCTCAAGGGAAATTTCCGGCTCCCACTTCAGGATATCCCGAAGAAGCGTGTTGTCCGAGTTCCTTCCGCGTACACCTTCAGGACCGGCAATATGCTTCTTTTCAATGGGATAGTCTGCAATAGTAGCAATAATGTCAGCGAGCTGGTTGATGCTGACCATGCGGTCCTGACCCAGATTCAGCGGCTTGTAATAGTCGGACTGCATCAGCTTGTAGATCCCTTTCACGCAATCATCAATGTAACAGAACGAACGTGTTTGCTCCCCGTCTCCCCAGATATCAATGACAGGATTTTCTGTCAGTTTTGCAACAGCGATTTTCCGGCAGAGTGCCGCAGGAGCCTTCTCCCTGCCGCCGATCCAGGTACCATTCGGCCCGAAAATATTATGGAACCTGACAATATGGGTATTCATCCCGTAATCCTCACGGTAATGGGTGCAAAGGTGCTCGGCAATCAGCTTTTCCCAGCCATAGGCATCCTGGGGCATTGCGGGATAGGCATCCGATTCTTTTAAGGGAGTTACATTTGTATCGGTCTGTTTGTATTCCGGATAAATGCAGGCAGAGGAAGTATAGAAATACCGTTCCACATTCTGGATCCGGGCTGCTTCAAGGGTGTGGATATTGATCAGGGAATTATTATGCAGAATCTCAGAATGGTGACAGGAGATGAAGCCCATTCCCCCCATATCCGCAGCTAATGCGTATACTTCATCAACGCCCCGCGTTGCCTGCAGGCAGTTGTCCCAGCGACGGAGATCCAGCAGTTCAAATTCATCTGCAGCACTTTGCTGGAATTCCGGGTATTTCCAGTCAACACCCCGTACCCAGTATCCTTTCTTTTTCAGTTCAGTGACCAGGTGGTGCCCAATAAATCCGCCGGCACCGGTAACAAGCACCTTTTTCTGACTCATGAAATAATCATGGGGGCGGATTCTCATTAATGATTTCGTATTATTACAAAGGAGGGGAAATAGTCACGAAATACCTGTATCGACCGTGGTTGCTATCCCCGGTACCATTCCCGTGACGCTATTGGCATCCGCCATCCGGTACCGAATGCCCTGTCCGTAACTTTAAAGCCGGGCGCTGCCTGTTTCCGCTTGAACTCTGCAACTTTAACGAGATGTGTAACAGAATACACCGTTTCTTCCGGATATCCCTGTACTGCTATCTCACCAGGTGATTCGTGGTGCTCGATATGGCGGCAGAGGATCTCGTCAAGGACATCATAGGGCGGCAGCGAGTCCTGGTCGGTCTGATCAGGACGCAGTTCCGCCGAAGGAGCCTTTGTCAGGATCGGTTCCGGGATCAGCATACGGTGTTCCCGTTCATTCAGCCACCGGGCAATACGATAGACCATGCACTTTGGAACATCCGCAATAACTCCCACGGCACCACACATATCGCCATAAAGGGTACAGTACCCTACCGAAATCTCCGATTTATTTCCGGTTGTAAGGAGGAGGGATCCAAATTTATTCGAAAGCGCCATCAAAAGAGTTCCCCGGATCCGGGCCTGGAGATTCTCTTCGGCAAGATCCCGGGGACGACCGGAGAATTCCTGGGCAAGAACTGATTCATACTCCTGCATAATGGATCCGATGGGAAGGGAGATCACCCGGATCCCGAGATTGGAGGCGAGTACCTGTGAATCGTCGATGCTGCCCTGGCTTGAATAGGGGGAGGGCATCATCACGCCAAGAACATTCTCCTTCCCCAGTGCTTCTGTGGCAATTGCAGCAACCAGTGCAGAATCAATACCGCCGGACAACCCGAGCAGCACTGATTTAAAACCGGTTTTTCTGACATAATCCCGCGTCCCAAGGACCAGGGCATGCCATATTTCAGATTCCGGTGTGAAATCGTCCGGAGTGATATTACCTGATCCGGGACATGAAAGATCAACGGTCAGGAGATCTTCCTGGAATGCTTTCGCCCGGGCGATCAGTGTGCCAGTGGAGTCAAATACACAGCTCCGGCCATCAAAGATAAGATCATCATTACCACCAACCTGGTTGACATAAACAAGTGGGATCTGGTATTTTTTTGCAATGCCGGCAAGCATCTTTTCCCTTAGCAACTGTTTTCCGGCCGTGAACGGCGAAGCGGAGATATTGATAATCAGATCGGCACCTGATTTTACCAGGCCTTCTATGGGATCATCCTGATATCTGCGTTTGTTCCAGAAATCGCGGTCATTCCAAATATCCTCGCAGATTGAAATGCCTACAGAATGGTTGCCAATGGGGAGTATCTGGGGGCCATGTGCAGGTTCAAAATAGCGATCCTCGTCGAACACATCATAGGTCGGCAGCAGAGTTTTCGGAAAACACTTTAAAATCCGACCGTTTTCGAGCAAAGCTGCAGCATTGAACAGCGGCCTTCCGGTCTCCGCATTGTTGCGTTGCGCAATACCAAGAAGGATTGGCGCAAGAGCCGAACATTCCTGTGCGATTATTTTTGCAGTTTCCCAGCTCGCATCAAGAAACCCCTTCTGGAGAAGGAGATCCCGTGGCGGATACCCCGACAGGGCAAGTTCTGAAGTGACAATCAGGTCTGGATTATCAGCAACCGCTTTTTTTGCATAACTGATAATCTTTTTTGCATTTCCTGTCAGATCACCAATAGTTGGGTTGAGCTGAAGAAGTGAGATTCTCATGGACTCCTCTATCCTTACTAGAAGCATTACCTTGAAAACAATTTGATAGTATTGCCGGCGTTGATTATTGGGTGTCGTTCAATGAGTAAAATGAAACTGGCAATATAGAAGCTTTTTTGGAGTTCGTTTTCGATTTTGAATCGGAATACCGCGAGAACCTGATATCTGGTGTAAAGAGACCTGGCAAACAGCGGGTTAATGAAGCAGACACCAAGAAGGTTGGAGTACTACGTGAAGGATGGCCCAGATCCAAAAGAAGTTATCCGAATACGCCCTCAAGGTACGCCTTGGTTCGGGGATCCTTCGGGTTCGTAAATATCTCACGTGCTGGCCCGCATTCAACAACCTCTCCGAGATATAAAAAAACCACATAATCCGCAAGCCGTTTAGCCTGCCTCAGGATATGGGTGACAAATATAATCGTGTAATCATTTTTTAGGGCAATCAGTTCGTTTTCGATATGCTTTGCCGAAATGGGATCGAGTGCCGAGGTTGTTTCATCGCAAAGAAGGATTTTTGGCCCTACAGCAAGAGCCCGGGCAAGACACAGCCGCTGCTGCTGACCCAGGGAGAGCGCAGATGCCGGATCCTTTAAGCGGTCATGGACCTCATCCCAGAGTCCGACTCTCTTTAAACTCAATTCAACCGTTTCGTCAAGGATCGCCGGATCTCTCATCCCATGGATCTTCGGCCCATACACAACATTATCATAGATAGACATTGGCAGGGGATTGGGGGCCTGTGCAATCATCCCGACATTTTTTCTGAGCGCGGAGAGGTTCGTAGCAGGGTCCAGGATATTATTCCCATCAATGATGATCTCGCCTTCGGTCTTCACGTGTTCAACAAGGTCTATCATCCGGTTCATACTCCGCAGGAGTGTCGATTTTCCGCATCCTGAAGGCCCGATGATGACAGTAATCTGGTTTTTTGGAATCTCAATAGAGATACGCTTCAATATCTCGCGGTTGTCGATAGATACGTTCAGGTTTTTCACAGAAATTTCATTGTCAGACATATCTTCAGATCCTATTTGATGCTATAACGGGCAATTCTTTTCGAAAGGTACCGTGAGCCGATGCTGATGATCAGCACAATGATCAGCAGAATAATCCCCGATGCATATGCCCGTTCCTGCACTTGGGGAAAAGGCGTTGCCAGCTGGAAAAAGATGGCAAGCGGCAGAGTAGCGACTGGATCACTCAGGGATGTGGGAATTGAATCTGTATACCCTGCAGTAAACAACACCGATGCTGCATCCCCGATTGCACGACCAAATGAGACAAGAACTGCAGTAATAAGCCCGGGAAACGCCTGCCGTGTCATCACCCGGAATACCGTTTCCCACCGAGTTGCACCAAGCGAGTACGAGGCCTCCTTTAATTTTTCCGGTACCATCTGCATAACCTCATCAAAGGCACGGGTCAGGAGGGGAGCAATAAAAATTCCCACGGTGATAATCCCCCAGAGCAACGAAGCACGCGCCTGGAACATGATCATGATTAAGAAAATAAATGCCCCGTAAAGGAGAGACGGAATCCCCGAAGCGATATCAAGCAGAGTCCTTATTGCATGGGCAATTCTTGAGGCCCTGCCAAACTGCTGAAGATACCATGCTGCAGGGAGACTGATAGAAGTTGCAAGGAGTATTGCACCAACTGAGAGATAGACCGAACCAATGATTGCATTCAGGATGCCCCCTTCCTTTCCCAGGTAATACCCTCCCTGGGGGGTCTGGGTCACCATCGCGATATCTAACGCGGATGCGCCTTTGATGACAACGATCGCAAACACTGCCAGAAGACTGCAGAGGACAATGGCTACAGAGAAATACATGAGCCCCCGGAAGATATGTTCTTCACACAGTCTCCGATCCATTATGTCACCACCGACAGCCTTACAAGAACATATTTTGCCGCGAGGTTGAAGGCTACGATTATAATAAGCAGAAGAAGCGCAGCAAACATCAGCGCGGAATCATACAGGGGGATCGACATCATCTCTCCATAATTATTTGCAATCAGGGCCGGAATCGGGTAAGCAGGATCGAATACCGATTCAGGCACCCGGGCAACATTTCCCACAACCATGAGGACGGCCATAGTCTCCCCGAATGCCCGGCTGAAGCCAAGGATAATCGCAGCGACGATACCGGGAAATGCTTTTTTAATAACAACATGCTTTACCGTTTCCCACCGGGTTGCACCGAGCCCCAGTGACGCTTCTCTCATCTCAACCGGAACCGTCCGCAGCACTTCATACGAGATTGAAATGAGAATGGGAAATACCATTATTGCCAGGATAAGACCTCCTGCAAGGACACAGTATCCTGAGGTTGCTATACCAAAGACCGGTGCGATTGAATTTTTTATCAGCGGTACAATAAGGAGGAGCCCAAATAACCCGTACACGACTGACGGGATCCCGGCCAGGAGATCGATTACCGGCTGGATGACACTCCTGATATGAATATGGGCATATTCTGAGAGATATACTGCGGTCAGCAGCGAGACCGGGACAGCGATGAGCATCGCAAGCCCGGTGACCCAGACCGTTCCCATGATGAACGGAAAAAACCCGAAGTTACCGGCGATAGGTTGCCATGAGGATGAGAAGAGGAGCTCGGTGAGGGGCTGGGTTGAGAGGATCGGCCAGGACTTCTGGAGGATCATTAGTCCCAGTGCGACAAGAACAACACCGGAAAACAGCGTTGGAATAAAAAGAGCGCTGCTGATAATCCTGTCCCTGAAATCCTCTGTGATAGCGAACCACCCGGGTTATTCCATGTATCCTGTATCGAAAGGGAGGGTAATAAACGAGTGGTGTTCTTACCCGTCCAGTTTTGCCAGTTGCTCGTTGATCCGTTCTTTCGGCAGGGCGATGTATCCCGATCCTTCTACATACTGTTGCCCATCGGTAAGGATCCACTGCACAAATTCTTTCGTGGGGCCGGAGAATCTGCCCTTGGCAACGATGTTTAATTCCCGGGCAGGGGGCGAGGGGTACTTGCCGGTATTGATGGCATTCACAATCTCGTCTCGTGTTGCATATACCTGCTCGTCGAGATCGATCATGCCGTTCTCATTTATATCAAGAGGGACAATGGCAAGACCGTTGAGGGGTTTTCTGGTATCTGCATCATAAGCAAATCCGATGTTATTATACCCAATACCCAGCTGGTCGGACTTCACCGCATCAGCTAGACCGGGGTCTCCAAAGATCCCGACACCCTGCAGGTTCTCCTGTTTGTATCCCAGGTATTTTGCCCAGACGTCTGCAGCACCACAGGCATCGGAGCGGGTATAGACATTAACCACATTAGTAATATCAGGCCGGCCAACCACCTCCCCCCAGTTTGTTCTGGTTCCATTGATGAAGATTTCACTGAAAACCGATTGCTTTACTCCTTTTGACTGGAGATCGGAAAGTACGGGATTCTCCGAACTCACCGTGGGGACGACGGCATCTTTCGTTACCGCAACCCAGACTGCTCCCTGATTTGCTTCATCTATTGAGATGTCACGGGAGACCATGCCCAGATCAACCATCCCGGAAAGTGTATCAGTCATACCTTTACCTGCACCACCGGCAGATATCTCGATTTTTACATCAGGATGCAGTTTTTGGTATTCCTCAGCCCATTTTACCATCATCGGGTACAATGCGAACGCCCCAGAGACAGTAATCTTCCCGCCATCCGAGACAGTCGGATCCGAATGGGGGGCAGTGCAGCCCGCTGCAACAAGGGCCGCCATAACAAGAAAGAGCACAAGCAAGCCTTGGACAATTTTCATAAATCTCACAGATGTGTGTGATGTAGACAATTAAAAATATATTGGTATATTACCAATACCTATTGGTAACCTAAGCAGGTCAATACATTGCTGTTACAAATGACGAGGAGCCATTGTTCCCAGAAATGACGACAAAAGCGTGAAATAATTCAACAACGTACTATCGCATAGAAAGGAATCCAGTATGGGGAACACGATGGAAGACCTGATTTCTGATGATATTGTCTGTATTGAAGAAACGAGTATTACAGTCCGGTCTTACCGTCACCGCACAACGGTCCCTGCCAAAGTATTCAAATTCCTTGACCTGAAACAGGGCGATACACTGCGGTGGATTGCATTAAAAGACGGCACAGTGTACATACGGAAAGTTCCAGGACATGACTCTGCAGATTGATTTGCTTCTCTGGTGAAAAACAATCCGCCTATTAGGAAAACCAAATTAAGATGTAATTATATCCAGCTGATCATTTCCAATAATACTCCGGGCAGAATCGTCAGGAACATACATCGAGCCGATTACTACAGAGATACCGGACGCGTTTGCCGCTCTGCATACATGGGCGACACGCAATAACCACACATCCATTTGATCCGGCAGAATGAGATCTGCGCAGATCCCGCCCGCCAGCAGTTTGTCATCAAGATATAAGCAAACTTCGCCCAACTCTTTTTTCTTATGGTATAATTCCTGAGCGGGTTCGGGTCTGCCGACAACCCAGTGCGTGCGAGCACGTGCCTGAGAATCGGATTCAGCTCCAGTATCCCCGCACTGGCGCCTTGTTATCATCCCGGCACCCGCAGTCAGATTGGTGGCTGGATCAATGACAATAAAACATCCAGTCTGCCGATTGTGCATATATGTGTCAGCATAGATCGGATTCATGAGACTGAACGTAACCCTTCCGATCTCGTTAAGATTAAGAACTTCCGAAGATTTCCGGTGAAGGTCTTCCGGATCGAATCGGTAAACGATCGTGCGGAGTGTCGCCTTGACGCTATGGGTCGTATGCTTGATGAGGTAAGTCTTCCCCATCTCCAGAGGTTTTGAATCCATCCAGACAACATTCGCCTCGATATTGCGTGTGACGAGAGGGAGATTTTTCTTTCGGACGATCATATCCCCTCGGCTGATATCAATATCATCCTCAAGATAGAGTGTTACAGCCTGAGGTGCATAGGCGTATGCTTTATGGCCTTCGAAGGTAAGGATTTTTTTTACCCGGCTCTGTTTACCCGAAGGCAGAACCACAACTGCTTCCCCGGGCCGTATGATACCGGATGTCACCGTCCCACAATACCCTCGCATTCCGCTCCCTTTTCCCCCCCAGTTGACATACTGGACGGGAAACCGGAAATCAATCAGGTTCCGCCATGAGGATATGTTGACCGTTTCAAGATAATCGAGTACTGATGGTCCATGATACCATGGCATCTTTCCATCCCGTACGATAACATTCTCCCCTTTAAGAGCACTGATGGGAATGAACTGGATAGACTCAACAGGAAGCTTATCCGAGAATGACCTGAAGTCATTGGTTATCTGGTTAAAGACCTCTTCTGAATAGCCGACAAGATCCATTTTATTAATGGCAACTATGAAATGTTTGATTCCAAGAAGCGAAGAAATGAACGAATGTCGCCTTGTCTGGGTTACAATCCCTTTTGTTGCGTCAACCAGGATCAGGGCTAGCGATGATGTCGAACATCCGGTCGCCATGTTTCTTGTATATTGTTCATGGCCGGGCGTATCAGCAATAATGAAACGCCGCTTTGGAGTTGAGAAATACCGGTACGCAACATCGATAGTGATGCCCTGCTCGCGCTCTGACTTCAGGCCATCTGTAAACAGGGAAAAGTCGATCTCTACTTCGCGGTTTGATAACGAAAATTGTTTTATCGCGTTAAGCTGGTCTTCATAAATCGACTTGGAGTCATGGAGGAGGCGGCCAATCAGGGTTGATTTCCCGTCATCCACACTGCCCGCTGTTGCAAACCGGAGAAGATCATTCTTCTCATTGCGTTCGAGAAGTGTTTTGAGTGTTGTCAGAAATATCCCTCCCGCTTCTTCTGCTCCATTGAGCTGTCCTGATCATGGTCGATAACCCTGGTGATCCGCTCGGAATGTCGCACGGCCATCATCTCTTCAATAATCTCTGATAACGTTGATGCAGAAGATATCACAGCCCCGGTACAGAAATGGCAGCCGAGTGTCCTGAACCGGCATATGCATTCGGTAATTTCCTCGCCACTGAGGATTTTTGTATCGGGGTATACTGGTATTATCTGCCCGCCGCGCCGGATAATCCGCCTCTTTTTCGCAAAATAGAGTGGAACAACTGAAATATTTTCGTGGTGGATATATGTCCAGATATCAAGTTCCGTCCAGTTTGAGAGAGGAAAAACACGGATTGACTCTCCCTTGTTGATTTTTCCGTTATAAATATCCCAGAGTTCCGGCCGCTGGTTCTTCGGATCCCATTGTCCGTACTGGTCACGGAAAGAGAATATCCTCTCTTTAGCACGGGACTTCTCCTCATCACGTCGGGATCCCCCGAATGCAGCATCGTAACCCCCTTTTGCCAAGGCATCCAGCAGTGCTTTTGTTTTCAGTTCTGCGCAACACCTGACCGTGCCGAACTCACGTGGATTCATACCTGAATCGAATGCCGCGTCATTCCGGTATACTACAAGGCGGAGATTGTTCTTCCTGACAAATTCATCCCGGAACTGGTACATTTCGGGGAACTTATACCCGGTATCAACGTGCAGGAAAGGAAAAGGCACTTTCTCAGGATAAAATGCCTTGATGGCAAGATGGGCCATGACCGATGAATCTTTTCCCACGGAATAGAGCATGACCGGGTTCTCAAACTCGGCGGCAACCTCACGGATGATATAGATGCTCTCTGCTTCTAATGCCTGAATAGTTGAAAGAGTGTACCGTTCTCCATCGTTCATAGCGTGAAACGCACCCTCTGGCGAAAAACAGGACACGGGGCCCGGCTATCGTCAGGATCGTCTTATTAGTTTTGTTTGCAGAATGTCATATTAATTATTCTAAGATAAGGCAGAAATACCTGCAAACCATTACTACCCAATGAATTCTTTGTTTTCAAGATACTGGATTATTAAATCCCGTGCTTCTGCAACAGATAATCTACCTGAATCGATGGTGATTTCAGGATCCAGTGGTTCTTCATAAGGGTCACTTACGCCAGTAAAATTTTGTATCTGCTGGTTTTTTGCCTTCCCGTAAAACCCTTTTACATCACGTTTTTTCAGGATCTCTGGATCACATTTCATGAAAACTTCGATAAAATTATGACATCTGGCCCTTGCGGTTGCACGTGCTTCACGATAGGGAGAGATAAAGGAAACCAGTGTTGCAACACCATTTTTACTTAACAACTCAGCAACAAATGTTACCCGCCGGATATTCTCATCCCGGTCTTTCCTTGAAAAACCAAGGTCACGGGTGAGGTCCTGCCGGACAATATCACCATCGAGTCGCTGAACGTACTGAATTCCACGCTCTTTTAGTATTTTTTCGATTTCAATTGCAAGTGTAGTCTTCCCGGCTCCGGACCACCCGGTAAACCAGAGGGTGAATCCATCCTTTACAAGGGAATCCGGCCTCATTGGGTAATACCTTGGAGTGAAGGTATATTCAGGGTTCCGATATCAATTCGTGAAGAACAGACGATGAACGGATTGTTGTGCAGGTCCGGTTTGTTATATTCGGGAACTTTTCCGGTAATCAGATCTAAAATCCTGCACCCGGCCTCTGAAACTATCGCCTGCCCTGCTGCAATGTCCCATTCCATGGATCCCTCAAATCGGGGATATATCATTGCTTCCCCGGATGCAACTGCACAAAATTTTAATGAAGATCCCTTCATTACACAATCGGTGATACCATTCATTTTCAGAAATTCCTCTGTTGCAAAAGAGAGGTGTTGCCGGCTAGCCGTTGCAGTAAGTGCAGGTGGAGGCGGAAAACACGGGAGTTTCCGGGTAACCGTCCCTTCTTTACAGAATGCACCCTCTCCGCTCTGGGCATAGTAGGTAAGCCCGATTGCCGGAGCATGGATAACACCAAGGATCGGTACCCTGTCTTTGATAAGAGCGATGTTGACGGTGAACTCCCCGTTTTGCTGGAGAAAATCTTTTGTCCCATCAAGGGGATCGACAAGCCAGAATTGATCCAGATCTTTACGCAAAGGATATGGGCTATCAGTTTCTTCTGATACCACGGGAATTCCTGTATCGGACAGCGCCGAGCGGATATAGTCATCCGACTCCAAATCGGCCTGAGTTACGGGAGATGAATCCTGTTTGTAAACAACAGAATGTGTACCTTTATCATACCATTTTAAAATCAGTCTGCCTGCATGTTCGGCAATTGATGTTGTATGCCGGATTAAAGTGTCCATGTGAGGTATACCATTCTGGATTTATGGATTGGGATGTCAGGATTCCTGAGGCTTGTGGGATCGAGAAATCCACACAAGACCGTTCGTTGTTGTTCTTACAAAAACCATTCGAAAACATTATTGATATTCTTACTCTGGAATGCGTTTTGAAAAATCCTGATAGGATTCATTATTAATTCAGTAAAAAGAGCAATGTTTTTCGAACTTAAAGGATGATTTGCTGCATCTCAAGGATGCAGGGATTCATTTCCCGATGATACCGGTGAGCCGGAAATACAATACATCGCCCTGCTTTTCACAGCGATCGAACCTAAGAGGGGATGAAGTGTCGAGACGGGTGTTAACCGTTTTGTTTATGAAATAAAAAAACAGAACGGTAACAAAATAACAACGTGAAAAAGAGATTCGAAGATTTGCTTCGCAAATCTTCTCGTCCTCCTGGTTCTGATGAACCAGTCGGATTTACCCGAACAGGGCGCCGAGCCCTGCCATGCCGCTCTCTTCGTCTTCCTTCTTGTGCTCTTCCTTTGCGGGTGCTGCTGCTGCGGGTGCTGCTGCGGCTGCGGGTGCTGCTGCAACGGCGACCGGGGCTGCTGCGGCTGCCTTGATGGCTTCTTCAATGTTGACGCCTTCGAGCGCTGCAATGAGACCCTTGATCCGTGCTTCGTCTGCTGCTACACCTGCGGCGGTCAGGACTGCCTTGACGCCGTTCTCATCGACCTTCTTTCCTGCCTTGTGGAGGAGAAGTGCTGCATAGATATACTCCATCGTGAATCACCTGTAAATTATCTCAAATATTATTTTACCAGGTTCTTGAGGACCTGGCTTTCTCTCTGCGCTTTTCCGATAATCGCATCGACAACATCCTTCTCGTAGACCGCTGCCTCGATCGCAACGCCGCGGGCATCTCTGACCGCCTTGGTCAGGAGTGCGCTCATGGAGTCCTTTGTCGGGATTGCTGCCTCGATCGAGAGTGCAGTTGCCTGCCGGCTCGCGAGCGCGATCTGTCCGAGGATGACCGTCTCGTCAACTGCCAGCACCGACGGCTCGTAGACATTGCCCTCGTGGAAGGCTGCCTGAAGAAGCAGGCCCACATCCATTGGCTTGACATCGAGCTTGACGAGCGCTGCTGCAAGCTTGGCGTTGATGACGCCGCCTTTCTTGACGACCGTCTTGGTCTCGCGGATCTTGACCTTGCCAGCCTCGATGGCTGCCGGGATGCCGGCCTGCTGGAGCTCACCGACAATCGGGCCGGGCTTGAAGCTCGTGGGCCCCGCGGGGACAACGATGTCCTCGGGTGCCTTCTCGCCCGCTTTTGCGGCCATCTTGGTCTTGGTCTTCTCAAGCTGCTTGTAGAGCTTGAAGGGGTTGTCGTTCGTGAAGATGATCGCCGAGTGACCGGAAAGGTACTTGGTGAGGTTCTTCAAGTCCCCGCCGATCTCGTCGAACGCGTGCTTGATGAGGGTATTCCTCGTCATCTTGATGACAGCTTTTCCGCGGAGGTTCCGGCGGATCTGCTGCACCTGCTGGGCGGGGATCCCGTACATGTCGACAAGCCCTACGAGCTTGTACTCCTTTGCGTTCTTCTTGATCTCTGCGACTTCGTCCTTCTTCCACGCGGGGAGGTGGTGCGTGTAAAGCGCCATTATTCCAGCCTCACTGCGGGACCCATCGTGGTCTTGACGAAGACGGAACGAACGTTCAGCGGACCCTGTTCAAGGACAGACTCGATCCTCTTGACGATCGTTTCGATGTTCTCGGCGACCTGCTCCGGCTTCATTGCCGTTGACCCTACTTTTGTGGAGAAGACCGTCTTGTCTTTGGTACGGATCTTCACCGAGTTGCGCAGACGCTCGACGATCGGGCGGATATCCTGCCCGCCCGGGATCGGCATCGGCATCCTGCCCCGCGGACCGAGCCGGGGACCTAAATACCGACCGACCTGGGGCATCACCGCGGTTTCTGCCAGGAAGTAGCGGTATGAGCCTGCTACTTTCCGGGCTTCGCGGGGTGCGCCCCCGAGCCGTTCAACTTCTTCAGGGCCGATGATCAGGTCGACTTTGGCATCCTTTGCCTGCGTGACGATGTCCCCCTTCCCGATGACACAGATGCCGACGTTCTCGCCGGAACCGTGGGGAAGAAGTACCGTCTCGTCGATACGATTCTTCGGCTGCGCCATATCGATGTTCTTGAGATTGATGGTTATGTCAATGCTCTCAGAGAACTTGCGTTTTGGCGCCTTCTCAATCGCCGTTTTCACGGCGTCTAAAATCTTGGCCCTATCAACCATCTGAATCCTCCATAGTTCTGCGACCGGACTGATTCCCGATCTCCTATGGTTTTCGCTAGTTTATTTCACTGCGAGTTGGCTGTCGTACTTGCCTTCTGCGATGAGCTTCAAAACCTCTTTTGGTTTCTTGCCATCGATCGTAACTCCGACGCTCACGCACGTGCCCACGACTTCCCTGACGGCAGTCTTGAGCTCGTAGGAGAGCATGCCTTCGAGTTTCATGTTGGCAATTCTTACAGCGGCCTCGAAGGGCAGGTTGCCTGCCACAATGGCGTTGGGCTCTTTGGAACCTTTCTCGATACCGGCCTCTTTCTTGATGAGTGCCGTTGTCGGCGGGATGCCGACTGTCAGCGTGAAGTTCTTTTTCGCGTCGACTTCGATCTTGACAGGGACCTGCATGCCGTTGAAGGATGCGGTCTTCTTGTTGATCTCGTCAACTACGGCCTTCACGTTGATACCGAGGGGCCCGAGCGACGGTCCAAGGGGTGGACCAGCCGTTGCCTTTCCGCCGGGTACTAAAACCTCGACCACTTCTGCCATAGTCTTTGCACCATGCTGTCCCTCTGTACAGAGGGGTCCAAGCTTGGGTCTGTAAATATTGATGGGAAGGGTGATAAAGGTGATCGTGGGGGGGGAGGGGGAAGAGTGAGTATATTCCTCCACATTACGATTGTGTAAGATAATTTTGGGTCAGGTTTTCCTTTCCACATTTATGTGTTTGAAGATCCAAGACACAAATGCCGCTTTTTGTTAATTGGGAATATGAAAAACCAGATTTTATTCCAAACTCACTTCGATTGCCAAACCAAAATGATGATTCACTAGTGTTTTTTACCTGGCCATATCGTTGAATATCATAATATTTCCATTCACCGTTGATCATCACTTCATTCCAAGTATGGCCAGCGCTTTCTGAACATACTATCCTAGAGACAAAACCCGACCTGTTTGCAGTTTCATTAAAATAAACCGATAGTGATTCACACGCCCCGGTTTTCTGATATGCAATCCATCTGGGATCATAAGTCAGATCAATAAATTTTTGTGCGGTTGTCCTAACATGGCCTTTTTTGTCAAAGACATACCAGTACGAGAGAGGATCATTTCCAAAAATTCCCAAGAAAGGTGGACACCATGTCCATTCGCTTTTTCCATTAGAGTAGGTGCTGTAACAAAAATACCGATCGTTTGCTTGATTAATCCAATACATATCTGAGAAGTTATCGGTGATTTTTTCAGTAATTTTTATCAATCGTATTGGATCCGCTCCGAATTCCGCTGTATCATTTACTATATTGTTGATTGCTGTATTTCCTTCATTTTTGATTATCGGGTATTGAAAATGATGGTAATAGGCATCCATTCCAACATTAATTGTAACGACTGCAGGTGAAATACTCCCTGGCAAAAAACGTCCTGCAAAAAGGATGCTGAACAATACAAAAAAACAGCAAATTGCAATAATTATTATTCTGGCTTTTTTCACAATAGTTGATTTATCTAATAATAATACAACTTTTCTACCCCTTAAATGATAAAATTTCCTTAATACTCCCTCACCCAGCGAGGCCCTGATAGGCGGCCGAGCGACCCGCATCAGCGGGTGGGCTCCCTCACCTCCGTTATAGAACATCCCCACAGACCACACCCAATCCGGCCCCATTTTGGCCCCCGTTTCCCCTCTTTTCCCTGGCCAGGGGGAATAATTCCTGAAAATGGGGGAATAATAATAGAGGAATATCCTGTTTTACGTCGGTAAATCAGAGGTCATATATAGCAGCGTTCCAGCGCACGATCTCCCCTCATAATATCCAACACTACAGGTACAGAACACTGCCAAGAATCACCCTGCAAAAGACGTCCATAGAAGCGTTCTGTACAACGATCGGGTCGCCACACCGGGTTCCTGACGTATCGCAGGCGGCCGGATCGACCCCCGGATCCAGGTTCTTCCGTCGGAGGAGCCGATCAGGGTGATGTGGCTGACAGGCCATCGCAGATTGTCTCCGACAAAGAGGAGGGGCCCTGAACACCCCAGCCCCTTCGCCCACACATCCACCACCACAACCCTTATCATTTATTGGTTCAAAAATGAACCATGTGGAACAAAATTTAACCAATGAGATCATTGCACTGCTCTTGAAAGAGGATCTCCACCCCAGGGCAATTGCAGAAAAACTCGCATCCAATCATGCCACGATCATACGAAAACTCCGGGATCTCGAAGCGGAAAATAGTGTTGATTTTCGAATAGAGGGAAAGAACAAAACATACACGATCAAGCGGAGCATCGAAGGCCGGAACACGGCCATGATTGCCGAATTGTACAAACAATCCATGGTTGTCAGCAGGTACCCGGTAATGCGGGGAATTTTTGAGGCAGTCCACGAGATGCCGGACATTCCGCTCGCCCTCCTCTTCGGGAGTTATGCCAAAGGTCTTGCAATAAAAGAAAGCGACATTGACATTTTTCTTGAAACCGCTGATCCGGTCAGAAAAAAACAGCTCGAACAGAAACATTCCCTGATCAGCGTAAAGACCGGCCGGTTTGAGACGGACGACCTGCTCGTCCGCGAGATCATAAAAGACCATGTTATTATCCGGGGCGTTGAATTATACTTTGAAAGGACGGGTCGGTTCAGGATCTGAACCAGATCCTGGCGGGAGGCGCAGTTGTCGCGGAATGCATTTCTCAAAAGACTCTGCAAAGAGGGAGTGCTTCAGCTGGTATCTCCCAGCGATGATATGAAGACAGCATACCGGAAAAAAGCGGAGAGCCATCTCGTTTCGGCTCGATTGTTGCTGGACAACGATCTCTTCGAGCAATCCGTTTCGATGGCCTATTACAGCATGTATTATTCTGTCATGGCACTGTTCTTTGCAAGCGGTATCAAGTGCGAGAACCACGCTGCGGCAATCATCCTGCTTAAGGAAATTTTTGGCAGGGACAATTCAGAAATTGAAGACGCAAAACGCGAGCGGATCGATAAACAATACTACGTAACGTCCACGCCAGTCCGTGAAGAAGTGGTTACGCTGATCCGTACCGCAGAGACCTTCAATGCAGACCTCCGCGATTTCACGGACCGGCTGACATCACGTGACATCGAGGAGTACCGGAACAATTTTTCCGCACTGTTCTGAATACCGGCAGTCCGGGAGATCGTGGATATCAGGGGCTGTACGGATTATACGGGTAAAATGATGGTTCGTTGTTATACAGGAAGGTCCGCTCAATGCTTATCGCCGGGCGGGTTACCGGGCTCACAGTTACCGTGAGGAAATTGTACGGGACGATCTCGGACTTTTTGAGGGAAAGGTTCCAAAAATACCCGGTTTCATTACGGGAAACAGGAATCATGTAGCTTGCTCTCCTGCCAGAATCTGTAGAGATCATAAGGATGAGTTGTTCATCGGGTCCATTCCCGGTGTTCACCTGCCCCGACAGAAGGAGGGCATATCCATCCGAATCATTCTCAGGAAGGTTGAGCGTGAGGTTGGGTTGTGGAATGCCGCTGACAGTAAAAAAACTGAAATTTTCCACGGCACCATTCCTCCCGATTGCAGAAATAATATACAATCCATCCGGCCGGAAGCCATGCTCATATGTGTTCACCTCCCATGACCAGGTATTAATGCCACACGGCCCTGGGAGAACCGAAACGGTAGCGCTGTATCCGCCGCAGCAGGGAGTCACGTTACCATTACAATTTCCAACCGATTTCGGGCATGGGATGAATTCCCCTGAGAAAACCGCAGTCTCGAGGGACTCTCCCGGCTGCAGGTTTGTCGTCCCGCCGAACCTGATAGATTCTCCAATATAATGGTGCGGGACGGGATCGATCGTGATGAATGGTTTTCCGTTACCTGAAAGAGTGCTTCGGTTACATTCCACCGGAGTCTTGTCTGGTATCTGAGTTATGGTATAGGGTGGGGTTGTGAGTGGAGGGGATGTTGGGGGGGTGGGGGCCGCCGTTATTCCGGTTGGAATACCCGTTGCAGAAGATGACTGGGTACAGCCGGCAACAAAAATGCCTGCGATGACAATAAAGAATAATGAAATCGCGATTTTTATTCGTTTCATAGAATCCGATCGTAAAACTCTTTGAAATTATTGATTGAAAAAAATATTTATTTAATTTTTACAGAGTCCCCATACACATTTTTCCCGAAACTGGCAAGAGAGACCGTAGTACACCGCCCGACCCCCCCCTCACCTCCGGGTCCGCACCACTCCTTCGCAACAATACATTTTCTATCGTAAAAATGAAAATTTTTATCAAAAACCCGGCCAGAAATCGCCGGGGCATGCGGGGGTCGGGCGGTGTACTTCGCGAACCGGAGGCCGAACCATTGTGTGAAAACCAGATAATTTCCGACGTGAGATGCACGGACAGGCATTTCGCAGGGAATGAATTAGTACACCGTCCGACCCCTGCAAGTGGAAATGATCGTTGTCAATTCGGTTGTCAACGGGATTGTCGGTAAAACAGGATCGCGCCCATGGGGTTCATGGCACGCATGCCGGAAAAAGTGGTATGAGAGAGCCTTTCCCTCACTTCCTCACGACACCCTCGATGACATCGCCGATGAAGACACCGACAACAAAGATAATCGCAAGGAGGACAATCGCGATGAAGATCCCGATGCCGCCAATCAGGCCGGCACCGATGCCAAGAAGGCCGGGAACGAAGAAGAACGAGACGATGGCAAAAAGGATGCCGAGCACGATGCCGATGATGCCTCCCATCTTGAGAAGCCCCCACTTGTCTTCTTTTCCGCGGTGGAGAAATCCGTACGCAATACCGATGATCAAAACGAGCAGTTCAAACCACATGGAGATACTCCTGCAAGCCAGTGATTTTTCAGGGTAAGCAATAAAACTCGCGAATTATTCCTGGGCAGGACGAGATTTATTCACACTGATCACAGGAGCTGGCATGATCTCCGCCCGAGTACTCCCCCGCCACCATCCCGTAATACCGCGTCGAGCGCCAGTGGTCACGGAGCCAGACGTGCTCCCGGATCGTGCCCTCGTACACAAGGCCGCACTTCTCCATCATGCGGGCCGAGGCAAGGTTCTGCTCGTCGCACTTCCCGTACACGCGGTGCATCCCGAGCGTCTCAAAACCAAACTTGAGAAACGCCCTGAGGATCTCCGAGCCATACCCGTTCCGGCAGAACGCAGGGAGGAGGACAATCCCGACCTCTGCGGTGCTTTTCTGTGCCGGGTCGATCTCGATGAACGTGAGGCCGGCAAATTCCCGCGTTGTCCGATCCCTGGCTGCGAGGATATAGTCCCGCCGGCTTTCTTTCTTTTCCGCCTCATCGATCGCGTGCTGCAGGAACGCTGCGATCTGTTCGTCCGTGTCAAGCCAGATGAGCACGTACTTCCGGAAATCCGGGTCGCGGGCGATCGCCTGGATGCTCACGAGATCGGCAGCCGTGAGATCATCAAGGATGAGCCGCGTTGTGGGAAGACAGAAATTCATGGAATTTTCCTGCCGGACATGTGTACCTTCGTGTTTGCCGGGACTGCTGAAACATCTTTTGAACGGGTTTTCCCGCGCTGGTTTCCCCTCCATGACTCCCGGAAGAACATTAATAATCCGGATGCATAATGGTGCTATTACTAAAAAAGGAGGGATTGTTCATGAGAAACATCGCCGTTTTCCTCATCATCTGCCTGTGCCTCTCTGCCGTGGCGCTGCCCGTGTCCGCGGTAAATGAGGGCGCTGGAAGAAATGCCGGGGATGCCAGCCCGGAGCAGGGCGCTGCCGTGGGAAGAATTGCCGGTGAGATCAACGATACGGTCATGCAGGTCCGCGAGACCCTGCAGGAGCAGATCCAGTTCCGGGACCAGACCGGCAACCAGTCCGGTGTGCCTGTGCTCAACCGGACCCAGGACCGGGAGCAAATCCACGTCCAGGTCATAACCAATGGAACACCCGGCCGAAATACCGCACAGGAGCGGGAGAAGATTCGGAGTGACCGGAACGCCCTGAATGCAACGCTCCGCAACGCAACACCGGTCCGTGCCGGGTGGACCACCACAGGAAACGAGGTCCGGCTCGCTGTCCACACGCTCCTTGCCATGGAGAACATCACCGGCGGGATCGGACCACAGGTGTCCGCTGTTGCCCGCGAGTTCAACAACTCCGCCTCGCAGTCGTGGCAGCTCGAGGAGCGGATCCGGAACCGTGATGTAGTGAGCCGGTTCTTCTTTGGCGGGGACCAGGTTTCCGCTGCAGAACTTGCCAGCCTGAACGTTCAGAACCAGAACCGCATCCGCCAGATCGAGCAACTCATGGCAAACGAGTCGCTCGATGAAGAGACCCGAACCATGCTGCAGGAGCAGCTTGCCATCATGGGGCAGGAGAATATCCGTCTTGGCCAGGTCTCTTCTGCCGAACAGCAGAACCGGGGGATCTTCGGCTGGCTGGGGAAATAATCCTGAACCATTCTTTTTTGGAGTATTTTACATGAACTATCCCGACATCGACAAAATCTACCGCACCATGCCGCTTGAGAAGATCCCGTGGAACTGCGAGGCGCTTCCCGAGCCGATCACGCGCCTTCTTGAAGAGGATACGGTTGCCCCCTGCAGGAGCATTGACCTCGGGTGCGGAACAGGTAACTACACAATTTGCCTTTCAGCGATGGGCTTTGATATCATCGGGGTTGACAGTTCGAAAACAGCAATCGCCCTTGCCCGGAACCAGGCCATGCAGCGGGGCGCAATGTGCCGGTTCATCATTGCCGATCTCCTCGGAGATGCCCGCCAGGTACCGGGAACCTTTGAGTTCGCCTTCGACTGGGAACTCCTGCACCATATTTATCCCGAAGACCGCGAGACCTACATGAAAAATGTCCACCGGTTTCTGAGGCCGGATGCGACGTACTTCTCGGCTTGTTTTGCCGAAAGCGATCCCCAGTTTGGCGGCACCGGAAAATACCGCGATACGGGAATCGGGACGACTCTTTACTTTTCGTCCGAGGACGAAATCCGCGATCTCGTTGCACCGTATTTTACCATCCGCGAACTGACGACCCGCGAAGTTACCGGAAAATACGGCCCGCACAGCATGGTCTGCCTGCTGGCAAAACGAAAATAAGGTTTTTATCCCTGCCTCGCGACCCGGCCCCTTCTGCCATGCATTTCCCACAATACTGAACGCACAAGGTATGCCGGAACACCCGGAATCCTGTTCATTCAGGGGGGAGCATAAATGCAAGGCTTCCCAAAAGAGTTTTAAAGATTGCAGGCCACCTCACAACAATCAGTGTGTGCTACAAGGCACCCGCGAGGGTAAACGTGTGCTGACTGGTCCCCGTGCAACAATGCGGCCCCTGCCCGATTACAGGACGGCCCGCGTGCTGAAACAGGCGCTCGTCCTATCGGCATTGATCCTGCTCTTCTGCCAGCTCATCGTACCTGTTGCTGCCGCACGCGACGTCAGGGTGGCCCTTCCCGAACTCAGGCCATCGGTGTTCACCGATGAACAGGGACAGCCGGCGGGTCTGTTTGTCGAGATCATCGAAGACATAGCAGGGAAAGAAGGCTGGAACATCATCTGGGTGAAGGGGTCGCTCCAGGAGAGCTGGGCCCGTCTGGCTGAAGGCGAGATCGATCTCATGATGGGGGTTGCCGAAACGCCCGAGCGGCAGGTGTTCTATGATTTCAACCGCGAGCCGGTGCTCTCTGCCTGGTCGCAGGTCTATGCCCGGCCCGAATCCGGGATCCATACCATCCTGGACCTCGAGGGAAAGCGGATCGCGGTGCTCAGGGGAGACATCAATGCGATCGAGTTCCGGGACTATGCAAAGAAGTTCGACATCAATGCAACGTACCTGGAGAAAGACACGCTCGATGACACCTTTGCCGCAACCGCAGCAGGAGAGGCTGATGCCCTCGTGGGGTTCAGCCTTGCAAGCGAACAGTCTGCAAACAGGTACGGCCTTGCAGAAACCACCGTGATGTTCAACCCGTCATCGCTGGTCTTTGCCGTGCCAGAAGGGACGAACAAGGACGTGCTTACTGCCATCGACCGCTACCTTGCCAAAGGAAAAGCCGATCCATCTTCCCCGTACAGCAGCAGTATGCAGAAGTGGTTTGGCATGAAAGGGACAAGCGAGGTCATTCCTGTGTGGATCCTCTGGGGCCTTGCAGCAATCGCCATTCTTGCCGGTCTCTTCGTGATCATGAGTGTTATTCTCCGGAGGGAGGTCCGGAAGAAGACTGCCGAACTCTCGCAGCAGAACGAGAGCCTGCAGAACGAGATCAGGAGCCGTACGCGGGCAGAGGAGGCGCTGGTGGCAAATAACCAGGAACTCAGTGCTGCCTACGAGCAGCTGACTGCAACCGAGGAAGAACTCCGGGAGAACTACCAGGAGATCAATGCCGCATACGCCCAGCTTACCGCTGCCGAAGAGGAGCTCAGGGAAAAATACGAGGAACTGCGCAGGAGCGAACAGGCTCTGATGCAGGCACGCAGGAAACTGACTTCTTTGAACACCCTCACGTTCGAAGACTTAAGGAACGCGGTCTTCTCGCTGGAAGGATATCTCTCGCTTGCCCGGCAGGATCCCACAGGGGAGAAGGTGAGAACGTACCTTGGCAGGAGCGAGCAGATCCTTCACTCCGTCCGGCATGCCATGGAGGCTGCAAAGAAATACCAGGAACTGGGGATCAACCCGCCCCGGTGGCAGAATGTGAAGATCGTCTTACTCAACGCCCTCTCCCACCTGGACTTTTCCGAAATCTCCCGGGTCACGGAGCTTGATGAACTGGAGATCTTTGCCGATCCACTTCTCGAAGATGTGTTCTTTATCCTGATGGAGAACGTCCTCCACCATGGAAAAGGGGCAACGGAGGTCAGGGTCGGGTACCGCGAGGAGGCCGCAAAACTCACCATCACCATCGAGGACAATGGTCCCGGCATCAAAGAAGCCGTCAAGGAGAAGATTTTCGGCCGGGACTACAAAGCGATGAAAGGCGGCAGCGGCCTCTTCCTTGCCCGGGAGATCCTCTCGATTACGGGTATTTCCATAAGGGAGACAGGGGTGCCAGGCAAAGGGACCCGGTTCGAGATTGTTGTTCCGGAGAGCCGGTACCGGAAAGGCGGCCAGTCATGACCGGGACGGAGAGCAGCGGTCCCCTGCACGCCTGCTGCCCGCAGGGAGACCGCTTGCAGAGGGCATATAATACCGGCGACCTGTTGCCATTCGATCACCAGCATTTTGTGATCACCGTGACCAGAAACCGGGCAGAATTCTCAACACAGGGATGCTGATTCCTGATATGGACCAATCCATTGTCACCCGGATGAAAATGAGGCCCCGGCTCCTGGCGCTCACCATTCTTCTGCTTGCACTGGCCATCCTGGCCCTGAACGGACTCGGATTTTCTCTTGGGAAGCCCACAATCCTCCCTCACCTTTTGTATATCCCCATCATCCTCATGGCGTACTTCTTCCCCCGACGGGGCATTCTCTTCGCCTGTGCCCTCGCGCTCACTTATTTCTCCATGGTATTCTGGTTCGAACCGGGGGCGGCACACGCGCTCCCCCTCGCGGCGGGGCAGATTGTCCTCTTCGTCATCATCGCTGCCGTCGTCTCGCTCCTGACACACCGGCTCAACGAGAGCGAGGAGAAGTACCGCGGCGTTATCGAGCGCAGCTCCGACATCATCCTGCTGACAGACACAACCGGGAAGGCCACCTTCATCTCCCCCTCTGTGAACAGATCGCTTGGGATCGGTGCAGCCGATGTCGTGGGAAAAGGACCCGCGGACTTTGTCCATACCGATGATATGGATGTGGTGCGGCAGAAACTTGAGGATTTGAAAAACGGGGCGCCGTTCATGGACTTCACCGTCAGGATCCGAAAAAAGGACGGGGAGTACATCTTTATCAATTTCCACGGGACGCGCTTCTATGAGAATGGAGAATTTGCCGGCATGCAGATCACGGGCAGGGACATCACAGAACATCTGGTTGTGGCAGATACCTACCGCAAGGCAAATCTCCGCCTGGAGAAAATCATTGATCTCCTCCCCGACCCGACGATGGCAATCGACAGGACGGGATCGGTTGTTGCCTGGAACAGGGCCATGGAGGAACTGAGCGGTCTTCCGGCATCCGCGGTTATGGGAAAGGATGGGGAGATCTATCTCAGCTGGATCCAGGGCACACCCGGTTCCGCCCTGATCCAGTTCGTCCTCAACCAGGACAAAGACGCGATAGCAGGGAAATACCCGCATGCCCATTTCGAGGGCAACACGGTCCGGACAGAGACGGTAATCACCCGCACTGACGGCAAGTCGTTCTCGCTCTGGGTGAGTTCGACACCGATTATCGGTGAAGAGGGTGAGGTGAACGGGGCCATCGAGTCGCTGAGGGATGTCACCCACCAGAAGAAGATTGCGCGTGCCCTCAAGGAGTCGCGCCGGTACCTCGACGCGATCATCAACACCATGCCCGACCCCCTCTTCATCAAGGATCACGAACACCACTTCGTCACGGTCAATGACAGTTTCTGTGAATTCACCGGCCACTCCCGGGAGAACCTGGTGGGGAAAACCGACAACGATGTTTTTCCTGAGAGGGAAGCAGCGGTCTTCGTGGAGAAAGACCGGGACGTGTTCCGGACCCGGCAGGAGAACGAGAACGAGGAGCTCCTCACCGATTCGCGGGGTAAGACCCATACGATCGTGACCAAGAAAGCCCTGTACATCAATGCCTCCGGAGAAGAGTTTATTGTCGGGGTTATCCGGGATATCACGCAGAGGAAAAAGACCGAGCAGGCCCTCCAGCTGACCTTAAAAAAGCTCAACACCCTCTCCTCCATCACCCGCCACGACATCCTCAACCAGCTTATGGGCCTGCGAGCGTTCATCGAGCTGACAAAAGGGCGGGTAACGGATCCGGAGAAGACTGAATTCTTAAAAAAAGCAGACGATGCGGCTGAAGCGATCCAGCGACAGATCGAGTTCACCCGGAATTACGAGGACCTCGGGGTAAAGGAGCCCCAGTGGCAGGATGTGGAGGAGCTGTTCCGGTCAGCTGTCGCCAGCCTGCCGCTCTCCGGGATCGCTGTTGATGTCCAGATCCGGGGTCTCTCTGTCTATGCCGATCCCCTCATCATCAAGGTCTTCTACACCCTTGCGGAGAACTCGCTGCGCCACGGGGGAACGGTGACGGAGATCGGGCTCTCTTCGGGGGAGGAGCCTTCCGGCCTGACCATCACCTACCGCGATAATGGAGCCGGGATTTCCGATTCTGACAAACAGAACCTCTTCCAGAAGGGCTTTGGAAAACATACCGGCCTTGGCCTTTTCCTCTCCCGTGAGATCCTCTCGATCACCGGGATCACCATCAGCGAGACCGGGACGCTGGGTTCCGGCGTCCGGTTCGAGATCCATGTGCCGAAAGGTGCATTCCGCTTCTCTTCCCCGTAAGGGGGATTGCCGGAGGCCGCAAATCCTTTTTGCTGTACGCTGTCTGTAGTGCAACAGGGATATTGGTGACCTGCCGCCGCTCATTCCCCCGGTCGCTGATCCGCGGGGTGCCCGTTCCCGGTGTATGTTCCGGGCTCCGCCACCTGCTCCCGGTATTTTTTCTCGCTCTCGTGGAGTTCCCGGACCGCCTTTTTGTAATCGCTGATATCCCGGCCCACCGACTGGTATTCCAAGAGCCTGCCATTCTCGTCATAGATCGCGTGATCAACCCAGCTCTGCCAGGTGACCGCCCCGTTCGGTAGGATAGTCTGGTGATCGATCCGCCCAACCGGGTGTTCCGGCGTCAGCCCCTTGAAATGGCGTGCCAGGCGCTCGCGTTCCTCCGCGGGGAGTTCCGGCTGGATCGCCCGGCCTAAAATCTCCTCGCGGGATCGCTTCAGGTACCGGCAGTAGGCTTCGTTGACAAAAACAAATGTCCCATCCGGGCGGAACCGGCAGATGAGCTCAGTCTGGCCCTCCACAACCGCCCGGTACCTCTCCTCACTCTCCTTGATCCGCTGCCTGCTCTCTTCCAGTTCAGAAAAACTTGCCCGGAGCTCCTCCTCGGCAGCGGCAAGCTGCTCAAAGGCGGCGTGGATCATCTCGTTCTTTTTCAGGAGTTTGAGCTCCGCGGTCATGATATCAGTGATGTCCCGGCCTACCGACTGGTACTCGATGGCCGTACCGTGCTCGTTGAAAATCGCCCGGTCTACCCAGTTCTGCCAGCGGATGGTGCCATCGGAAAGTACCGTCCGCTGGTTCACAGATGCAACAGGATTGTCAGGCGTCAACGCCCGGAGCGTATCCCGGACCTGTTCGCGTTCATCGACAAATACTTCGGGGCGGAAGACCCGGCCGACAATCTCCTGCCGCGTCTTGTTGAAATACCGGCAAAACGCATCGTTGACAAAGACGAACGTGCCGTCCGGGCGGAACCGGCAGATGAGCTCGGTCTGGTCTTCGACAACGCCACGGTACAGCTCCCGGCTCTCCCGCAGTTCCGCCTCAAGGTGCGAAAGGTGTTCGTAGTTGTTCCGCAGCTCCTCTTCCGTTGCTGCAAGTTGTTCAAAGGACGCGGCTAGTTCCTGGTGTTCACGGGCCAGCTCCACCTCCTTCTTCTTTCGGTCTGTTACATCCTCGAGGGTTTCGACCGCGCCGATGATCGCGCCGTTCCGGTCCCGTATGAGCCCAGCCGTGAAGTGGAGATACTTCCCCTCAAAACCCATATGCGGGAAGAAATCCGTGGCGGAATAAGCTCCGTCGATCAGGCGGGACTTTTCCAGCCGGTCCAGGTACCATTCCGGCATACGGTCCTTTGCATTGTCCACGAGAAGGTCGGCAAGGCACGGGCGCTTGTTCTGGTAGAAAGCCCGCCAGTGCTGGTCTGTCCCGACAATCTCATGCGCTGCGATCCCGCTGTACGCGGCGAGTGCCTGGTTCCAGTACAGGACATGGTGGTTTTTGTCGATCACGAACTGCGGGATCGGGGAGGCCTGGATGATGGCATCGAGAATGAGCTCCCGCTCCTCAAGCTGGTGCTGGCTTGAGGCCAGGTCCAGGTAGCTGGTGCGGAGCTCCTCTTCCGTTGCGGTCAGCTGCTCAAACGCGCTCCGTAGTTCATCATTCGTCTTTATCAGGTTCATCTCGGCGATCTTCTGCTCGGTGATGTCCCGGCCCACCGACTGGTACTCCACGAGGGCCCCGGACTCCGAGAAGATCGCCCGGTCGATCCACTGGTGCCACCGCACGGACCCTTCCGGGAACAGGATGCGGTGCTCGATCGTCCCCTGGGGATTCTGCCGCGAGAGCGAGGCCAGGTGCTTGCGGATGGCTCGGGCATCCTCCGCAGGCATCAGGGGCGTGAACTGTCTGTTGATAACAGCATCCTCACCAACCCCGAATGTCCGGCAGAAGGCGTTGTTGGCAAAGATATAGGTGCCATCCGGGCGGAACCGGCAGATAAACTCGTTCTGGTCCTGCACAACGTTCCGGTACCGCTCCTCGCTCTCGCGGAGGGCCCGGTCGGCGTAGCGCTTTTCGACCGCAAGCCGGATCTTGTGGCTTAACTCACGGAACTGGGACTGGACATCCCGCCCTTTCTGGACATAATAGTCGGCCCCGGCATCGAATGCCTGGATGACAACATCCTCCCGTCCTTTCCCGGTAAAAAGGACGAATGGCAGTTCCGGGTACCGTGAACGGATCAGCTGCAAAAGCCCGATCCCGTCGAGGACGGGCATCTGGTAATCGGAGATGATACAGTCATATTCCTGCTTTTCGAGCAGCTCCATAACAGAGAGGGGATACTCCGTTGTCGCAACGGTAAACTGCCCGCTCAGCTCAAGGAAGGCCTTGCCAATCTCGAGCAGGGACGGATCGTCATCGATGTACAGAACGGAGATGCTATTATGTCGTAACGGCACGGTTACACCTGAGTATGAGAAAAACCTTCAGTTCATCGTGTGCCTGTCATGGTGCCATGACGACATGGGTTCGTGTTTCGTCATCGTTCTGCTGGTTAATGGTTTGCGAGCTGGAAAGCTCTGCCGGTCTCTCGTTTATGAAAACTTGTCGAAAAAATATATAAACTTTATGAGATTTGATTATCACAACAGGAGTATGCCATAGGCAACCCGTAAGTATTTCAAAGAAAAACTGCCACCTGTTTACCCTGCACACTTCCTTTAGCAGGTCCCTGACAGATTATGCGGGGGGAGAGAACTGGACGAAGATTACTACCGGACGATCATCAGCCTGTTGCGCGATACCCCAAATGGGCTGACCATCGAGGAGATCGCTCGGGCCGCACACCTGAGCCGGACTACCGCAACAAAGTACCTGAACTCCCTCTTTGTTTCGGGCCAGCTCAACATGCGGAAGTCCGGCCCTGCCAAAGTATACTCCCTTTCCGCACGACTGCCGGCCGACCAGGTATTAAGCAAGTCGTCCGGCCCGGTCCTCGTCCTCGATGACTCCTATACGGTGAGGGAGGCCAGCGAATCGTTCCTCCATATATTCGGGATCCGGATGGAGGATTTGGCAGGACAGGACGTTGCCAAAACGGTTATCGGGCCCGGCTTCATCGGGAGGATCCGCGACCCCGTAAAACAGGCGCTGGCAGGAAGCGAGTCGGTGGTGGATGCGTGGATCCCGATCGGGAAGGAGTGGCGGGCCTTCCGCATACGGATCGTCCCCCTTGTCTTTGGTTGGGGAGCAAAGGGCGTTGCCGTGCGGCTGGAAGACCAGACCGGGGAACTCATGGCACGCGAGGAAAATTCCTTCCTTGCCGATATGCTCAATGATTCCCCGCTGGCCATCACGGTCGTGGACTTTCTTGGGAACCATCTCTATTCAAACACGATGAACGGGGAGCTTCACGGGTATTCTGCTGCTGAATTCTTAAAGCTTAACCTCCGTGATATTGACTGCCCCGGGTCAGCACAAAAGATTGCCGGGCACATGAACTCCCTCAAGGAGAAAGGGAGACTGTCATTCGAAGTGGAGCATTTCCACAAGGATGGTCACCGGATACCGCTTGAAGTCCATGCAAAGGTAGTGAAGTGGGGTGACCGGGACGTTATCGTAAGCATCGCAACTGACATCACAGAACGGAAACGGGCCGAGAGCGTGATACGGGAGAGCGAGGACAAGTTCAGGACCATCTTCGAGCACAGCCCGTACCCGATCGCAATCAACAGCGCACCAGAGCAGAAATTCCTGGCAGTCAACCCGGCCTTTCTTGAGGTCAGTGGCTACAGGGAAGAAGAACTGCTGGGGAAAAACCCGGTGGAGGCAGGCATTCTTTCGCTTGCGGAAACGGCAAAGATGGTTGCACATTCCATGCTTTCCGGCAGGCTTGAGAATGTGCCGCTTTCCCTGAAATCGAAGGACGGGAAGAAGATCCATGTGATATTCTCGTCCATCCCGGTCACAATCGCCGGCCGTTCGGCCCACCTCACCATCACCGCGGAAGTTTCCAAATTAAAACGGATCGAGGAGGAGCTGCTCAAAAAGACGGAAGACCTGGACGCCGCGTACAGGGAACTGACGGAAATTGATCGTGAAGTCCGGAAAAACAACGACCTGTTGCGCAAAAACGAGCAGGTGCTGCGCGAGAACGGGGAGACCTTCCGCGCCCTGGTTGAGCAGTCCGGTGAAGGGATCATCATCGTGGACTTCTCCGGAAATGTACGATTTGCCAACCGCAGGGCCCTCGAGATTGCCGAATGCCCGCCGGACCTGGACATGACGGAGACGTTCAATGTCTTTGATCTCATCAGCAGGGACTTCCAGGAAAATGCGGCCCACGACTTCCAGCAGATCTCCCGCGGGATCGACAGCTACGAAGTCTATTACAAATTTGTTACCCTGGAGCAGAACGAGAAATGGGCTGCCTGTATCGGGAAGAAGATAACGTTCCGGGGTACTCCGGCTGTCCTGATCTCATTCAGGGATGTCACGGGGCGGAAACAGGCAGAAGAGGCATTGCGGGAATCGGAGCAGAAGTTCTCCACCCTGTTCGAGGATAATCCCGTCCCGCTCACGCTCGTCGCCGCGGAGGACGGCCGGTTTGCAGACGTCAACGAAGCCTTCCTGAACGGTACCGGCTTCTCCCGGCAGGAGGTGATCGGCAGGACTGCAATGGAACTTAACCTGTTTTTGGATCCTGAGGCCTATGCCGGCATGGTAGCCCGGCTGAGAGAGCAGAAGCAGGTCCAGGGACTGGAGATGCAGTGCCGGAAGAAGAACGGCGATCGTGTGGCATGTCGTTTCTCATCGCGGATCATCCTGATGGCCGGTCGACCCCATATCATCTCGACCGTTGAGGACATCACGGATCGCAGGGCTGCCGATATCGCGTTCCAGACCATGGTCTCGAGCATGCTCGGCACATCCGGCCAGGAAGCGCTGGACCGGATCACCGAAAACCTTGCAGCCTGGCTCCGGGCAGACTGCGTCATGATTGGCAGGATCCTGCCGGACCAGGAATGCGTCGAGGTTGTCTCCATGATCCGTGATGGCAAACGGATCCCGGGATTCAGCTATGCCCTGGAAGGGACACCATGCGAGGATGCAGCTGAGAAAGGGTTCTGTCTCTTCACTGACAATGTGGCACAGGCCTTCCCGAAAAGCAGGGACTTGCAGGAATTCGGGATCCGGGGGTATGCCGGGACACCGCTGCGGAGTTCCGACGGGGATTTTGTCGGCATCCTCTGCATCATGACGCGGGAACCCCTCGACCTTCACCCTTCCGCCCGCCAGATCATTGACATTATCGCTGTCAAGGCTGCTGCCGGGATCGTGGCCATCCCCTCCCGCAGAATTACAGGAAGGATGCGGCGGAACCGACAAGCCCGTCAGGGGGGAAACTCCTGAAGGTGGGCTGCGCAACATCCAGGGGCAGGGGGCGCCCCGAAAACCTGCGAAAAAAGGAGCGTGGTTAATGCTGGTCGGAGAACTTCTCGACCACGCGGACATTGTCGCCGCGGACGGTGATCGGGATCGGGACAACGCTCTCGTAAAGCTCGACGGTGATCTCTTCTTTGCCGGAGTCCACGCGCTTGACCACGGCCTTCTCTCCCTTGAACGGGCCGGCGATCAGCTCGACGATCGTGCCTTCCTCGATACCGGAGACAACCGGCTTCGGGATCAGGAAGTGGCCGACCTCGGCGAGATTGGTCTCGCCCTTCGTCACGACACGGGCGTGGGCGATCATCTCGACAAGCTGCTCGATCCGGTTCCGCTGCTCGGGCGTCTCCACGAGGACATAGCCCTGCAGTTCGTTCGGCACGATGATCGAAGTCACCTTGATGTCGGTGGCTTTGGTGTCGATGGCCTTTAAGATATTGTCAGCTACCGTCCGCTCCTGCTTGGAGGTCGTCTTGATCGCAAAGATACGGTTCACGAAGACCTCAGGGGCTGCCGGGGTAACCGGAGCATCCGTTGCGGTGGGGGCGGGGGTCTGGGGCTGGGTCATAGACATCGGGGATCAGAATCCCAGCATCAGCTTGTGGTCGAAAAACACGAATATGATGAACCCGATCATGCCGACAAGGAGGATACCGGCTGCCGCAACGGTGGCGATCTTCGTGAATTCTTCCCGGGTGGGGGTGCGCGCGAGTTTTAGGACCCTGAGGTACTTGCGGAACAATTCCTCATGGATGACGTCCGTTTTGATTTCTGGCCTGGAGATTTCCATATTTAATCACTTGAGAAAATCGATCTCAAACTGTTTCTGTACTTTGGGGGTAAGCTTCTCACTACGACCATATATTTGTGGCGACCGTACGCCAGTCACGACCAGGAGGGTCCGCATCTTGTCTTCCATGGCCGGGTCGATCTGCGCACCCCAGATGATCCGGGCGTTCGGGTCAACGCGGGCATAGACTTCCTGGACAACCCCCTCTGCCTCTTCCATCGTCATGTCCGGGCCGCCGACCACGTTGACGAGCGCAGCGGTTGCGCCGCTGATATCCACGTCAAGCAGGGGGGAGCGGATCGCTTTCTTGACCGAGTCGGCCGCCTTGTCCTCGGAGTCGCTCTCGCCCATCCCGATCATGGCAACGCCGCCGCGCTCCATCACAGTCCGGACATCGGCAAAGTCAAGGTTGACAAGGCCGGGCATCGTGATCAGTTCCGTGATGCCCTTGACCGCACGCATCAGGACTTCATCTGCCACCTTGAATGCAGCATAGAGGGGGAGCTTGGGGACCACTTCGAGCAGCCGGTCATTGGGCACAACAATGACCGTGTCGGCAACATCCCGGAGGCGTTCGAGGCCGGCCTCTGCGTTCTCCATCCGGATCGAGCCTTCTGCGGCGAACGGCAGGGTGACGATCGCGATGGTCAGGGCACCTTCTTCCCGGGCAGCCTTGGCCACGACCGGCGCGACACCGGTACCGGTACCTCCGCCGAGCCCGACCGTGATGAAGACCATGTCGCAGCCGGAGACAAGGGCACGGATCTCCTGCTCATTCTCGAGGGCCGCCTCCTCACCGATCTGCGGGATGGAGCCGGCGCCGAGGCCCCGGGTCCGTTGCCGGCCAACGAGGATACGCTGGTCGGCACGGGTGCGGATCAGGTGCTGGGCATCCGTGTTGATGGCGATGAGCTTGGCGCCGTGGATCCCCTCCTCCGTCATGCGGGAGATCGTGTTCGACCCGCCGCCTCCGCAGCCAATCACCGCAATCTCGGTCTTGAGCTCCGCAAGAATCTGGTCAAGGTCTTCGTTATTCTGCATAGGGGACACAGTTTCGTCCCTTGCCTTGGTGAGTGCCTCTTCAACAATGGACCTCATGAAATCTTCTCCAACCCCGGGATGTGGACTCGGATCTCACTGCGGGATGACACCATGTCCGGTGTGATCGTCCTCCCATCAGCAACTACCGGCCGGCCCCCTGCCAGCTCTTTGTAGGAAGGCCCGGGCAGGACTCCCAGTTCGCGCGCCTTTTGGGGGTCGAACCGGACCTTCGTGATGATCAGGCAATCGTTCTCCGTTGCAGTGATCTCTTCTCTACGTATGATTTTTACGCACAATGTATTTAAAGCATGTATTATTTCTGAAGAATTCTGCGTATAGGTTATGAATTCAGGAAGCAGGCGATTATCATGCGTGGATAGGTGAACAACGGGCAAATCGTCCAGTTTTTTTAACAGGTCCGGCTCGTTTGTTTTGGCGGTTTCGGCCAGCAAAATCGGATTTGCCCGTACAAGGACCGGTTCGCCCGAACCGGAAAGTGCGTGGATGAAACACCGGGCACCGGGCGAGACCGCCCCGGCCATCTTCCGGATCGCACAGTACGTATCCCACGAGAGAGGGCCAAGGGAGGTGATCTCGCTCTCGGTGAGCCGGGTGAGGGATAGTGCGTCAAGCATCCCGGACAACCGGTTGAGATCCGCCTTGTCGAGTGCTTTCCGGTCGATATAAGCGGCAACAGCCCCGCTCGCATCCATCATGGACCGTATCATCGCTTCGTCGAGTGTCGCGATCTCGCGGGTATGGGCAATGTGGCCGAATGCCCCCCGCGAGGTAAGGGCGATCTCGGTCTGGCGGGCCGCGTAATGGGTGCCGCCAAACCCGATGAGGGGCACCGGGTTCTGCGGCACGGCAGAGAGAACGCTCTCCGCTACTGCCCGTCCCGCCTCCGGGTCGGTCCACTCTTTCTCCGTGCTCCCGATCTCGACGAAAAACGAGGGATGGACGAGGTCCGTCGGCCCGTGGTGGGTCACCTCATACGAGACGCGATAGCCTTCAGGACAGTGCCGGGCAAGGGCCCGGAGCGTTGCCTGCATCATTGTGGGGGCGGCGGGGGCGAGCGTCCGGGGGCTGCCGCCCAGTTCCGCGTCCCGGTAATTTCCGGTAACGTGGACGGTAAGAACCGGGACCGGGTTCACGCTGGAATGGCGGGAGAGGAAGATGACAAGGTCGCAGTCAATCTTCGCATCAACAGAAGAAGTGTGGATCAGGCGCTCTTCCACATCGTAAAAATCGTACGTGTGACCATTCTCCGGTCCGGCTGTGTCCCTGCCATCAAGGATCCGTTCGATGTGGTGCCGGATATTCTGCCCGGCCTTGTCCTGCCGGGAGTTGATGAGCGCTATCCTCATTACTCTACCCTTGGACGCCGGGGACGATTAAGGGTGCAGGCGGGCAGCCACCCGTTCCCGTGCCGCTTCGAGCGCACGCTTCACCGCCTCATCCGGTGTCCCGCAGGGCACAACGCCTTCGATCTCCCACGTGGCGAGCCCGAAGACCGGGCAGCCGGTCTTTAAGGCAATCGCAATCTCCGAAAGGGTCCCGTAGCTGCCGCCCACCGCGATCAGCGCATCCCCCGATTGCGCCACGAGCACATTCCTCCCGTGGCCAAGACCGGTCCGGACAACGATACCGAGATACGGGTTCCCGTCACCGGTGCCGGAGATGATCCCGACCGTTGTTCCGCCCTGTTCCTGTGCGCCCCGGCAGGCGGCCTCCATGACGCCCCCGAGCCCGCCGCAGAGCAGCACCGCCCCATTCTCCGCGATGAGCCGACCGACTGCACGGGCGGTTTCGTACTCCTGCGGCGATGCCTGGGCTCCGCCGGCTACTGCGATCTGTATCTTCTGCACTTCCTGTGACCTCGTTACCTATCCCATCCCGCCATCGCGGTTGACGACCATCAGCCTTAGCTCGCTCATCTCCTCGATGGCGAACCGCGGCCCTTCCCTGCCGAGCCCTGATCCCTTGGCCCCGCCATAGGGCATCTGGTCTGTGCGGAACGTGGGGATGTCGTTCACCATCACGCCGCCCACGTCCATTTCGGCATAGGCCCGCATGGCCCGGTTAATGTTCTGGGTGAAGATCCCGACCTGGAGGCCGTACTCTCCGGTGTTGGCGATACGGAGCGCCTCATCGAAATCATCGTACGGGACAACCGAGATGACCGGGGCAAAGACCTCCTCGCAGTTCACCCGCATTGCCGGTGTCGTCCCTTCAAGAACCGTCGGGGCAAACATTGTCCCTTCGAGCGTGCCCCCCATAAGGGCACGGGCTCCCTGGCGGATTGCCTCCTGCACTTTCCGGTACGCCTCCTCGGCCTTCAGCTGGTCGATCATCGGGCCGACGTCCGTTGCAGGGTCGCGGGGGTCGCCGACCTTCAGGGCCTTTGTTGCGGAAATGATCCCATCCACGAGCTCCTCGTACACCGGCCGGTGCACGAGCACCCGCTGGACGGAGATACAGACCTGGCCGGCATTCGTGAACCCGCCGGTCACGATCCGCTGGGCAGCATAGGGAAGGTTTGCGTCCTCGTGGACGATCACGGCTGCATTGCCGCCCAGTTCCAGCCCGACTTTTTTCCTCCCTGCGATCTCCCGCAGGTGCCAGCCGACAGCACAGGAACCGGTAAAGGAGAGGAACGCAACCCGCGGGTCGCGGGCAAGGGTTTCCGCCCGTGCGCCCGTGCACGGGACAACACTAATCGCCTCTTCCGGGACCCCCGCTTCAAGGGCCATCTCACCGAGAAGCAGGCTCGACAAGGGAGTCGCCGATGCCGGCTTCAGGACAACGGAGTTCCCCGCAGCAATGGCGGGTGCAAGCTTGTGGCAGGCGAGATTGAGCGGAAAGTTGAAAGGAACGATGCCAGCAACTGGCCCGAGGGGGAAACGCCGGAGGAACCCGGTCCTGCCCTCGGTATCCCTGCTCAAATCAAGGGGGATAATCTCACCATAGGCCCGTTTTGCTTCTTCTGCCGATGTCCTGACTGTCACTTCGGCCCGGGCCAGTTCAGCGGTGGCAAACTTCCTTGTCTTGCCGCCTTCCATGACCATGACATTGATGAGTTCTTCAGCCCTCGTGTGGATTGCATCTGCGAGGTTGTGGAGGATCTCCGCCCGTGCGTGGACAGGGAGCCGGCGCGTCTTCTCAAACCCGGACACAGCCTTTGTTACCGCGGCCTTCAGGTCACTGTTCGTTGCCTGGCTGACCGTGCAGTACAGTTCACCGGTGTACGGGAACCGTACCGGGATGGTCTCCTTTGATTCCTTCTTCTCTCCTCCCAGGAGGAGCGGGTAGGTCTCGGCCATCGGGATGCTCCTTGTTGTTCCTGATCCAGTATGGGCGGCAGGATCTACATAGCACCATCGGCAAAAGGTCGGCAGACGGCCGGATTCTCCCCGTCGTAGTTCAGCCTGCACCAGCCGGGCGGGAGATGGCGAACGGAGAAAAACTACTTTGTGCAGTGACACTAAACGTATCTATCGCATATTCCACCGACTCAAAGCGGAGGCGGGGGATACCACGAGGGGTTGTACGTGAAGGAAGTCACCGCGAACTTCAGCGCAAAGGAGATCGAACGTGAGGTGCAGGAATACTGGCGCACCCGCGGCACCTACCAGGCAGTAAAGCAGCACCGGATCGCGTGCAAACCATTCTTCTTCGTGGACGGCCCGCCGTACACCACGGGGCATATCCACCTCGGGACCGCGTGGAACAAGATCATCAAGGACTCGGTCCTGCGTTATTACCGCATGAATGGCCGGAACGTCATCGACCGGGCCGGCTACGACATGCACGGCCTGCCCATCGAGGTCAAGGTCGAGCAGGCGCTGGGATTTGCCTCCAAAAAGGACATCGAGAAGTTCGGTATCCAGCCGTTCATCGAGAAGTGCCGGGAGTTCGCGGTGGAGAACAAGAAGCTGATGGACGACCAGTTTATGGCCCTCGGGGTCTGGCTGGACTTCGCCGGCGCGTACCAGACCGTAAAACCGGAGTACATCGAGGCTGCATGGTGGACGCTTGCAAAGGCACAGGAGCGGGGCATGCTCGAACGCGGCCACCGCGTAGTGAACTGGTGTCCCCGGTGCGAGACGGCGATCGCGGACGCCGAGGTGGAGTACTGGGACGAGAGCGACCCCTCGATCTTCGTCAAGTTCCCCCTCACCGGCAAGACCGGTGAATACCTCGTCATCTGGACCACGACCCCGTGGACCCTGCCGGCGAACGTCGCGGTTGCGGTCTCAAAGGAGTTCGAGTACGCAAAGGTGCTGGCAAAGAAAGACGGGAAGGAGGAGCACCTCTGGATCGCAGAACCCCTTGTCAAGGCCGTGCTGAAGAAGGGCCGGTACAAGGACTTCTCGATTGTTGAGAAGAAGAAGGGCGCTGAACTAATTGGCTGGACCTACGATTCGCCTCTCAAAGAACAGGTCCCACTCCAGAAGGAGATCCAGCACCGGGTCGTTGCAGCCGATTTCGTAGCGCTTGAGAACACCGGTATGGTGCATATCGCCCCCGGCCACGGCTGGGACGACTTCGTGCTCGGCACAAAAGAGGGCCTGCAGATCGTCTGCCCGGTTGACGGGGCAGGAAAGTTCATGGACACTGCCGGGCAGTTCGCCGGCCAATTTGTCCGGGACGCAAACGAAAACGTCCTTACCGTACTCGGCGACCACCTGCTCGCACAGGAGAACGTCACCCACCGCTACGGCCACTGCTGGCGATGCAAGACCCCCATCATCTTCCGGGCCACCTCGCAGTGGTTCCTGAAAGCCTCCGAGATGCGGGACCTGATGCTCTCAGAGGTGGAGAAGGTGACCTGGTACCCCGAGTGGGCAGGATCCGCCCGGTTCTACGACTGGATCAAGGAGGCCCGCGACTGGTGCATCTCCCGCCAGCGCTACTGGGGTATCCCGATCCCGGTCTGGGTCTGCGGCAAATGCGACAAGTACCATGTCGTAGGCACAATAGCCGAGCTCGAGAAGCTCAGCGGGAAGCCGCTGCCCGATCCCCACCGCCCGTACGTGGATGACGTAACCTTCCCCTGCTCCTGCGGTGGCACGATGAAGCGTGTCGCGGATATCTTCGATGTCTGGTTCGACTCGGCGGTGGCGTCCTGGGCAACACTCGGGTTCCCGAAGGAGGCAAAGGCCTTTGAAGCCCTCTGGCCTGCCGACTTCATCACTGAGGGGCAGGACCAGACCCGGGGCTGGTTCTACTCGCAGCTGGGCGCCAGCACCATCGCGTTTGGCAAGGCGCCGTACAAAAGCGTCTGTATGCATGGTTTTGCCCTTGATGCTGAAGGCAAGAAGATGTCAAAGAGCCTCGGGAACGTGGTGAACCCCGGCGATGTTGTCGAAAAGGTTGGCGTTGATGTCCTCCGGCTCTATGTCCTCTCCTCCTCTGCGCCATGGGACGACCTGAAGTTCAACTGGGAAGGCGTCGGCACCATCAACCGGGCGATCAACATCCTCTGGAACGTGTACCGCTTCCCGCTCCCGTACATGATCCTCGACAAGTTCGAACCGGCCACGAATGGCGGCACCTGGGACGACTCCTTTATCCGCGCCCATATCCGCCAGATGCCGGACGAGGACCGGTTCATCATCTCGCGGATCAACACGGTGGCCTCGCTTGTCGACAGCGCCACAAAGGAGTGTCAGCTCCATCGGGCAACCCGGGAACTCGTCAACTTCATTTTAGAAGACCTCTCCCGCTGGTACGTCCAGCTGGTCCGGCCCCGGATGTGGCTTGAGGGCGAGTCGGAGCAGAAGATCTTTGCATACGAGACGATGTATTACGTGATGCGCCGCCTCATGGGGCTCCTTGCGCCCTTCTGCCCGCACCTCACCGAACAGATCTACGGGAACCTCCGGTGCAAAAACGACAAGGAGAGCGTCCACATGCTCGACTGGGATGCGGGGGAATCCACGCTCATTGACCGGGAACTGGAGCACGCAGTCGAGCTCGTCCGCTCATTCGACGAGGCACAGGCCAATGCCCGGCAGACCGGAAAACGAAAACTCCGCTGGCCGGTTGTCGAGGTCGTAGTCGTGACCAGTGCCCAGCCGGTGAAGGAGGCCATCGAGCGCCTCAATGCAGTCTGCATGGACCGGGCCAATGCCCGAAAGGTCTCCGTGGTCATGGGCCGCTGGGACCGGATTGGCTGGCATGCCGAGCCGGTGATGAAGGCCCTTGGAAAAGGATTCGGGAAAGACTCCTTTACAATCAAGGGACTCATCGAGGCCGCAGACGGGAACGCCATCAAGGCAGCGGTCGGTGCCGGCCAGAAATTCTCCCTCAAGGACGGCGCTGCCAGCTTTGAGATCGGGGCAGAGCATGTCACCTTCACCGAGAAACTCCCCGCAGACATCTTCTCGGCTCCGATGACCGACGCCACAGTCTACGTGGACGTGGCACTGACACCGGACCTTGAGGCGGAAGGTTATGCCCGCGAGGTGATCCGGAGGATCCAGGAGATGAGAAAGCAGCTCGACCTTGCGGTGGAGGACACCATCTCTGCCGAGGTTTCGGTCAGCGACAAACGCATCCTTGCGCTGCTCCACACCGACCAGATGATCGCCATGATCGGCGACGAGGTGCGGGCAACGGCGTTCGGGTTCAGTAAGGACGGGACAACACCCGATACATCACGCTTTGCATCCGTGAAGGAGTGGGATGTGGAAGGCGTCTCCATGACGATTGGTATTGCGAAGACGGGATAACGCTCCCGCCTTTCTTCACCTTCCTTCTTTTTTATTTTCCCGTTTTCAGGTGTGATAATTCCCAATTATCCGTGTATAAAAGGAGTAAGGTCATCTCCCGTTTCCGGCGATTGCCGGGTTATGCGGGCAGATTCTGTAGGATTGCCTGGAGGACTGCAATCACAATCTTTAGGAACAGGGCCCAGTCGAACAGATTTTCACCTCCTCATGATGTGGATAGGTGATAGTGTACTGCGGTTATACTTATAGTTTTTTAATTAATAATACGAAGATATTGAAGTCGTAATTGGTATTTGTGGCACAATTTAAGGGATTATCTCAACAATCTATATGAACCTAATGCCATGCAAAAGCACGAAAAAACCACAGAAAAATGCTCTAGCCTGAAATCCTTGAAACCCTGCGGGCGGATTCGGGCCGTTTACCAGGAAAATGCGGGGGCAGGTACCGGGTTATTTCACGATGGCTTCAAGGAATGCCTGCCCTTCGGGGCTCGTGAAGAGGGGGAGATCGGACTCTGCGACAACGGCGCTGCGCTCTGTGATCACCGTCTCTTTTGTTATCGGGTTGAACCCTTCCTTCTCCGTGAGTTTTTTGTACACAAGTGTCCCCCTGCGTTGCCATGAAGGGGTGGTGGAAAGGTTGAATCCCCGCTCGTGCATCATCTCGTGGAGGGCTTTTGCCGGGAGACCCGTAAGCTGTTCCTGTGCTTTGCGTGGATCCATCCCCTCCTCAATTAAGGCCTGCTGGCAGTAGGCATTGATGTGATTTCTCCACGCCTCGGCCTGCCGGTTTGCCAGGTACTCCTTCGCGTATTCAGGGGTTGCCGGAATGACCCGGGCATCGAACGCAACGAGTGTGGTGCCTCCGAGCGCAAGCGTGAACGAGCTCGCTGCATAGGATGCTGCAACACTGTCGAGCTTCTCCACCCTTCCGGAGAACGGGAGTTTTGTGAAGTACAGGCTGATCTCGTCTGAGAAGGTGTACGCGAGATCAGGATTGAGGCCACTGTCGGCAACCAGCGCGGTACAGGCCGTCACCATCGCCTTGTGGAAGAACTCATCGAACGGCCGCTCAAGGCCCAGCACATCAGAGAGACGGTGGAATGCCCGCCCGTCGAGCCGCACAAAAACCGGAGGAAGGGCAGTGATCGTGGAGAAGATTTCCCGGTTTTCCATAGGAGTACCATGCGGGAGCAAAAAAACTGGGGGATCTCCCGCTGTCCTCAGATTCAGGATGAGATTATTCCATCTCGCCGCTGCCGCTTCCACCGGCAAAGGCTCCGGGCAGGTGGCGGATCAGGACGATATCGTCGATTGCGCTGATGATCCGGTACGGGATCTTGAGGCCCTTGTAATTCTTGAGCTCGAAGAGCTGGTCGTTGACCTTGCCGACGACAAGCGCCTCCATCTTCTTGGAGTCAACGTCGAGGACTACATCCTCGACTTCGCCAATGAACATGCCCTTGTCCGTGTAAATCTGAAGCCCGAACAACTCGGTAATCTGGGTTTCCATCGTTATCAGATGAAAGTATATACTTAAGAGTTAAAAAGATAACCCTTTATTATGGACGGATCTTTCCGGATCGGGCGCATTTTCGGGATTCCGATCCTGATCCACTATACGTTCCTGCTTGTCATCCCCCTCTTTGCCTGGATCATCGGGAGCCAGATCCCCCTTACCATCGATATGCTGGAGGAGATCTACCGGGTCCCAATCGACACAACGCTTGCAACCGCGGGATACATGCCCTACGTGCTCGGCGTGATCGTGGCCCTGGGTCTCTTCTTCGGAGTCCTCGTCCACGAGCTTGCCCATTCCCTTGTCGCACGGGCCAAGGGGATCGCGATCAACAGCATCACGCTGATGATCTTCGGGGGCGTTGCTACCATGGAGGAGGGAGTCCCCGACCCGAAGGCCGAGCTCCCGATGGCCCTTATCGGCCCGATCGCAAGCCTCATCTTCGGGATCATCTGTTCACTGCTCATCTATGGTGTCCCGTCTGTCACCACGGACCCGGGCATGGCAGGCGTCCTCGTTTTCACCTTGGGCTACCTCGGGGTGCTCAACATCATCCTCTGCGTCTTCAACCTGATCCCGGCATTCCCCATGGACGGCGGTCGGGTGCTCAGGGCGTGGCTGGCGCAGCGGATGCCTCTCCACCGGGCAACCCAGATCGCGGCCGATATCGGCAAGGGTTTTGCCATCCTCTTTGGCATCATCGGCCTCTTTGCGTTCTCGCCGTTCCTGATATTGATCGCCCTCTTCATCTACATCGGGGCGAACATGGAGTCGAGCGCAGTGAAATACAGCCACCTCCTGCAGGACGTCACGGTCGGTTCCATGATGTCGAGCCCGGTGGCAACCGTTGGGCCTACCGTGCCGGTGAGCCAAATCATCACCATGATGTACTCAAGCAAGCATCTCGGCTTCCCGGTCATCGAGCGGGACACGCTGGTCGGCATGATCACACTGGCGGACATCAACAAGACCTCGCCCATCGACCGCGAGGCCATGCAGGTCCGGGACATCATGACCCGCGAGATCATCACGCTCCCCCCGGAGGCCCCGGTCATCGACGCTCTCCGTATCATGTCGGCAAGGGATATCGGGCGGATCCCCGTTGTCGCTGAAGGGAAGGTCATCGGTATCGTGACCCGCACGGACATCCTGAAGGTCACGGAACTCCGGCAGGTCTGAACTCCAAAGGCCTCCCCACTTTTTCTCTCAATAGTGTGCATTTCGGACCGGAGGTACGGCTTTGGGGAACCGGGGGCCCGGCACAAGTACACCGCCCGACCCCCCTCTCGCTTTTTTCCGCAAGAGCTGGTGGTTACGTCGTAACATACCCGGTTTTCGTGCCCCCTCTGTGAGAATAGTGAGGGGGTCGGGCGGTGTACTAAAAACGTTCCGGGCCGGACCCGCATGACAAAAGGGGATTTTTTCGGGGAGCGGGATCCTGTGAAGAGGCGTACGGAGCAGTATTAGTACACCGCCCGACCCCTGCCGGCAGTTCGCGGAACGGCCGGAAGAGTAATACCGGGCCTTCCAAAGAGAGCACGATCAAGAACGTGATCAGAATTTCAGCAGGCCATCCAAGGGAGAGTTCCCGGCAACCTTCCGGTATGCGGCAAGATCGGCAAACGGCCGCTTTGCAATAACGGCCGCAACCTTCTTCTTCCCTACGCCCGGCAGCCACTTGATGGCTGACGCAGGCAGGCTGTTGATCGCGATCGGGACGGGGAGAGCAGTAACCGACCGCATCCCCCAGTCCACGACAACGGCATCCATCACCGTCCGTTCCGCAAGGGGGAGGGGGATGCCGACCAGGATTGGGTACGAGCCCGGCTGCCTCCCGAACGAGAGGCCCCCCGATACTTCGACCCGCACATCATAGAGAACCGTGCCAATCGGGAATACACGCTGGAGCATCGGCAGGTCGATCCGGTTCCGGACATATTCCTTGAACTGCCGGAACCGCCGCTCGTGCTTCCCGAGCGTGTTCTCCGTATAAGCAGGGGTGCCCTCGAATGGCATCACCTGCCGGAGGTTCACCCGCCGCACCGAGAGACCGGCATTCAGGACACGGGTGAGGAACTGCTCATTGAGGTTGTAGGTCTCTTCCGTCTCCCCGGCAAGCCCGCAGACAAAGTTGAGGCCCGGGAGGAGTTCGGGGACATTATCCCGGCGTTTCCCGCCTTCTTCGTTGACAATCCGGATAGCAGAGAAGACCTCATCCGGCAGGGCTTTCAGGTTGTTGGCCCGGACAACCGCAGGATCGGCCGTCTCCATGCCGAACGCGGCAACATCGCCCGGGGTGTGGTGCCGGATGATCGCCCGGAGTGCTTCGCGTGCCGCGTTCTCGTGCCGGGCAATGGTCTGCGGGTTGGTGTTGTCGATGTGCAGCGTCCGGAGTTCGGGTGCGGCAGAGCGGATCGCGGAGAAGAGTGCATCGATCTTCTCCGGTTCCGGTGCGGGATACTCTCCCGGCCCGGCACCGTACGCGAGAATATCCGGCTGGCGGCCTACCCGGAAGTGCCGGGCGCCGTGGGCATGGAGTGCGGCAACCTCCCCGGCAACGGCTGCAATGGTCCGGTATCTCGGCATCCCGTAGAACGGCTCCGTGCAGAACGAACAGCCGCCCGTTGCCCCGTGGGGACACCCCCGGGCAGTCTCCAGCTCGCACATCACGAACGGGAAGTCGGGGTGCTGTGCGACAACACTGCTCCCCGCAATGCTCCACGGGTCGGTGCGGGAATAATCCAGTACTCCCTCAGGCTCGTTCCCATTCAGGTAATTGTCCAGCGCAACTGCGGGTTCTCCGGTAAGGAGGGCATCAAATCCGCTGATCACCTGCCGGACCGCCTTCTGCCCGCCCTCCCCGGCATACCCAAAGCCGATGGGTCCCCCGATCAGTTTCTGTGGCCCCTTCACCATGTGGCCGACCTGCTGGATCTCGGTGAGCGTTGCCGGGGTGCCCCCAAGGTATTTCCCCGGTACCGTGACCCCCGCGATCATGACCAGCAGATCAGCCTTGTTCAGATCGCCGGCCCGCAGCGGGTCTTTCCGCAGCTGGTCGATGGTGAGGTACCGGGCGGAATACCCGCGGGATGCAAGCGCACCTGCCACGGTGCGGATGTAGGGGGAGATATAGGGAGGGACGCCGAGACACGCGGGCTCGTCTACGTACCCGTCAAGGATGAAGGCGGTGCGGGTCATGCCGTGATCCCGATCAGGGCAAGGAGTTTCCGTGCCCAGAAGAGCTTCCCGCGTTTTAAGGGGTCGACATCCTTGTCATCCAGGTTGAACCCGGCAAGCGTAATCCGTGCTGCCCCGAGCTCGTGCGCCGCAAAAGCTGCCCGGTCGCCGTCCGTGAACCCGCCGAAGTTGTGCACGTGCGGCAGGGGAGCGGCCTGCGTTGTCCCCACAATCCTGCCCGGGAACCGGGGCACCCAGTGTTTCAGGAGCGGGATATTGTCGCCGTGGGCATGGACCACCACGATCGTCCCCTGCCGGTTCATCTCAATGAGCCGGTCGGTCGCCCCGTCGAGGTCCGTGAAGACCGCATCCGGGCGGATGCCGGCATCGTCCAGCACTTCCGCCGCGGCATCGGCCGCAAATACCACGCCCCGTACTGTGGCGAGGTCCTGTTTCAGGCACGGGGCATTTCCGCAGACCGTCACCTCGTTGCCGTCCGTTATCGTGACAAGCGAGATGAGGTTGTCGCGGTCCAGGAGCGACGCGAGGATGCGGGCTGCCTCTTCGTCTCCTGCCCGGTCGAACCCGAAGTACTCAAGGATCTCGCGGTAGTGGGGTTCCCATTCGGAATACTGCATCGGATTCGCCGTGTCCTGCCGGCGTCGCGCCGGATTGTTACGCCCTACGGGGCGCCGTTCTTCTTCCCCTCGTTCTCAAGGCCAACAAGGGTCCGGAACTTCTGGAGGACCGGCTCGATCACGATCGCGAGGAGCTTCTCCTTGTCCTCCACCTTCCCGAAGTAGCTGAGCGGGAGGCTTGCCGCCCCCATGTTCGGGTGGCCTCCGGCATCGCCCATGTCCCCGAACGCCTCCGCAAGAGCGTTGCCGACGTGAAGCCGGATGTCACGGTTGCGGGCCGAGATAACGATTGCGTTGTCCGTGATGCCGTACACAAGCGCCGTGTTCACGCCCTCGAGCGTGATCAGGAGCTCGGCTGCCTGCGGGAGGGCGTCGCGGTTCATCACGTACCCTACATTCGCAAAGAGGTACCCGCTCTGGACCTTCCTCTCGTGGATGGCCTTCCCCATCACGTCGAGGGTCTCCTGCGACATGGAAGGCGACATGATCTTGTCAAGCAGTTCCGCATCCGTCAGGGGCAGCAGGAAGCCCGCGTAGCTCAGGTCCTGCGGGGTGACGTTCCGCTTGAACTCCTTGGTATCGGTCCGGATCCCGTAGAGGAGGGCGGTCGCGACACGCTTGTCCACGGGGATGTCCAGTTCCTGCAGGTACTGGGTCATGATGCTTGCAGTCGCGCCCACCCCGGGCCGGATATCGATGAAACTGCCCTGGCCACTGGTGTGCTTTCCCTCCTTGTGGTGGTCGATGATGATGTTGATCCTGGTCTCGGGCGGGATGTCGTTATTGGCACCGGGACCCGAGCAGTCCACGAGGGCGAGGTAGGTGCACTTCGCGAGCGCGTCAGGAGTCAGGCGCTCCATCTTGATGTCCAGCAGGTTGACGAAGGTCCGGTTCTCCTGGTGGCCGATGTTGCCTTCGTAAAAAATGCGGGGGGTAAGGGACTTGCTGTTCGCCTTCTTTGCAATCTCGGCAAGGGCCATGGCGGAGGAGATGGCATCGGGATCAGGATTCTTGTGGGTGATGATCCCAAGCGTTCCCTCCCAGCCGGCAATCATTGTGAATAGCCGCTGCGCGATCCGGCTCGAGTGCTGCTTTTTGATCTGGAGGACCGCAGATCGGGCCACGACCTCCTGCGGGTAAAGGACGACCTCGGCGCCGGCAGCCGTCAGTTTCTGCCCGTTCACCGGGTCGGTTGCCCGGGCAACCACCTGGACGGACGTGAGCCGCTTTTTTATCGCGAGCACCGCAGCAAGGTTCGTATCGCCGTCCCCGGTCATGACGAACGCGATCTCGAAAGGGGGGAGCCCGGCAAGCATCTCGGACGAGGTGATGTCGCGCTGGTATGCCTCGAACTTCTGGTCTTTGAGGCTCCGGACCCTGGACTCGTCCCGGTCAACGACCATCACCCGCTCATGGTCCTTTGAGAGTTCAAGGATGATGTTGAACCCGTTGGTCCCGCACCCGAAAATCCCGTATTTGACCGGTCCCTGCTGTTCAACCGGCGAATCCAGTGGCATGGTACAGAAGATGTATCTGTTTTGGATAATAAGGAATCGCAACCGGTGCGAGCAGGTCTTGTCCCGCGAAGGGCCGGATCCGGGCGCGATCCGGTCATTTTTCCCAAGCATTATCCGCAACCTTTATTCGCAATCATCAACCACATTATTAGGCCTAAGTAAGCGGGTCTGTAGCTTAGTTCGGCATAGCGGCGGACTCTTAATCCGCAGGTCAAGGGTTCAAATCCCTTCAGGCCCGTTCCCTTTTCGGACAGTTTTTGCACAGTACGCAGCGATCCGGCTCTTTTCTTTTCATCGGCAGTATACCCGGTGTTTACTACGGGATTTCCGTATGGCGGTTTTTCGAGCCCCCGACCACCCATGGCCGCTGTTGTACCCTGTACTTTATTATCAAAGAACAGGGAGAATGTCATTGATAATTCCAGCAGCGGAAGAAAGACAAAAGAATCAGGACCCTTCATGACAAGCAATCTCGTATTTGACCTGCTCATCGTGATGCTCTTTGTCTCCGGTTTCAGTATGGCCGCCGTGGGCTGGTATGCCCGAAGGTTTGTCGGGAGAGTCCCCGCTGCAACACCCTTTGTCCTCCTGATGCTCTGTGCTGCCGCCTGGGCGTTTCTCTATATTCTCGATCTGCTCACCTTGTCCCTTCCACTGAGGGTTTTTTACCACAACCTCCGCTTCCTGTATCTCCCGTTCTTTTCCGTTCTGGAACTCTGGCTTGTCCTGGCCTACGTGAACAGGACAGAATGGATTCGCAGGGAGTTGGTGGCAATCGTATTGGTTATCCCCGTCCTGTCAGCAATCCTTGCGGTAACCAGCCCGTTCCATTCCCTGTTCCGTTATAATTTCTCCATCAATACTGCCGGCCCGGTGCCGGTTCTCCAGTATTCCGAGAGTATCTTCTACGAGATCTATTTCCTGTATTCATTTGTCCTGCTGGTGCTTGCTATCGCCCTGCTCATCTACGAGACACGGAAACGGGGTACCCTGTGGGAGACTTCCACGATCCTCCTGGTCATCGCCCTTGCGTTCCCGACCGTGCTCAATTTCTTCGCCGAGGTCTCCAGGCTGCCGTTTCCCGGTATCAACCCAACCCCGGCCCTTCTCTGGATTGCAGCCATATTCTATGCCATCGCTCTCTTCCGGTACCATTTCCTCGATATCATTCCCATAGCACGGGGCCGGCTGATCGAGGCCCTGAGCAAGCCGGTACTTGTGCTGGACACCGCGGACCGCGTGATCGATATCAACCCGGCCGCATGCTCCCTCTTCTCTCTTTCCCCCGCTGCCGCCCTTGGGAAAACCATTGACGAGATTGCGCCGGACTGGCCGGATTTCCTTTCCCTGTGCAGGGAAAAGACCACCATAAAACGGGATCTTGTCAGGACCCTTGGCACGGAGAGTTTCTATTACATCGGATCCATTGAACCGCTTCTCGGGGTCAACAGTGTCCCCGAAGGCCACCTCGTCTTCCTGCAGGACGTCACGGACCTGAAGCGGGCCCAGAACGCCCTGCGGGAGAAGACCGAAGAGCTGGACCAGTACTTCTCGACAAGCCTCGACCTGTTCTGTATCGCGGATACACAAGGATATTTCCGCCGACTGAACCCGGAGTGGGAGAAGACGCTCGGGTATTCGCTTGGTGATCTCGAAGGCCGTCGTTTCCTGGACTTTGTCCACCCGGATGACGTGCCGGCAACCCTCGATGCCATCAGCACCCTGGGCGCCCAGAAAGAGGTGCTCAACTTCACGAACCGGTACCGCCACCGCGATGGCAGTTACCGGTGGATCGAATGGAAGTCGTTCCCGAAGGGTGAACGGATCTTTGCCGCAGCCCGGGATATCACCAATCGCCGGCTGGTCGAGCAGCAGCTTGCAGACCACACCCGCTTCCTCTCCACGCTGATCGACACGCTTCCCCTTCCTGTTTTCTACAAGGATGCGGGAGGGAAATACCTCGGGTGCAACCGGCCATTCGAAGAGTATCTGGGCATCGGGCGGGATGCGCTGATCGGGAAGACCGTGTACGATATTGCCCCAAAGGAGCTTGCAGATGTGTATTTTGCCGCTGACCAGGAACTGCTCAAAAACCCCGGTTTCCAGAGATATGAGTCGCAGGTCCGGTATGCAGACGGTTCCCTGCATGACGTGATCTACTACAAAGCATGTTACCTGAACCATCGCGGGGTCACAGGAGGGATCATCGGGGCATTCCTTGATATAACCGAGAGGAAACGGATGGAGAGCGCCCTGCGCGAGAGCGAGGAGAAATACCGGGCGATTATTGAAGAGATGCAGGACCTCTTCTACCGGACGGATATCAACGGGAAGATAACGATGCTCAGTCCCTCTGCATTTGCTATCTCCGGGTACACACAGGACGAGTTAATCGGGCAGGATGTTGCGAAGGTGTACGCCGATCCGGATGACCGGGGGAGACTCCTTGAAATCCTGAAGGAAAAAGGATCGGTCGATTCCTTCCCGCTGAATCTGAAGGTCCGTGACGGGTCAATCCGGCACGTGACCACGAGCAGCCATTTCTATCACGATGCCGCTGGCACGATTCTTGGCGTGGAAGGAGTTATCCATGACATCACGGATCAGCGGCGGGCAGAGGAAGCCCTCCGCATGGCGAACAAGAAACTCCACCTCCTGTCCAGCATTACCCGGCACGATATCCGCAACCAGCTGATGGCCCTGATGGCGTTTATCGAACTGAGTAAGGATTCCATCGACAAACCGGAAGAACTTATCGGATTTTTGAAAAAGAACCAGAAGATCGCCGAAACCATTACAAACCAGATCACGTTCACCAAGCACTACGAGGATCTTGGGCTGAATGCCCCGTTATGGCAGGATGTGAATGCCTGCGTTGATGCTGCTGTTGCAGTGCTGCCGATGCGGAATATCCGGGTGGAAAAGGAAATTTTTGGCCTGGAGTTGTTTGCCGATCCCCTGGTGGAGAAAGTATTCTACAACCTCATCGACAATTCCCTGCGGTACGGGGGTGAGAGGATGACCACGATCCGGATCACCAGCCGAACCGATGGTCCTCTTCTGGTACTGGTCTTTGAGGATGACGGCGTGGGAATTCCCGAACCGGATAAGAGCGTGATCTTCGATAAGGGATTCGGCAAGAATACCGGCCTTGGCCTCTATCTCTCACGCGAGATCCTTGCCATCACCGGAATCACCATTATCGAGAACGGTTCTCAGGGGAAGGGGGCACGCTTCGAAATCACCGTGCCAAAGGACGGGTACCGTTTCACCTCCTGATCCAGGACCTGCCGTTCTCCCGCTGCACGTAACATTCATCTTTCCTGCGGACAACTCCTTTCATCGAGTCACGATTACTTCCATCTCCCCCGCACGGAACGACCTGCATGCTGTCACTTCTCTATGTCGACGATGAGCCGGGACTGCTCGAGATCGGAAAATTGTTCCTGGAATCCAGCGGGGACTTTGCGGTAACTACCGCCCTGTCGGGCAGCGAGGGACTTGCCGGGCTCGCAACGCACACGTTCGATGCCATCGTCTCCGACTACCAGATGCCGGAGATGAACGGCATTGAATTCTTAAAAACGGTACGGAAGTCCTATGGCTCAATCCCGTTCATTCTTTTCACCGGGCGGGGGCGCGAAGAAGTTGTCATCGAGGCAATCAACAACGGGGCGGACTTTTACCTCCAGAAAGGGGGCGATCCCAAATCGCAGTTTGCCGAACTGGCTCACAAGATCCGTCAGGCGGTCAGCAGGAGGCAGGCCGAGTATGCCCTCCTGGACTCGGAGCGGCGCCTTTCTGACCTCATCAACTTCCTCCCGGATGCCACGTTCGCCATCGATACGGACGGGAAGGTGATCGCGTGGAACCGCGCCATCGAGGAGATGACAGGTATCGCATCCCCGGATATGCTCGGGAAAGGTGACTACGAGTATGCCCTGCCGTTCTATGGCGAGCGCCGTCCAATCCTGATCGACCTGATCTTCGAGCCGAATGATGAAGTGTCCCGGCGCTATTCCAATATCCAGAGAGACGGGAGCACGCTCTCCGCAGAGACCGACCTGCCAACACCGAAAGGAAAGCGGATCTATGTCATTGCGAAAGCAAGCCCCCTGTATGACAAAGCCGGGAACATCACCGGGGCAATCGAGGCAATCCGGGACATCACCGACCGGAAGAAAGCCGAGGAGGCGCAAAGCGAGAGCGAGAGAAGGTTCCGCGAACTTGCAGAACTTCTGCCCCTGGGGATCTATGAATCCGATGCAACCGGGAGACTGACCTATGTCAACCGCCAGGCACTGGATATGTTCGGGTATACGGCGGATATGTTTTCCCAGGGGGTGGATTTCCGCAGCGCAATCGCCCCTGCAGACCGGGAACGCGCCTCTGCGTTTTATCGAACGATCCTGGAAACGGGGATCAGCGAGAATGCTGGCCGGGAGTACTCCGCCATACGAAAAGACGGCTCGACATTTCCCATTCTGATCTTTTCTTCTCCCATCCTCAGGGGCGGCAGGGTTGCCGGGGCACGCGGCATTGTTGTTGATATAACCAGCCGGAAGAGGGACGAAGAGGAACTCCGGGCAGTCAACGAGGAACTTGCTGCATCGGGTGAAGAGCTCAAAGCGCAGTACGATGAGCTTGCCGCAAGCGGGCTGAGGATCCGCGAGAGCGAACTGCGCCTCAAGTATATGCTCGGGTTCTATGAGTATGCCGAGAAGGGCGATGAAGACCTCCGTGCCTATGCTGTTGAAGGCGCCTGCATCATCACCGCAAGCCCGCTTGCGTATCTCGCGTTCATGAACGAGGACGAGAGCGAGCTCACCATGTACGCCTGGTCAAGGTCCGCGATGGCCGAATGCGCAATGGCAGAGAAGCCGATCACCTACAAGACCGAGAAGACCGGTCTGTGGGGAGAGGCCGTAAGGCAGCGCCGGCCGGTCATCACGAACGATTATCCGGCCCCGAATCCCGCAAAGAAAGGGTACCCAAAGGGCCATCCGCAAATCACCCGGCACATGAATGTGCCGGTGATGGAGGAGGGGAAAGTCGTCCTCGTGGCCGGTGTGGCCAACAAAGATATCGATTACACGGATGGCGATGCAAACGAGCTGCTCCTCCTGATGCAGGGGCTCTGGAACCTCCTGAAAGCAAGACAGGTGGAGGAGATCAGGAGGGCAGGTGAGGAGAAGTATCGCACGGTTGTCGAGAACAGCAACGACTCGATCTATATCTACCGGGGCGACCGGCTGCTCTTCGTCAACAGGAGGGTACCGGAACTTACGGGGTTCAGCCAGAAAGAACTCATGGCCATGAATATCTGGGACCTTGTCCATCCTGACGACCGTGCCCGTTTGCAGGAAACGCGGGACCAGCGAATCGCCGGGGAGGATATTCCTTCCTCGTTTTCCGCACGTGTGGTAACGCGGGACGGGAATATCAGGGCCTGTGAATTTACTGTAACCGTCATCACGTACCAGGATGAGCCCGCGATTCTCGGAATTATCCGGGATATTACAGAGAGGCAGCAGATGGAAGCCGAGCGCCAGGCCGCGTTCGAGCAGATTGCTTCTGCCGAGGAGGAACTCCGGAAACAGTATGATGATCTTGCCCTGGCACAGGAGCAGATCCGCAGTCGTACACAGCAGATGGAGGAGATCGCTGCCACAATGCCGGGAGTCGTGTACCAGTTTTTCGCCCGTCCCGATGGCAGCATGGGGATCTATTACGTGAGCGGAAGATCTGACCAGATCC
>Ga0302253_1000138_pt1 | contig 76736 bp, 73 predicted proteins | sample AAG_RA_Trp_MG_FD_193537 | JGI IMG/M metagenome (GOLD analysis project Ga0302253, IMG submission 193537) | Enriched activated sludge microbial communities from anaerobic digester in WTTP, New Holstein, Wisconsin, United States - AAG_RA_Trp | ecosystem: Engineered > Bioreactor > Anaerobic >...
TGCTGGATCAGAAGCTCTGGAAGCGCGCATTCCCGACCCCTCTCAAAACCTCTGCGGAGTATCTGCCTCGCTATGCGCTTGCGTGAGTTTTCTCCTACCTGCCTTCTGCAAGGTTCGTGACACTATGGGTTTTCGCATCTCTATCGATCTGGTACATATCGCGCCATGGAGGCATCCGTCTCGAACACATCGATCGCTGAAAGCGGAACATCCGGCAACGCCTTGCTCAACTGTTCAAAGATGTACTTTGCAATGCGCTCTGCGCTGGGATCATCCTCGAACTCCCGAATTTCGTTCAGGTCCCTATGGTCGAGCTTTTCGGCAATGAGCGATTTCAGCGCATTCTTTACTACTGCAAAATCGATGAGCATGCCGCCATCTCCAAGTGTCGCTCCCGACACCCATACTCTCACTTTATAGTTATGCCCATGAAGACGCTCGCATTTTCCGTTATAGTGAACAATTCGGTGCGCTGCGGCAAATTCAGCTTCGACTCGAATATGGTACATATTTCCCCTTTTTTCACTTTCTCTGCCAAGGTGCAATTTCGGCGCCTTTCTATCTCAGCGCCGCTAGAATTATACCAGATCCAGAAATAAATTCCCCTACTATTCCAAGTATTCAAGGCGCATGCGCATGAATTGATGCATTTGGCTCCCCATGCTAGTATCGTTTACGTAATGGCGAAATTTCTTTCCGACCTGATCGCAGGCCTCGATATCCTGGAAATCCGCGGCAAAGTCGAGCGTCCTGTCAGCGGCGTTGCGTATGATTCAAGAGACTGCAAACCCGGATTTCTCTTTTTTGCCTTGCCGGGCATTCATACAGATGGAACAAAATATATAGGCGATGCGATCCGGAACGGGGCCATTGCTGTGGTTCACGAAGGGACGCTCAAGTCCTGTCCCGCAGACATCACGACCTTGCGCGTCGCTGATTGCCGCTGGGCCATGTCCGTAATATCGAGCACCTTCTACGAAAACCCCTCTTCTTCTCTTTGTGTCATAGGAGTTACAGGGACAGAAGGAAAAAGCACGACGGTCTTTCTTATTTATCAGCTATTGAACCTTACAGGCTTCAGGGCGGGGTTCTTTTCCACGGTGATGTCCGATACGGGAGAAGGCGAAAAGCCAAACCCCCAGCATCAAACGACTCCCGAAGCGACTGCCGTGCACGAAATGCTTGCAAACATGAGGGATAATGGCCTTCGGTATGCTGTAGTGGAAGCATCGAGCCATGGATTGTCGCTGCGCACCGCACGCCTTGCTCATGTGGCATTCGATATCGGCCTTGTTACGAATGTGACTCATGAACATCTCGAATTTCATGGAACATGGGAACAATATCGAAGCGACAAAGCAAACCTCTTCCGTCATCTGGGCGAAAACAGCTCCAAGAAACAATTGGTCGGGCTTTCATGCGCTCCGTACGGGATTGTGTGCGCTGACGATCCCAGTGCGAGCTATTTTATTGAGGAGTCGGCCGTTCCTTGCAAAACATATTCGAGTAAAGGATTTGCTGCTGACCTTATAGCAGCAGATATCAAGAGCGATCTCGAAGGATCGGATTTTTCTGTCGAAGGAACTGTCAACAGCCAACGAACAAGAATACGCGCTCGAATAAATCTGCCTGGCGCATTCAATGTGCAGAACGCGCTCGGCGCAATCCTTGCCACCTCGGCGGCAACAAGGCTCCATTGGAGCGCATTCATACCCTATCTTCCGAAGCTGAAGCCTGTACGAGGCAGAATGCAGCGCATCATCACTGGCCAGCCCTTCGATGTGATCATCGATTACGCCCACACCCCGTCCTCATTCAAGGAAATCCTACCGCCGCTGCGAAGCACGACAAAAGGCAACATTATCTGTGTTTTCGGCTCAGGCGGTGAACGGGACAGGGCAAAGCGCCCTCAGCAAGGCCGCATTGCCGCCGATTACTGCGATATTGTCATCCTTTCGGATGAAGATCCTAGAGGCGAAGACCCACTGACTCTACTGGAAGAGATCGCTGCCGGCTGCCCGGAGCTTCCCAGAGGCGAGCGCCTTTTTTTGATTCCAGACCGGCCTACAGGCATACGCAAGGCTTTTTCGCTCGCCAAGGCAGGCGACTTGGTTTTACTCCTTGGCAAAGGCCATGAAAATTCAATTATTTATGCAGATCGAACCATACCGTACGATGAAGAGGCAACCGCCTTGTCCATTCTCGCGGAAATGGGCTTCTGCAGAAAAGGAAAAACATGATGAAGACAATCGCTATCTTGTATGGCGGCAGATCCGGAGAACATGAAGTCTCGCTCATTTCTGCGAGCAGTATCATTGCATACCTGGAAAAGAGCAAGTATCGAGTCTTGCCTGTAGGAATCACAAAAAAAGGCGAATGGTATCTTCAGCACTTGCCGGAGTGGGCTTTTGTGCCTCCCGAGAAAGGCATAATGCGCTCGCTCCCTGCTATCGAGCCAGGAGAGCGTGTTGTTGCGGTGCCGGGCGACGGGCTTTGGGTTGAACAGGCAAAAGGCCTTAAAAAGCTCGACATCGATATTGTGTTTCCGGTTCTGCATGGCACATTCGGCGAAGATGGCACGGTGCAGGGGCTGCTCGAGACTGCGGATCTGCCATATGTAGGCGCAGATGTGCTCGGTTCAGCGGTCGGCATGGACAAGGAAGCATCCAAGCGGCTGTGGCTGTCGGCAGGTTTGCCCGTTGTCGATTATATCTCTGTAGGCAAAGAAGATATTTCAGATGGGAATCTCCAGGCGCTAACCCGCCGAATCGAAACGCGGTTCGGTTGGCCCTGTTTTATCAAACCATCATGCTCTGGTTCATCCGTTGGCACCTCGAAAGTGAACCAGCCGGAAATGCTCAAGAATGCGGTGGTCTCTGCGCTTCGCTGGTCCGAAAGAGCCCTTGTCGAAGCCTATGTCGAAGCCCGAGAAATCGAATGTGCGGTGCTGGGGAATGAACATCCTGTTGCATTTCCTCCCGGTGAAGTCGTTCCTTCACATGAATTCTACGATTACGAAGCGAAATACAAGGATCCAAATGGCGCGACGCTGCTAATTCCCGCCCCTCTCGCTGAGGAAACAAGAACCCGGATAATGAGCCTGGCGGTGGCAGCCTATAAATATGCATCAATAAAAGGCATGGCGCGCGTCGATTTTTTTGTGGAGAAACTTACTGGTGCTGTTTTCCTGAACGAGATCAATACTATCCCCGGTTTTACAGCCATTTCCATGTATCCGCAAATGTGCATACAGGGAGGACTTGCTTATCCTGATCTGCTTGACAGGCTTATCGAATTGGGTCTGGAAAACTACTCCAAAAAGAGATCGCTCGAATACGATTTTTCTAAAGCGTAAGCATCGCGCAATCCGGTTTATTTGCATAATTATTTATACTATTGCTAATTATTATTAGCACTTCCAGGCAAAAACAACTCAGGGTATAATGGGAAAAGCTCCTGTATGGAGCTTCTATTCTCGAAGGAGGTTTTTCATGAATTCCCAAGATTACATCGCCCTGGACAACCGCTATGGTGCACACAACTACCATCCGATTCCGGTCGTCATTTCGAAGGCCAGGGGATGCAAAGTATGGGATCCTGAAGGAAGAGAATATTATGATTTTCTTTCCGCATATTCAGCAGTCAATCAAGGACATCTGCACCCTCATATTGTCGCTGCAGCAAAGGCCCAGCTTGAGCTGGTCACGTTGACTTCACGGGCGTTCCATAACGACAAAATGGGGCTGTTTTTGAAAAAACTCTGCGACTATACCGGATATGAAAAAGCGCTTCCCATGAATACCGGCGTCGAAGCTGTGGAAACCGCGCTCAAGGCAGCTCGCCGCTGGGGCGCTGAAATAAAAGGCATCGAAAACGGCAAGCAGAATATAATTTGCGCTGCAGGGAACTTCCATGGAAGAACACTCACTGCTGTATCCATGTCCAGCGACCCGGAATCATATGTGAATTATGGACCCTATGTACCTGGCTTTGTCAGAGTACCCTTTGGTGATGCAGAAGTGGCTCGCGCGGCTATCGACAAGAATACCGTTGCGATCCTCGTGGAGCCGATTCAGGGAGAAGCAGGCGTCGTGGTGCCTCCCGATGGATATCTTTCCGCGCTGCGCAAGATTTGCACTGAAAATGGCATCCTGCTTATTTTCGATGAAATCCAGACTGGTTTCTGCCGTACGGGCAGGCGTTTTGCATGGCAATATGAGGGTGCACGGCCTGATATCATGTGCCTGGGGAAAGCCCTGGGAGGCGGTATCATGCCCATCTCCGCCATAGTCGCTGATCATGAAATAATGGATGTATTCACACCCGGGACCCACGGCTCAACGTTTGGCGGCAATCCCCTTGCTGATGCAGTTGGTGTCGCTGCAATCGAAGTGCTCGAACAAGAGCACCTCGAAGAAAACGCCTATCGGCTTGGAGAGCACTTCAGAAAAGCTGTGCGAGCAGTCTCCTCGCCCAAAATTCGCCTTGTACGCGGCAAAGGCCTACTCAATGCAGTAGTATTCGAAGAAAATTTTGATGCATATCCAGCCTGCCTCGCGCTGAAAGAAAATGGCATCCTTGCAAAGCAGACACATGGAAACATTATTCGCTTTGCGCCGCCGCTTGTTATCACTGAAGATGAACTCGAAGATGCGCTCGCCCGGATTACCGGAGTTCTGGCTTCTGTATAGGCAAGGAAGAAGAAACTGAAAGAGATTGCACATATGCTCAAACGTTTGTACATTGCAGCGTTCCTTGTAGCATTTGCTCTTGCTGCATGGCTGGTTGCGCTTCAACGCCAGGAGACGCTTCAGGCTTCAATCCCGATAGAAAACCGGACCGTTATGCTTGAATCCTCTAATGAGAAAAGTCAAGCCCAACAGCAAAGCGCTGTCCAGCAGAGAGCACGAATTGCACCTGTGCCTGAAGAAACCTTTCTCAAAACGATAGATCTCAATCTCGATGACGACGAAGATTTCGAACAGGTCATCATCTCCAGAAAAAGCACACCAAGCCAGGCTCTTTCCATCGTTATTGCCAAGTTTTCTCCAGCCTTGGGCATCTATTTCCGCTATTTCGATGGCGAAATTGCCGCAACCAAATCGGACAGCATCATTGTTCAGCCGGAAGACATAACAGATGATGGGATTGTCGACCTTGTAGTCCAGGGGCTCGATGCATCGAATAACCAGACTCTGACAATTTTCCGACGGCTTTCTGACCGAGGCTATGCAAAAGTGTTTTCTGGCCGCGGCGCATCGGTTGTTTTGCAGGAAAATACTGAGACAGATAAACCTCGAGCTGCCTCGATTATCCTCGAAACGCGCGAGATCGGTTCGAATGTGCTGCTCCAAAGCAAATATATTTGGAACAACAGATTATCGACATTCGAAAAGACATCGGAAATTGCGCTCGATCAGAAAGCCAGGCCAATTTTTGCGGGACCTTCCGGCGTGGATGTGGGAGCGTTTCTTTCCTGGCTGGATAGACTCTGGACGAATTCCGAAAGCGCGGCCGGTGCACGTTTTCTTTATCTGGATGCGAAAAACCAAGAGCTCATTTTCAGCGACCAGCAAATTCAGCAGCGCTGGATAATGAAAAGTTCGGAACGCAACGGTAATCGTCTCTATATTACCTGCAGCACTTCTGAATCGAGCGACCTTGACCGTGTAGTCGTTATCGAAGCGCGTGCGGAAAATGAAATTGCTGTTTCTGTCATAGACCAGCAGATTGCCACGTTCCGCCGCGATGAAGGGTGGTCCAGCATATATCGAACAGCCTCCATGCCCAACGCAGTCGCCACGGAACACCCAAAGATGCCTCAATTTGATTTCAGCCAGCTTTTTGGCCGCTATCTCGGCGATGAGGGCTCCGTGCTTGTGCTGAGTCCAGTCAAGAGTATCCTTGTCATTAAAGGAAAGTACCGCGAAGGAATTGCACGCCTTTACGAATATGATGGCCGCCAAGTGCTCGATTTTTTGCAGATACAGCAGAATGGCCTCGCCAGCGAGCGATACTTTTATCTTATATCTATTGAGCAATCAAAAGATGGTTCTGTCGAACGCCTTCACCTTGAACCAGCGACTATGAGCGCAGATGGAGTCTCCATTTCTTACCTGTCGCCTTATATCTTCAAAAAGACCAGCTAATGCGACTCAGCGCCAGCAAGGCACATGAAATCATGGCTGCACGAGATATGACTCATATCCCTGATCTTTCAGCATCGATTGCGTTTTCTGCCAATCATCTTTCGCAGCGACGTGCACTGCCCAGCGCGAATCGCCATTCGAATTTTTCGTTTCGACAATGCGGGTCTGATAGCCTTTTGCACTCAGATTCCTGGAAAGGCGTTCCGCGTTTTCCTTGGCGGAAAAGTAGCCGACCTGGAGCCATTGTCCGGAGTCACTTTTGTTGTTATCCTGCTTTGCCAGGTTTTTTTGTGCCAAATCAGCCAAAATCGTTGGAGAACCCAGCCAGCTAAGGCCAACCGACAGAATGAGCGGGGCGGATGAAAAAACCTTGCCTTGAATCATGTCCGCCTCTATAGATAAAGGAAACTCCTTGAGGATGCTCGAATTTGCCGTGCCATACAGGCCAAAATCGGCAATATATTTCAGGAATAGAATTTCTCTTCGCGATTGGGGATCTGTTGTGCTGGACAATGCCTGATTGGCTGTGGTGGATGCTTTCGAGTATTCGCCATCGAGGAGCGATATCCATATAGCGGCAATTTCTTGCGACTCGCGGGAAAGCGATTCACTTTTCAATAGCTGCAGCACCGTCTTCTGATCTCCTGCCATAATAGCAAGACGAAGAGCTTGCATTGTGTATTTTTTATCCAGGCCAGCGGCTTTTGCATACCAGCTTTTCGCATCATTTATTTGGCCCAAAAGCAAATACAGCCCACCGACAGTTCCCCTCAGCTCTGCCTTGAAAGCTGCCGGGACCTTTGGTTCGAATTCTTCACAGAGTGCGATGCTGTCGCGAACAGGAAGCTGCGTAATCGCGGTTTTCAGCACTGTTGTAAGCGAATCCGCTGTTTTAGCCGATGATGCTGCCTGCCGCGCTTGCGAAAGATTGCGATAGGTTTGACCCCATACAGAAGAAGCGATAAACAAAAAAAGAAAAGCAAGATATGCGCGAGGCCGCCAAAAATCTCCTGTTCCATTTCTTGCTTTTCCGCGCATGCTCACACTTCTTCACCTCTGAATGTGTTGCCCGAAATCGACACAAGCTTTACACGGGCAAACTGTCCGATTCTGCTCTGCGCAGCTGGCAACACAACCATCTCGTCGCGCGCGGTCTTTGCCAGAACTTCTTTTTTCGACCGTCTCGAAACGCCCTCTATGAGAACTTCATCAGTCTGCCCAAGCCGTTCTCGCATAAGCGCTGAGGTAATTTCCTTCTGAAGCGCAATAACGCGCGCAAGCCTTTGCTTTTTTGTCTTATCCGGCACTTTGTCCGGCATCGACGCTGCAGGAGTCCCTCCCCTTGCATTGAAATGATACATAAAAGAATAGGCAAATCGGACCTGGCGCATCAGGTCAAGCGTTTGCTCTGCATCGTCGTCGGTTTCCCCCGGAAACCCAACAAGAATATCGGTCGAAAGCGTAAGATCAGGCATTGCCACTTTTAGCCTGTCGACAAGAGAAAGATAATATTCGCGTGTGTATTTGCGATTCATGCGGGCGAGGACCGAATTTGATCCAGACTGCACAGGGAGATGGATATGACGGCAGAAAATTGGATCTTCTGCAATGGTATCAATGAGAGAATCAGAAAGGTCTTTCGGATGACTCGTCAGAAAGCGAATCCATCCAATTCGTCCATGTGCATCGCTAGACTGCCTGTCATGCAGGTGCCGAGCGATGAGCTTCAGAAGCCCTGGGAAATCCAGAACATGGCCTTGTTCTTCCCATCGGTACGAATTCACATTCTGCCCCAGCAGAGTAATCTCCCGCACGCCGAGGTCTTCAAGCTGATCAATTTCTTTCAGAATGTCAGAAGGATTCCGGGAGATTTCCCTGCCGCGGACATAAGGCACAATGCAGTAGGAACAAAAATTATTGCACCCATGCATGATTGGGACAAAAGACCGGAAGGCTCCTGGCTCGTGATAGCTCGCTCCGAATACATAGGTGGGTGTTTCCTCAAGCACATCGATTTTTTCGCCCTTCGCAACAAGATCGAGCATAAGCCCGAAGGATTGTTTCTGAAACGTGCCAAGCACATAGTCGACGCCGGGCGCTTTCTTCTGAATTGCGCCTTTATGCTGTTCAGCCATGCATCCGACCACTGCAAGCGCGAAGGCTCGCTCTTTCTTTCGCGCCGAGAGCTGGCTGATCCTGTTCCATGCCCGGTTTTCAGCTGTTGTTCTCACTGTGCATGTATTCAGAATTACAAGATCTGCATCCTGCTCGGAAACGCGCTTCCAGCCATGTTCGCGGAGAGTGGCTTCCATTGCAGCTGATTCAGCCTTGTTCATCTCGCAGCCATATGTTTCTATGTGATATTGCTTCATTTCTTGCTTTTAAGGCCTTTCAGGAAGCTTATGAGGTTGAATACTCCGAACCCAAGGAGCCCTATTCCTCCAAGAAACAGCAGCGAATCTGCAACACCTGGTATGAATAGGGTTGTAAGCCCGGCGATACCCGCAGCAGCGAGCACTGTGCCTGATGCCTTGTCCGTCTTCGACTTTCCAAAAAGCCCGATGGCGCCCAATCCCAGAAGCCCTGCAGAGATAACAGTACCTACCACTGGAATGCCCAGAAGCGCTTTTACGCCCAGCATACCCAAACCGGCTGCTGTCGACATGACAGCTTTGGTGCCTTTGTCTGTCAGGTTCTTCGGATCTACCGGCAAATTGCTTTCCATATCAATCCCTCGCTCATATTACTAATCAAGCATAAATGTGTCGATTTTGCCATGTCCCTCATGTACCGGCTCGATTTTCGATCGCTCGCTTTTTTCGACATACGCATATGCAGAATGATTGTGTATGCTCTCGAAATTCTCAGCTTCGACGGAAAACCACGGGAATCTGTTCAATGCATCTACTTTCAAATACACTTCGCGGACGACATCTTCAACGAATCTGGGCTGGCTGTAAGCTTTTTCGGTGATGAATTTTTCATCCTCGCGCTTGAGAAGCGTAAAAAGCTCGCTGGAGCCAGACTCTTCCACAATCCTGATAAGATCCTCAAACCAGAAAAATGGCCCTAGGGAAACTTGAAGCGTGACAAGGCCCCGCTGATTATGCGCGCCGCCATCCGATATCGCTTTGGAGCAAGGACAGACTGTTTGTACCGGTACGATTACTCCGGCAATGAACCGGTGCCCTTTTTCGGAACAGCTCGCTTCATAGAAGCAATCATAGCTCATAATCGCCGTCTGCCCTGAAACTGGAGCAGCTTTGTTTATAAAATAGGGGAAGTGAATATCTGTATATGCACTCTGGGCATCGAGTTCTGTGCGGATTTTCCTGAGCATGCGGATGACATTGGGCATCGACAGGTCGTGCCGATATTCATCGAAAACTTCGATGAATCTGCTCATATGCGTTCCCTTCAGCTCGCGCGGAAGATTAGCATACAAATTCACTACAGCTGTCGTATGCTGGTATTTCTCTGTTTTATCCAGCAGCGTAATCGGATAACGCAGCCCCTTGACGCCTACTTTTTGAATTGCAATATGCCTATCATCCTGAAATGACTGTACATCGACCATGATCTCTGCCTTTATCCTGATTCTGCCATTGCTTGAATTGGCACGGTTGTGCAATTGCCACTATTGCAGGGCAATATCCGAAATCCGCGATGCCGCATCGATTGTATTCGAAAGGAGCATTGTTATCGTCATAGGCCCTACCCCGCCTGGTACCGGTGTAATCCAGCCAGCGACTTTCGAAGCCTCTTCAAAATCGACATCACCACAAAGGCGATAACCTTTCTTTTTCGTCGGGTCGGGGACGCGATTGACGCCTACATCGATAATGCAAGCGCCCGGCTTTATCATATCAATCGAAACCAGCCCCGGCTTGCCTGCGCATGCTATCACAATATCCGCTTCTTTTACATGTGCGGCAAGGTCACGGGTTCCAGTGTGACAGACAGTAACTGTAGCGTTCACTGATTTGCGAATGAGAAGATTGGCAAGGGGCTTGCCGACAATATTCGAGCGGCCGACAACGACAGCCCGCGCACCATTGGTCGGCACGCCACTGCGCTTTAGCAGCTCGATAATTCCGAGGGGCGTGCATGGAATATAGCATGGCTCTTCAAGCAGCATCCTCCCCAAATTTATTGGCGTAAAGCCATCCACATCCTTCGAAGGGTCAATAGCTCCGATCACGCGGCGCTCGTCGATATGGCGCGGCAGAGGAAGCTGAACCAGTATGCCATGAACCTTAGGGTCGCGGTTGCATGCTGCAATCTTTTCCAGGAGCACAGATTCGGCGACATTTTCAGGAAATCGCGTCTCGAAGCTCTGGATGCCAATCTCCTCGCACGCTCTCTCCTTCGCGGTCACATACGATACTGATGCAGGATTTTCGCCGACAAGAATTACCGCCAAACCGGGAACAACGCCCGCGGTTCGCAGCGCCGAAACCTTGCCTGCAAGTTCGCTTCGAATTTCTTCCGCAATCTTTTTCCCATCGATCAGAACTGCTGACATATTTCCTCCATGCAAGAAGATACCATATTTATTCTTCTTCGTCATCGCGCTTCAAGGTTTTCAAAGAAATCGCGATACTCTTCGCTCCACGCTGCGGCAGAATCTTGAGGTAGAATCAGACTGAAGGCAAAATGGATCCCCTTTTCCATATCGAAAAAATATCCAGGCTGTGCGGCAATTCCTTTCTGTAATAGCAAAAGAGCTGCTGTTTTTTCTTCATCCATATATGAAGGGCTCTCGACGAGCGCAGTCCATCCTCCCTGACAGGCAAGCACTCGATGAGGACTTTCATTGAATTCCAAAATTGAACGATATGTTGCATAATTTTCTCTTATCCGCCTGCGCATTTCTTCCAGAAATGAATCTTCAGATGACAACAGCCGCGGCAGCGCATTCATAATGGGCGTACCGGCAGAAAGAAATGTATCCGCAATAAGCTCAAGCCGCTTTTTCGCACGGCTTTCGAGCATGGAGGGGCCAGACACGCAAATCCACCCCAGCTTCATCTGCGGCATGCCCAGACGCTTGGAAAGCCCGTCAAGCACAAAGGTCAGGACTCGCTCTTCCCCGATGAAACTGGCGCACTCTATTGAGTCGGATAGCGGGAAATCGAAAAATACTTCATCCGCGATAAGCGCCAGCTCATAACGCTCACACAGCTCCAGAATTGCTGCACGTTCCGAGGCGCGGATGTACGACCCTGTCGGATTGTTCGGATTGATGACAATAATTGCTTTGGCGCGCCTACCCTGTTGTGTTTCGAGATACCTGGCGATCGCAGCAACATCGATATGCCAGCCTGATGGATGCGAGTATTCAAGAGGATACGCACTTGTCCGAACGAACTCCAACATCGCGAGGTGCTCAAAAAGCGGATATCCAGGTTTGGGAATAAGCACGACATCACCAGGATCGCATAAAAGCTTGAAAAGCCATGCGTACCCTTCTGATGTCGAAGCGCAAAAAAACAGATTGTCCGGAGAAATACCCCGCCCTTTTTCGGCGAAATGCATTGAAAGCGCCTCGCGAGCAGCAGTAAGCCCCTGAGGCTCAGGATTATATATGCAATTTCCTTCTGCATTGAGCCGATAGAATTCGCTGCTGCGCTTAAGTCCGACCTTTGTGGGGTTGCTCTGCGATAATTCTTTTATAGTTTCATGATTGCCAAGATATTGTGCACGAATCTTTGCGAGCTCGTTTGGTTCGGTTTCGCCCATATCTGATCGGGTTGAAAATAAACTGCGCATTGTATTGTTGTATCCCAGGCGCAAAAATGTGGCAATCTATTGCTCGGCGACCATGCACTAAAAGATAAATTATTATTTTTTTTCAACGACCCAGACTTGACAATATTAACATTTTTATATATATCTTTCTATATATTGGAGGTTGCAATGAGACTTGTCATAATCGGCGGCGTAGCCGCAGGCGCGACCGCGGCTGCACGCGCGCGCCGTTTGGATGAAAATGTTGAAATCACCATTCTCGAAAAGGGCCCTTATGTTTCGTTCGCGAACTGTGGGCTGCCTTATCGCATTTCAGGCGATATCCAGAAGCGCGGCCACCTGATCCTTCAGACTGCAGAGGGGTTCTTTGCTCGTTATCGAGTCAATGTCATGCTGAATACCGAAGCAATCGGAATCGACAGGCAGAATAAAAACGTGCGCGTCAGAACCAAAGATGGCGAATCCGAAGTTCCGTACGACAAACTTATCCTTGCACAGGGAGGAAGCCCTATCCGCCCGCAGATCGAAGGTCTGGACAGCCTGAATGTGTTCAATCTCTGGACCATTCCCGATACCGACAAAATCGAAGCATTTATAAAAGAACATGAGCCCAAGCATGCAATTGTCGTAGGCGGTGGCTTTATCGGCCTTGAAGCAGCCGAAGCATTCCAGAAACGCGGAATTTCGACAACTATCGTCGAGCTTATGAACCAGCTCATGCCGCCCGCCGACCCTGAATTCGGCACCCAGATTGCGGAAGCACTTGCGGAGCATGGGGTCGATTCCATAACTGGCAAATCGGTCGTACGTATCGACTGGAATGCCCGCACTGCTACCCTGAACGATGGCAGCACTCTTCCAGCAGATATTATTCTGCTCGCTGTCGGCGTGCGTCCGAATCTCGAGCTTGCCAAGCAGGCTGGTCTCGAAATTGGCTCAAGCGGCGGGCTCGTCGTGGATGAATTCCTTCGTACCAGCGATCCGGAAATCTATGCCGCTGGCGACATGATCGAAGTCATCCGCAAGCCAGATGGAGCAAAAGTCCGCATCCCGCTTGCAGGCCCTGCTAACAGGCAAGGCCGAATTGCCGCGACCAACGCTCTTGGCGGGTCCATGACTTACTCGGGAGCGCTTGGCACTTCAGTCGTCAAGGTGATGGATTACACATTCTCCATGACAGGGCTTTCCGAAAAAGCAGCTGCCGCCGCGAAGATCGATGCGCGCGCAGTCACCATTCACAAAGCGCACCATGCCACCTACTATCCCGGCTATGAAGACCTCAGCCTCAAGATTGTCTATAGAAAAAAAGATGGCAAAGTTCTCGGCGCTCAGGCCTTCGGAAAAGAAGGCGTTGAAAAGCGTATCGATGTGCTCGCGGTCGCTGTGTATGCGGGCTTGAGCCTGCAAAATGTCGCTGAGCTCGATTTGTCCTATGCGCCGCCCTATTCCAGCGCAAACGACCCCATGCAGATGGCTTCATTTGCCGCGCTCAACGACATGCAAGGATTTTCGAAATTTGTCTCAGCCCAGGAAGCCATAGCTCTCATCAAGCAGGGCTCAGCAAAAGTACTGGATGTCCGAACCTATGTCGAATACCTCAATGGCCACATCAAAGACAGCATGCACATTCCGCTCGACGAGCTTCGCGACCGGATCGAAGAGATACCTGACGAGAACCTTCTCATTGTTTCCAAAGCCGGCTTCGAAGGCCATCTTGCGTACCGGCAGCTTTCCCAGCATGGGAGAAATGCCATCCGCTACATCACAGGCGGTTACATGAGTTTGAGACTTCTGAAAGAAGCTCAGAATATAATTGAAGAGGGAGAATGAAACATGGCACTCAATCCAGTTGAAAAGCTTATCAAAAATGGAGCCATCGTCGTTGATGTGCGAACCGAAGAGGAGTTCGAAGAAGAACACTACCCAAATGCAAAATGCATTCCGGTAAATGAGATCATGCAGCGCGCGAACGAGATCGGCCCAAAGGACAAACCCGTGGTGCTCTACTGCGCGTCAGGAGCGCGTTCTGCATATGCTGCGCGGATTTTGAAATCCCTCGGCTTTGCAAAGGTAATCAATGCAGGCGGCCTGTACGACATGCCAAATTATTGAGGGAACCGGTATCGCGGTCCTTTGTCCATAGATGCACGCATACTGGCTGGCATCGAATCATATTGCTGACTGACAAGTTGCCCTCGGCGCCCCGAAGGCAGCTTTTTTTGTTCTTTATTTGCCGACGCGGATGGCCTGCCATGCTGCATTGTATTTCTCGAGATCCGCGCCTACATCCTTCTTGAGCTCGCAATTGAGCAGGTCTTCAGGCCGGTACCAGGATTCCCCCTTCTTGAGCGCGCGAGCCGGAACGTTTGCGGTGGACGGAAAACCAAAATAATCGCAGAACTCGGCATATATCTCGGGCCGATGGATAAAATCGATGAATTTCAGAGCCAGGTCCTTGTTTTTCGAACCCTTGAGAATAACCATGGAATCGAGGTAGCTGGGGCCGCCCTCTTTTGGTATAAAAAAGTCTACATCTTTCCAGTTCGCCTTGTCGACTTCGGCAAAAATCGACTCTGCATACCCTTGCGCAACCCAGACTTCGCCCGCGGCAAAGCTCTTTGCAAAGGCTTCTGCATCAAACTTGAGGAGGTTCGGTTTCCATACATTGTTGATGAGGTCGCGCGCTTCATCGATCTGTTTCTGGTCAACAGTATTCACCGAATATCCCAGATACTTGAGCGCATCTCCCATAACTTCGCGCATGTCATCGAGCATGATCATGCGATTGGCAAGGTCCTTGCGCGCGAATATCGACCACGACTTGTCATAGTTCTGAACCTTGGTTTTGTTGACCGCAACACCGGCTGCCCCCATGTAATAGGGGATGGAATACTGATTGCCCGGATCAAAATCGCAAAGAGCAAGAACAGCAGGATCGATATTGCCGTAATTTTTGAGCTTGGACTTGTCGATCTTCTCGAGCATGCCTTCCTTGATCATAATCGATACGTAATCGCCGGAGGGAAAGGTAATGTCATAATTGGAGCCGCCCGCTTTGAGCTTTGCAAACATCTCCTCGTTAGATGCAAAGGTATCATAGACAACTTTGACTCCGTATTCTTTTTCAAATTTTTGAATAACGGAGTCCGGCGTGTAATACGTCCAGTTGAAGATGTATAAAGTTTTAGACTTGCTGCCACCTCCGCATCCGCTCAGGACGAGCAGCATCGAAACAAGTGCAAAACCAAGGAAATCCAGCAAACCTTTTCGCAACCTTTCCATATTCAACCTCCTTCAAATATTATCGCATATTATCGCGCGGCAAAAACCTTGAGAAAATTCCTCATAGGATAGATAAGAAGCACTGTCCCCGCGACCATAACCGCGGAGAGCGCATTGATAACTGGCGAAACACCAAAGCGAATCATTGAGTAGATATAGAGCGGTAGCGTTGTACCGCCCGGGCCTGTCACGAAAAATGTTATGACAAAATCCTCGAGCGAAAGCGTCACCGCTGTTAAAAATGCGCTAAGAATGCCCGGCAGGGCCATTGGAAGAATAATTCTGAAGAGAATCTGCATTTCATTCGCGCCAAGGTCTCTTGCAGCTTCGACAATGCTTGGATCCGATTCTTCCAGTCTGGCTGAAACAAGCAGATACACAAAGGGCAGATTGAATGTCGTATGCGCGATCCACACTGTTGCAAGGCCCAGTTTGAGGCCAACGCCTGCAAAGAAAATGAGCAATGACACCCCGACGACAATTTCGGGCAGAATCATCGGCACAAAACTCATCGTCGAGACAAAGCTTTTCAATTTGAAGGAATAGCGGGCTGTTCCCACTGCTGCGAGCGTTCCTATTATTGTTGACATCAAGGCAGAGCCAAATGCGATGATGACAGAATTTAAAAACGCCCTCCACAGCTCGGGCGATGCCATCACAAGCTTCTGGTACCACTCGAAAGAAAAACCCTGCCATGTTGCCTGCCGCCCGGAGTTGAACGAATACAGCACGAGCACGAACAAAGGAAGAAAAAGAAAGCCGATAACAACCCAGTAGATCACGTTCGAGAGGGAGGAACGGGCTGGCATGAATTTTCTTGCTGCGGCGCCTCCCTTGCGCAGCATCCTTCTCGTTCTCCAGAGAATTGCAATCCGTATAGCTTTAGGCTTCTTGAGAGCATGCATAATGGCTTACCTCCCGCCCGAAGCAACAGGGGTTATAAGCCCTGGGTCGGCATCGAACACCTGCTTCTGTTCGCGTGGTTTACGCATCGCAATAAGAAAAACAAGGCCCGTTGTGAGAATCGTAACCGTCATTGAAATGGAGGAAGCGAGCGGCCAGTTGCGTGTCTTCGTCAGTTGGTCTGCAATGATATTGCCCAGCATATAGGAATCTTTGCCACCGATGAGAAGGGGAACCGCGTATGCTCCAAAAATCGGAACGAATGTAAAAAGCCCCGCAGTGACCAGCCCGCTCTTGATGTTGGGCAGCAGGATGCGCACATAGGATTGGAAACGCGACGCGCCGAGGTCTCGCGCAGCATCGAGCAGAGTAAAATCGAATTTGTCGATCGTCGAAAAGAGAGGCAGGATGGCATAGGGAAGATACATGTAGACAAGCACAAGTATCACAGCTGTCTGATTGTACAGAAATTGCACGCTTTCACTGCGAAGATGCAGAGCACGGATGATATCGTTTAAAAACCCTTCGTTTCCTAGAATTGCGATCCATGCGTAGATGCGCACTAGAAAATTGGTCCAGAATGGCACAATGACAAGAAAAAGGCGCATTGCCTGGTTCTGCGATCGCGCGATACTGTAACCGCATGGCAGCGCAATAAGCAGGGTCAGGATTGTTGCGATAACTGACATTTTCAGCGTTCGCCATGTGACGATGAGTATATTCGGGTTGGCCATCGCAGTGTAGGCTTCGAGGCTGAATTGTGGCTCAACGCCTCCATACAGGCCCTTTTTCAGGAACGAATATGCAATAATGATGCCAAGGGGCGCTGCAAAAAAGACAAGCAGCCACACAATCTGCGGCAATGAATAGTACAGCCCGACTTGCTTTTTCATTGTTCGTGCATCTCCACAATCACCATGTCCGAGGCACTGAAGGAAAGGTATACCTCATCTTTCCATTCTATGTCGGGGATGCCTTCTGACCAGTTGGCATGCTGTCTGTACACCGTTACCATCATGCCGGTATCGAGCTGGACAACATACTTTGTCTGAAAGCCTGAGTAGATCGGTTCTGCAACGATGCCATGCAGCACATTGATGCGCCCGCCATTCGTATTGGGCAGATCGGCAGAAATTCGGATTTTTTCAGGCCGGATGGTGGCCAGCACAGTCTCACCGGGTTTTGCGTCGGTTTCATCGTCGACAAACATCGGGCCAAGACCATCCACTTCGCCATAAATCTTCGTGCCATCGATTGATAGTATCTTCAGGCTGAAAACATTGGTCTCGCCGATGAAACGGGCGACAAATTCGGTTGCTGGGTTTTCATAGATTTGCCTCGGCGTGCCTATCTGCAGTACTTCGCCCATATTCATTACCGCAATGCGATCCGACACAGAAAGTGCTTCCTGCTGGTCGTGCGTGACATAGATAAAGGTAATGCCAACCTTATCATGGATTGCGTCGAGTTCCATAAGCATGTGCTGCCTGAGCTTTGCATCCAGCGCTGACAATGGCTCGTCAAGAAGCAGAATCGAAGGTTCATTGATGAGGGCTCTCGCTATCGCCACACGCTGCCGCTGCCCTCCCGAAAGCTGCGATGGCTTTTTCGCCGCGTGCATTTCGAGCTGAACCAGCGAGAGGTAGCGCATGACCTTTTCGCGCACGAGCTGCTGAGGAATTTTCCGGATGCGCAGAGGAAAGGCGACATTTTCGAAGACGCTGAGGTGGGGAAAAAGCGCATAACTCTGGAATACGGTGTTGCAATGCCGCTTGTCGGGCGGCAGGCCGATAACATTCTTGCCTTCTATGGCTATCGTTCCACTGTCAGGTTCTTCGAAGCCTCCGATCAAGCGCAGCACTGTTGTCTTGCCGCAGCCAGACGGCCCAAGCAAGGAGAAAAATTCCCCTTTCGAAATGGAAAGGCTGACATTTTTCAGCGCCTGAAAAGAGCCGAAAAACTTGGAAACACCCACGATGTCAACATCAGCGCCTTTCATCCCCGAGGCTCCTTGGATAGTAATAAATCAACGCAAGGTATAGTACGCCTTCGCCCCTTGGTCAATACTGATTCTGCATAAATATGACATGTTTTTTTGCGCTCCGCTGCGCGCATTCTGCCGAAGATCGGCTATTGCGCACATGCAGAATATCAGCCGGCAAGCACCGAGGCCATAAACCTGTCAAGTTCAGCTTTTTCTGCTTCTGCCTGCTCTTCGAGCACCACACATTCCTGTGCCAGTTGCGATTTGAACTTTTCATCTGCCAGGGTCTTTATGTTGACACGCACATTCATTATCGCGCTCTGCAGCCCAGCATGGGCCATATTGCAGCCTGTGGCCGCATCAGTCGCAGAATTTGCGTTACCTGATTTGGCTGCTTCTAGGCTGAGTTTCATTGTATCAAGGCAGAGACGCGCAGTATGTAAGGGCACCAACGCTGCCTGCTTTCCCGCTGCTTCGATCGCAACATCGCGCATCTTTTTTTGTAAATCGCTGGATTTTGGAAGCCGCATCGCATCCATTACTGCATTGAAAGCCTTTGTATCTTCATCAACTATTTCGAGAAGAGCGCTTTTCAATTCCTGGGCGCGCACTGCAAGCGCGGAGAGCTGCTCAAAGACGTTCTCGTATCCTTTTTTACCCACGGTAAGATTGGCATCCATTGCAGCCAGCGCCGCCCCCAGAGCACCAGCCAGAGCAGCCACAGAGCCTCCGCCTGGCGCAGGTGAATCTGAAGAAACAGTGTCCACAAATGACGCAACTTTCATCGTCACAAGCGGACTTATCTCACTCATCGCCCATTCGATAATCTTTTTTTCAGGCTCGAATGGCTGGACAGATCGAAGACCCAGCGTCTGCACAGCGATTTCGACAAGCTCGTGATCTGCAAGGCCAGGGCTTTTGCCCATTTTCTTTCGATAGTATTGCCCGCATGCACGGATCGCTTCGAGGGGAATGAGCCCCACAAGTTCGGAACCGGTCACATATACCCCGCGGGCTTCGGCTTCCTCTCTGACCGTATCGAAAACGAGATGCAAAGGTGTTTTGTGGAAATCCAGAAGATTGATCGAAACCTGTGTGCATTGGTACGTATCGATATACCAGCCGATCGCTCGAACCGCGGCAAGCCTTCCCGGCACTTTGATAGTATTGCCGTTGGGGTCTTTTGTTGTTCGGCCAGCTTCGCGGATAGCCAGCGCGATATCGTTGGCAATTTTCTTGTCTTTGGTATTCAAATTGATATTATAGGCAACGAGAAATTCTCTCGCACCTGTCACTGTTGCGCCCCATCGCGGATCGAAACGGGCAGGACCAAAATCTGGCTGCCAGGCAGGATCGGAAAGCTTTGCAGAAAGCCCTTCGTATTCCCCCGCCCGAATATCGGCAAGGCTCTGACGTTCAGGCCGAGTTGCAGCTTTTTCATACAAATACACAGGCACATCGAACTCTTCTGCAAGCTTCTGGCCGAAGTCTCTGGCCAGCGCAACACATTCCTCCATCGAAATGCCCGAAACCGGAACAAAGGGACAGACATCAAGCGCGCCGATACGCGGATGAGCTCCCTTGTGCATACGCATATCGATAAGCTCCCGTGCAGCTCTTGCAGCTTCCAGTGCAGCATTCTTTACCGCATCCGGCGAACCAACAAAGGTATAGACTGTGCGATTGGTATCGGCTCCAGGGTCGACATCGAGCAATGAAACACCCGGGACTGATCGTATCACATTAGCGATTGCTTCAATTTTGGCCCTGTCATTGCCTTCAGAAAAATTCGGCACACACTCAACCAAAGGCTTCCCCATACAAACCTCCATTCGCATTTTTATATGGGCAGAAAATATTATGCTGCTTCCTGGACTTTTGATTTCGATTTTTTCTCTACGAGAGACGCCAAGACGATGGAGCCTTCAAAGAGAACGAGCATAGGCAACGCGAGCAAGAGTTGCGATATGACATCAGGAGGAGTAAGTATTGCCGCTACAATGAATATTAAAAGTACTGCAATCTTGCGTGCAGATTTTAATTGCGCAGAGGTGATGATGCCGAGCCCCGCGAGAGCCGTGGTTACAACCGGCAGCTCGAAAGCCAATCCGAACGAAAGAACGATCTGCCCTACAAAACCAAGGTAATCCCGAATCGATATCATGGGTTTGATTCCTTCGGTACCAAACCCCAGGAAAAACCGCAGCATGTAGGGAAGCATGACAAAAAAGCCGAATGCCGCACCACCAATAAAAAGCACTGCACCGAGCAGCAAAGAGAGAAAAATGGCCCTGCGCTCCCGCTTTTCCAGCCCTGGCCAGATAAACATTCCGACCTCATAAAGAATTATGGGCAAGCTCAGAATAAAGCCAGCATAGAGAGAGAGCGAGAGATATGTCATGAACAGATCTGGCGGAGACAAGAACACAAAATCTACAGGCTGTGCAGGCGAAACGAGAAATGTGGCCAGCTGTTTAGACCAGCCAAAGCAAAGAATAGAGAAGCCCAGGAAGAATACAATAACAACGATAAGACGCTTTCTGAGTTCTGCCAAATGCTCGATATACGTCATTGCAGGATAATGAGATCAGCTTTTTGCGGTTTCGTTCTTGTCCGCATCCTTCTGCACTGATTCTTTCGCATCGGAAGACTTCGCCGGCGAATCCGAAGTTATCTTATCCACCTCTTTGGTGACATCTTCCTGCGTTTTTTTAAATGCCTTGAAGGCATCGCCAATCGCCTTGCCGATTTCGGGCAATTTTTTGGGGCCGAAAATTACAAGCGCAATGACAAGTATGAGTATCAGTTCCATTGGACCAATTCTTCCAAACATATGCTCCTCCTAAAAACGCGTAACAACTATAACCGAGTATCAATAAATAGTCCATGCTCAAGAGCGATTTGGCGCGCTGCATCGAGGGAGCTTGAATTATTTATATTGCAAAAAATTGCTTCTTGCTCGCCGATATCCTGCAGTTCTTTCAGCGAAACAAGGTCGTATGATCGGGAAGAAATAAAGCGCCTCAGCGAGGGTTTTGCACCTGATGTGACAAACGACGCAAGCGCTCCGGCCAGGCTCTTCCGGTAAAAGGCAAAAAATGGCTGTAATTCGCCTTCATATTGGCAGACAATTATATCTGCTTCTTTGGAAAGCGCCCTTCCGTACATGTATTTTGAAAGAGAATAAGAGAAAAAAGGCATATCGACCGCACAAAGATATATCCAATCCGCTCGCGCCTTCATCATTCCCGCAAGAAGCCCGCCTGCGGGCCCCAAACCAGGAACCGCATCTTCTATCTGCTGAACCTCTAGAGGCTCGTATATTGCATTTTTCTTGCCGACTATCAGCACCTCTTCGCATGACTGCACGAGCGTTTTTGCCAGCGCAAAACCGATGGGCACACCATCGATCTCAAGGAGCTGCTTATCAATGCCGCCAAACCTAACGCCCTGTCCGCCATTCAGAATGACTGCTGAAAATGCAAGCTTTTCTTTTCCTTCCATGTGGTCTTGTCCTGTCTGTCGGTCTGCCATACAGTAATGGCATGCCTTCGCTATCGACCTTCATGCAGATACTAAAGTGGGCTGACTGGGATTCTCCCCCGGAGCAGATGAATTGCGCAATGCCCTTCGGAGAGATTCTGCAGACTATTGCCCAGCTTCTGCCTGTGCTCGATGCTGCGCCCGAACGAATGGATATCATATCTCCGGACCAGGCAAAAGACCTTTTCGATTCTGCAATCCGTCTTTATATTCTTGCCCCATCTATCGTCAATGTGCTTTTAAATTATAAGATCTGCGTCGAGCATGGTCTTCCTCTCCATCCTACCGTATATTACGAACTCAAAGAAGCGCGGAAGTACCGCATCAGCCATTCATTGGGAGAAATTCAGAGAGCAAATGAACTGTTCTGGAAATCGATAGATGTCGCGCGCGCATGCTGTCGCCTGGACCAGCGAGCGTGTCAGGACTTGGCGAATTTTGCATCCGAACTTCCTTTTTCTGTCAAATCATTCATCTACACTGCAGTGCAGGATAAGTATACCTGGATTGGTTCGCAGCCCTCTCTTCTTCTCGCACTCGCGGACAAAATCCGTACATCATATACGCCTCATCTCGTGGTGGCAGCAGCTCATGGCTCGATTATGCCTGCCCTTGTCTTGGCGGAACTGCTGCAAGTGCCTCTCTATTTTGTCAGATTTTCAATGTTCAAGCGCCACGACGAAGAACCGATCGTCAGTCTTTCAGATCAGGCATGGCTTTTCGATTTCCGCGATAAAGAAGTCATTCTTTACGACGAAGATGTGGCAGGTGGCAGAACTTTAGAGTCTTTCCTGAAGCGGCTTTCGCCTCTTTTCCGGCAAGCAAAAACCGCGTGTTCAATCCGGCATGCAGGCTCCTCGATACAACCCGATTTTTTCGGGAAAATATGGTGGGAATAACGACCTGGCGCGCCTCAGGATTTGCCCATCGGCAAGATATGGAAATAACGCTCGAGCGAGACCTAGAATCTGTCCATTTGCATAAATTCACAAAATCAAGAAGAAAAATTTGCATATTATTCAATTCTGTGATATATTACATCATAAAATCGGTGTTTGCAGGAATGCCGATGTGCTGTTTTTCCTATCAGTAGCGGCGTTGGGGTTTACCTCCTTTTCCCCAGCGCCTTTCTTTTTTCATTCCTTTATATCAATTTATAGCTTGACTTTTATCGATATGTCTGTGTACTCTATTCTTTGAAATATTCAATTTTTATCATATAAGGAGAATATTTGTCGTATGAAAATGAAACTGAGTTATGCTCCTTCAATTCGCCGTCTGCCTTCGTACCTTCATATCATCCGCACGTTTCAAAGGACTGGAGAGCCATACATCTCTGGCACATGGATTGCAAACGAGCTCAACCTCGAGCCTATCCAGGTGAGGAAAGATCTTGCAATAACCGGCATTGTCGGAAAGCCCAAAAAAGGCTACCCGGTCGAACAGTTGATCTCTGCAATCGAGCACTATCTGGCATGGGATGTAGAGCAAAAGGCAATCATCGTAGGGGCGGGAAACCTTGGCTCGGCGTTGACAGGATATCAGGAATTCAGAAATCACGGCCTTCACATTGTGGCTGCGTTCGACAGCGATCCGGCGAAAGTTGGCAAATCTGTCCATCAGATTCAGATATACAAAATGGATCAATTGAAAGAAATCGTCGAAGCGATGAATGTCACTTTGGCAATCCTCACAGTGCCTTCGCCCTATGCCCAATCCAGCTGCGATGCGCTTGTCGCCGCGGGAATCCGCGCTATTTGGAATTTTACGAATGTAAAGCTCAAAGTGCCGGATGATGTGTTGGTTCAGAGAGAAGATCTCTCGTCAGGCTATGCGATTCTGTCCGTAATGATGCGAACAAGATCCGAACATCTCTCCTGACAGCTTTTCAGCGGAAACGCCCATGCGCATCCTCGTCATTTCCGGCCAGCGCGGCACAGGCAAGTCTTCGCTTTGTCGCTATATTGCAGAATATGCAAAAGCACGCTCCATTGCGTGCTATGGATGCATCGAAACCTCGCTGCGTGGCAAAAATGGGGTGCCGTATCAGATCGGCCTTGCAGATCTTGCAAGCGGCCAGACGTACCTTGCAGCCGAGCGCCCACGAGACAGAACAGATGTGCCGTTCCAGTTTCATACAGAAGCGTTCGCACACATACAAGCAAGTCAGGAGGAATTCTTGCATAGAACATCGGCATCGATTCAAACCTCCGCCCCGGAACGGTTCGGGCAATCTCATGAAAAAGAGATATGCATAATCGATGAAATTGGGCCGCTCGAACTAGAGCGCCATCTGGGCCATGCTGATTTTCTGAAAATGGTTCTTGATAATCGTCGCTGTGATGTGCTGGTGCTGACTGTCCGTTCAAGCCTTCAAAATGCGCTCCTTGCGCAATTGAATGAGAACATCCCGCAGTACGATGTTTTAATTATTGAAATTGACAAAAAATCGAGGCGAGCAGCGCAAAATGCCGCCCTGTCGTATATTGGACTGGCGTAATTTAAGGTTGCACGGTTTAGTTCCTGATGCTAGAATCTTTATATTCGCAATTTTCTGCATTCTTACGAATGATTGAAAAAGAGGTTCCAAAAATGCGTGCAACAACGCGAGGGCTATATGCCCTGAAGGCAATTCTGACGCTGGCAAAGACTTCTGATGGACAGACTCCAGTTTCACTGCATCAGATCGCTTCGTTCGAAGGGCTTTCGCCTGAATTCCTGCAGCAAATTTTTTACCGGATGAGAAAGGCAGGGATCATACAAGCTACTCGCGGGCCAGGCGGCGGCTTTTACTTGAGCAAAAAGCCCGAAGAGATTTCTGTTTACGAAATTCTTCTTGCGGCAGGAGAAACTCTGGAAATAGTTCCATGCGCTCCAGAAAGAAGCCGGCGCAAAGCATGCGAGCAATTCTCGTCGTGCGATGCTGGCAAATTCTGGTCTAAAATGGAAATACTTATTATTGAGTATGCTCGTTCAAAACACTTATCGGATTTGATGACGGCAGGCGGCATCTAGCGTCAGAATCCACTGATTTTGGAGACCAGGCAAGCTTCAGATCATTCCTGGGCGACATACTCCATCAGCTGCTCGTATTTCCTGCTATCGATAGTGCCATTCTGCAAGAGAACATCAAATAATTCCTTCACATGAATGAATGCCCGGAGATTCACGCCTGCACTGCCCATATCCTGCCTGCCCTGCGCACCGCGCTCAATCAAGACTACCAAATCCTGGACAATTAGCCCTTCTGACCTGAGAATATCGATAGCCTCGATTTTGCTCGCTCCTGTTGTTATGAGATCATCCAAAAGGAGTATGTGCTCGCCTGCGCGGAATTCTCCTTCGACGCGATTTCCTGTGCCATGTTCCTTGACCGGCATCCGGGGCCAAATCATGGGCTTGCCGATCTCGATGGATGCAGCGGTAGCAAGGGGCAATCCAGCAGCTGGTATGCCCGCAATCCGATCGTACTCACATTCGGATGCAAGCGAGGCATATGCCTGGGCAGCAATTTTCATCGCGCGCGAATCCGAGACAAGTTTCCGCAAATCGATATAGAAGGGACTTTTCTTGCCGCTCTTCAATGTGAATTCCCCCAGACGGAAGCAGCCAGTGGAAAGAAGGGCATCGACAAATGCTTTCTTGAGGTCAGCAATTGCTTTTTGGGCGGCTTTTGCTGCAGGCGCTGCAGCCTGGATATTTTCAGTCTTGTTTTGTTTGAGCATAGTATCTCGCGCTGTGCGCATCGCGTCTCTCAGCGCGACTGCAGCTTTGGCAGGATCGGAAGCGTCAGCAATTGAGCGGGCAGCGACAACCAGAATGCCCTTGCCATCGTCTCGCGCACCTGCAGCGAAGGCCAGATCAGCCTGCCCTCCCTGGGCTCCAATCCCCGGACTCAAAAACCACTGAGAAGGAGCAACCGCTCGTACCTTGCGCAATGCTTCAAGATCATTCCCGGCAACCACAAGCCCAGCCTTTTTTTGCAGCGCTGCGCAGCGTTTGGCCACTTCGATATAGAGCGGCTTGCCGTCGATAATAATATCCTGCAGAAACCCTGCTCCCGGATTGCTGGTACGGCACAGCACAAATATGCCTTTGCCCTTCCATTCCAGAAATGGATCCAGAGTATCAAGCCCCAGATACGGATTCAGGGTGACGGCATCAGCATGCAACTCGCCAAAGAGCGCGTGCGCATAGGCCGCTGCGGTGCTTGAAATGTCTCCTCTCTTTGCGTCGATGATAATAGGGATTTCTTTTGGTATGCTATCGAGCGTCTTTCTGAGCGCGGCCATGCCGGCATCACCAAGTGCTTCATAAAAGGCAATATTGGGCTTATACGCAGCGACACAATCTGCAGTTGCTTCTATGATGCGCACATTGCGTTCCAGAGCCTGGTCAGCACAGGCATGCTTGCCCTTGGCAGCTATCTCCTCGGCAGAAAAGGCAGGGTCAAGCCCGATACAGAGAACAGAATCTCTCGTTTCAATAATGCTCTCAAGACGCTCAAAAAAATCCATTTTCCCTCTCCATGCAGATCAATTTGCGAATTTCAGGTGTACTCGATCTAAAAATGTATTATAATGGTAATGAATAAAGTTAGAAAGGAGGCTTTGCCGTGAGGAGAATAGCGCTGTTTCTGGTTTTGCTGACAATTTTAACTCCGGTTTTTGCACAGGTTAATCAAAGCAAAGGATTCGACCTTGGCATTGTGCTGGGCGCCGATTTGCTTCCGGATCCGAAGGACGCTACCATTCCGCCCGCGATGGACAGCTGGACAAAAGTAGGATTCCGTCCCGAGGTCGCATTCGGGAAATTGGCTGTCGGTCTTGATCTAACCTTCAGATTCAAGCTTGCATCAGGCAGCACTACGCCGTTCGAGATCTATGAACCAGACTGGATTCCACAGCCCGGAAAGACGACAATACTCGATGTCTATTTGCCAAAGTTGCTCTATGTCCGCTATGGATTCCAGGGCATTGATCCATTCTATGTCAAGGCAGGCTCGATTTCCGATTTCAATCTCGGTAATGGCCTCATTATGGATAATTATTCGAATATGCTCTTCCTGCCTCAAAGGCGCATATTCGGCATGCAGGTGGGCGTAGACGGAAATCTTTTCGGATTCCCGTACGTTGGAATCGAAGCCCTCAGCGGGAATCTTGCAAAATTCGATGTCATTGGCGGGCGCGTATATATTCGGCCCTTGGCTTTCTTGGGAAAATCGCTCTTTGGCAGGCTGCAGGTCGGAGCTATCGGGGTATATGACAAGGATCCTCTTATTTATGCCGATGATACTGCTTATGGCACTTCTTTCGGAACATCGAGCCCGACATATGTAATAGGCGCGGATGTTACACTCCCTATTCTGCAAAATCCACTTTTCTCTCTCACGACTTTCGCTGAGGGCGCTATGGAAGTGAACAAAGCCATGGGCGCTATGACAGGTGTGCGCGGTCGCCTTCTCGGCTTCATTTCATATGGCTTGCAGCTGCGGTATTTGCAGGACAATTTCATTCCCGCTTATTTCGATACTAACTACGACCTGTACAGAGCCGAGCGCTTCGCGTTCATCAGAGACAACCCTGCCGGAACAGCTTATACACCAAGTTGGCTTGCATCGGCCGGAGTTGACATTTTCAAATCGCTTATCAATGTGCGGGCAACAGTCGATGCTCCGTTCAAAGCATTGCCTTCTCCTGCAACCAGCAATCCTGCAGATTACCCGCACCTGCTTGGAAGGCTCACACTCAATAAAGGTCTTATTCCCAATTTCAGTGTCGCTGCGCGCTACGAAAAATATTTCCTCGGCAAGAGCGGCAATATCTGGAAAGACCTTATTGACCCGACCGATGCTTCCATCGGCATGACCGTCAGTTATTGGGCTGGTGCGGCAGTCGTATCGCTGGACTATATCTACTCGTGGAATCCGACCAAAAACGATTTCGATGTGAGCTCGGGCCTTTCGATTGGCTTCCAGCTATAACTAGTTTTGGAATTCTTGAGGGAATCGGCCATGGTTTCAGGATCGCGGCCGTTCGCCCATGATGCTGTGCGGCACAACAAATTCAGGATAAAGACTGCAGCTTCCGGGCTGCGGTCTTTGTTTTTTGGCAAAACATCGCTATCATTGCCATGATGGGTGTTATTCGGATTCTTCCGCAGGAGACTTCGCGCCGCATCGCAGCAGGAGAGGTAATCGACAGACCAGCATCAGCTCTGCGAGAACTCCTTGACAATGCAATCGATGCAGACGCGCGGGACATTGCAATCTCAATTGCACAGGGCGGCATCGAGGAAATAACTGTCACCGATAATGGTTTCGGGATGACAAAAGAAGACCTCGAACTTTCCGTTCTGGAACATGCCACCTCGAAAATTTATGAGCCGGACGATATCCTGAAAGCTCGAACCCTCGGATTCCGCGGCGAAGCGCTTGCCTCGATTGCTGCGGTGTCCCGTCTTGAAATAGCAAGCCGGCCGCGCGGCTCGAACGAAGGTTGGCTGCTCCGCAGCGTGCCGCTTCAGTCTCCTGCAATTGATGCCTTCCCCTGCAAGGAAGGCACGCGGGTCACAGTACGTGGCCTTTTCGAGTCATACCCTGCGCGCAAGCAATTTCTTAAAAGGCCGCAGAGCGAAGCTCTGCTCTGTCGTACCACTTTTATCGAAAGAGCTCTCTCGCATCCGCAGCTCACCTTCCGATGGCAATCCGCAAATGATGCAGAAGTGTTTTTGCCTGGAACACATGCAGAGCGCATTGCTCGCTGCTATCCCGATTTGGCGCATGCCCCTCTGTTCGACGCCGTCTCCGAGGCACAAGGCCTCCATATTCATATCGTGTACGCAGACATATCCGTGTATCGCAGAGATCGTAAATACATCCAGGTCTTTGTCAACAGAAGAAAAGTTCCTGAATGGGGTGTGCTCAGCCTTGTCGAATACGAATTTGCCAAATATCTGCCCGGCGGAGCTCACGCATGCGCCTTTCTGTTTCTGGAAATTGATCCAGGGCTTGCAGACTTTAACATACATCCTGCAAAAAAGGAAGTTCGATTAAAAAACGCGCAGGAAGTGCATGCTGCTATCCATGCGCTTTTATCTTCGGAACTCAAGGCACGGTATAGCGGAAGCACACAGGATTTGTCTGCACGCTTTTCGGACATGCAGGAGCCCGAGTTCTTTGCTGCCGATCGCTCACAACCGCAGCTTAATTTTGCTGCTTCGGCATTTGCAGAGACGAGGCAGCAGGAATGGGGCGCCAGGTGGCCATCCTTTTCCGAGGCCCAAAACCAGAAGCGTGCTGCCAGCAATTCGCTCCCAGCTGATTTCTGGCAGAAGATACGAGCAAACAATGAAAATGGCCCGCGATATATCGGCAGAGGGCCAGGCCCATTTCTGCTTTTCGAGCTGGACGGAATTCTCTTCATCATGGATCAGCATGCAGCGCACGAGCGTATTCTGTATGACCGTTTGAAAGCAAAAGAAGGGATAAGCCAGAGTCTCTTGGTTCCCTACCTCATCGATCCCGAAGATAATGAGCATTTTCTTGAAGAAGCTGCGCAAGCTCTCGAATTCATCGGGTATAGAATTTCAAAGGAAGAATCAGCATGGGCAGTAGAAGCGGTCCCGGCAATCGCTGCTTCTCAAGCTCTTGAAGCACTTGTCGAGTGGCTGCATCAGCCTTCTGTGGAATCGACGCCGCTCGATTCAATCGCCGCCGCTCTCGCATGCAAGGCAGCAGTAAAGGACGGAGATATACTGGATCAAGCCGCTGCCGAACACCTTATTGCCGAGGCATTAGCGCTGAAAGAGCCGCGCTGTCCGCATGGCCGCCCAGTCCTGATAGCATTCCCGAGAGAAAAGCTCGACGCGATGTTCGGGAGAACGCTTGCATGAAAAAAAAACTTCGCATCCTATGCGTGGCGGATGAGGTGGACCTTCTTGTCTACAGCTCACAGATAAACGAGCGCTTTGCAGATATCGATCTTGTCCTCTCGGCCGGCGATCTGCCGGATGAATATCTCGAATTTATAGCGAGCATGCTGAACAGGCCTCTTGTATCAGTAGCCGGCAACCACGATCGCAGCGATTCCCCGCGCGACAGAGAGAGTCTGCGCTACATTTCCGATCAGCAGAGGCCGGGCTTGGGTCGGATCCGTTTTTCAATAAAAAAGGAAAGCGGAATCAGCATTCTTGGATTGCCAGGTTCCATTCGGTACAACAATGGACAAAACCAATACAGCGATGCATGGATGACATGCAAAATTATATGCATGCTCCCCCGCCTGCTCATCCGCCGTCTTCTTTTCGGCCGGTCAGTCGACATCATCCTTGCGCATTCACCGCCAAGAGGCATTCACGATGGAGGAGACCCTGCGCACACAGGTTTTTCGGCCTACCGCTGGCTCATACGGGTTGCAAAACCATATTACTTCATTCATGGGCACGTTCACCTTTACGATCTGCAGTCGCTGCGAGAATTGAATGTGGGCGATACTGCTGTTGTAAATGTGTACGGCCATAGGGTGATCACTTTGCTGAAGGAGGATCGCGATGCCGGATGATTTTCATACCCAAGCCGAGATGGATTTTTACAGAGCGAAGACAAAAGCGCTCACTGCGCGCATTATCGGCATGCTGAAGCCCTCTGTAACAGATCTTATGCCATTCGAAGAAGCCAAGCAGCTTTTGAAGCCCCAGTCTGAAACATATCGTGGAATCACCACTGTTTCCCTCGATAAAATTATCGGCAGCGAAGGGCGATATCGGGACTTCACGCGCTTTTTCTTTCCTAAAAAGGAACATCTGAAAGCCCGCTGGACGGGTATCGATACCCTGCATTACAAAGACATTGTTCTGCCGCCCATTATCCTTTACGAGATGGGTGGCGTCTATTTTGTCCGCGATGGCAATCATCGCGTTTCGGTCGCCCGTTCGCTTGGGCAGGAATATATCGATGCAGAAGTCATCTCGCTCCAGTCAGAGATACGCCTCAATGCCGACATGTCGATCGATGACATCAAACACGCAGTCATCGAATATGAAAAAAAACGCTTCTATCAGGAAACAAATTATCCGCATATTGTAGGCACTGATGACCTGGATTTCAGCGAGCCAGGAAGATTCGACACAATTAGAGAGCATGTCTATGTCCATAAGTACTATCTCAACCAACATATGACAGAAGAAATCCCTTTCCACCAAGCGCTCTATTCCTGGCATGAGAATGTCTATCAGCCCCTTGGACAAGCCATCGAAGCGGAAAATCTGCTATCGCTCTTCCCGGGCCGCACCGTCTCGGATCTATATATCTTTCTCGTCGCCCAGTGGGACGATCTGAAGCGAAAATACGGCCGCTATGTTGAAATTGAAGAAGCTGCAGAAAGCTTCAAGAGCCAGGCCAGATCCGCCCGCAAAAAGCCAGCGGGCATGCTAAAGGCTTTGATTTTGAATTTTGCAAAAAAAGTTAAAAATTTCTTTGAAAAATCGTAACTTTGCGCTAGAATTTCTATTATAATAGATAACGAGAGCAAGTGAGCGCAGCTTCTTCATGCAGCCTCCATTGTATCGGCCGCCGGGTACCCCTCCTTATCCGGCGGCATTTTTTTGAATATCATGCGATGAATTGACTTTTAAGACCAATTTCTATATTCTTGCTGCGGTTGTTTGCTGGAACAAAAGGAGTTGTCATGGCACAGATTTCGAAAAACGCTCGTACTACTAGTTCTACCCATCGCTTCTATTGCCCTTGCGGCGGTGAGATCAAAATGAAGACAATTTTCGAGAATGGCAAAGTAAAGAATGTTGCCGAATGCGAAAAATGCAAAAGAGTCGAGCGCCGTCCAAGCGATTTTAAATGAGCCAAAAGCCCCCGGAGGCCTTCTCCAGGGGCTTTCTTCGATCACAATCCCCCTGGCTGTCAAATCAAAGAGCGCATAGTTTCAAGACTCATCCCGATTTTTTTGTGTGCATCATCCAGAACTCTTGCTATTTCGTGCTTGCCCCTTGGCGCTTCGTAGATTTCAACTATTTCCACCACATATGGCTCTTTCCCGAAGCGTCTTAAAAAATCCCTGAGTGTTGCGACCCGCCATCCTCCGTCGATCGCAATTGCGGCTACAGGGATAGCTTCTGTTTCAAGTATTTTTCTGACGCCTGCTGCATGGAACACTCCAAGTCTGCCATCCCGCGAACGTGTGCCTTCCGGGAAAATGACAAGGGAAGCCTGTTCCAGCTTGCAGGACCTGGCCATTTTGGAAATAGACCGCATCGTATCGATGGGCGCGCCACGCCTTTTGATAAGGCAATGCCCTCCTTTGCGCAAGGTAAAGCTGACAAGAGGAATGCCGAACTGCAGCTCTTTTTTCGCGACAAACCGCGGCATTCGCTCAAATCCAAGCATATAAATAAGGACGATTATATCCAAAAGACTCTGATGGTTCGCAATGACCAGACAGTGCTTCGGAATATGCAGCTTCCTGGGATTTCTGATATCGACGTTGAAGCCTCGGAATATCCTGAATAGATCGAACAGCAATTTCGCTCCGTATTGTTCATACCTGGAACAGAGAGCGTTTTTTCGGGATCTGGGCGCAAAGATATATTCAAGCACCAGAGAGAATTCAAGAGCAAAAAGCGTCAGAAGGGCGCCTATGACAATGGCAGAGTTGATAAGCATCGACATATATCATTATCTTATTTCATATCAGAATGCAATTACCATCAGTAAGTATTGACATGGATGTGCAGTATCTGTTAGCTTTCCAATAGCTTTTTGACCGTAACAAGGTTAGCATTCAGTATATTTAATCCGGAGGAATTCCATTGAGCGCAAGGAATTTGTCAGCTGAAAAGCGACAGAGACAGAATGAGAAGCGCAAGCTCAGAAATAAAAGCGCAAAAACCGCAATCCGAAGTGCAGCAAAGAAAGTTGTTGTCGCTGCAACCGAGAAAAAAGACACCACAGCTGCAAAAGAAGCCCTGCTTCAAATGATCAAGCTGATCGATTCGGCAGCTCACAAAGGCATTGTAAAGAAAAATACTGCTGCGCGCAAAAAATCCCGTATGCAGAAACTCGTAAATAGGTTAGGATAATAGCCGCCGGAATTACCGTCCGGCATCCCAGGAAGGAGCAGAGAATAGTATGGCCGACAAACTTACAAAAGCCGAGCTCATAGATGCGCTGTACGAGTCACTGTCGCCGTCAAGCCGGACAACCCGCAAGGAAATCCACGAGCTGATCGACGGCCTTTTTTCTGAAATAAAAAGCGCAATTCTCGAAGGCAAAATTGTCGAGCTGAGAGGTTTCGGCACTTTTGAAGTAAAGCTCAGAAAAGGCAGATCGAAAGCAAGAAACCCAAAAACGGGCGAAATTGTTTCCGTATCGGATCACGGTGTTGCAACATTCAGACCAGGAAGAGAACTCAAGAAAGCTTCCTGGGAAATGAATACTGATCGCATTCCGAAATCGTTCAGAAAAAGAGATTGAATCGCGTTCTTTCTTTAGACAAATTGAAGGCTGTTCATGAGAGCAGCCTTCAGAATCAAATATGAAAGGTTTATCCTTTGAACCACCCGAGCCGTTTGCCACGCAGATAGGGCAATCGGTTATATTGAACGGAAAACTCCGCTCGAACCTCCCCTTAAGTCTCCGTTGTACATTGCGCGGCTCAATCGAAGGAACATTTGTAAGAATCGAACGAAGCGCACATATTGAAGCCAATTCATGCACAGTTCAGAATGCGGTCATTGCCGGCTGCTTCACAGGGCGGATAAAAGCTGTCGATTCTTTGGTCTTTTTGCCAAGTTCTCATATATCTGCCGATATATACACTGCAAGGCTGCAGATCATCGAAGGGGCAACATTCGAGGGCGGCATCGAAATGCCCGGCTTTTCTGCAACTGACGATGTTACAGGCACAAGCCATTGACATCGTTCTATAGCCTTACTATAGTGAATATAGATACTTTATAGATGCGGCACATTGCCGCTTAAGCATGAAGAGCCAAAACAATTCGTTCCGATGCGCCGCCTGACAATCCCGAAAGAAGCTATCACGGTCTGCGTTTTTCGCATGGCCGTTTCAACTGCATAGATAGACGGAGTTTCTTGATGGCAATCTACCGCAGAAAAAAATCAGCACCTGCCCAGCCAGAATCGCCTGATACTACTAACTACGATTCAAGTCTTACCAAAGAGGATAGAATAATGAATGAAAGCCAGGTCGAAGAGCAATTCAGCGCAAATAATGGCACGCTTTTCGACGAACATACGGTACAGCCTCCCGAAGATAAAGACCAAAACCACACCGATGTTCATTCCACCGATAGCACCAGAAACCAGACACAAAAAGCCCGCCGGCCTGTCGCCAAAATCCGCCTGAAGAAAAAACCATCGAATACCCATATTGAGCAAGAAGAGAGCCAAATCGTCGAAGAAACTGAACCCGAGTCCGCAGAAATTTCTTCTACAAACGGTTTCGTCGTTGCTTCTCTGCCATCTGATGACCATCAGCACCAGAAATTTGCCGAAGCGTCCCGTCTCGAGCTCGAAAGCCGCGCAGACCAAAGAAATGAAACACGAGCACGCCTTTCCATCAATGATCTTTCCAAAATGGGCATTGTGGAGCTCCGTGAGCTCGGTGCGAAGAATGGTATCAATCATGATTTGCTCATCACGCTCAAAAAGCAGGAACTCATTTTCAACATTCTCAAGGCGCATACAGAGCATGGCGGCATTATCTATGCATACGGCTCGCTCGAAATTCTCCCTGATGGCTATGGCTTTTTGCGCTCTCCCCAGAATTCATACCTGCCCGGCACTGACGATATCTATATTTCTCCTTCTCAGATACGACTTTTTAATTTGAAAACCGGCGACACCGTGTATGGCCAGATTCGGAGCCCCAAGGAAGGCGAGCGTTTCTTTGCCATGCTGCGTATCGAGCAGATAAATTTCAACGAGCCATCGGTTGCCCAAAATCGGATTCCGTTCGAGAACCTCACGCCGCTCTACCCTACCCAAAAGCTCAACCTCGAAACTGCGACAGAAGAGATTTCAACGCGCATCATCAATCTCTTCTGTCCAATCGGCAAAGGCCAGCGCGCGTTGATCGTATCGCCGCCACGCACCGGCAAAACAATCCTTTTGCAGAAAATAGCAAATGCCATTACCGCGAATCATCCGGAAGTTTACCTCATAGTTCTCCTTATCGATGAGCGCCCGGAAGAAGTGACCGATATGGAACGCACTGTCCAGGCAGAAGTCATTTCTTCAACGTTCGACGAACAGGCAACACGCCATGTGCAGGTTGCTGAGATGGTGCTGGAAAAAGCCAAGCGCCTTGTTGAGCACAAACGCGACGTTGTCATACTTCTCGATTCGATTACACGGCTCGCCAGAGCCTATAACCAGACCGTGCCGACTTCAGGCAAGATCCTGTCGGGTGGCGTTGACTCGAATGCGCTGCACAAACCGAAGCGCTTCTTCGGAGCCGCGCGCAATATCGAACAGGGCGGCTCGCTCACCATTATTGCAACAGCCCTCATCGACACCGGCTCGCGCATGGATGAAGTCATTTTCGAGGAGTTCAAAGGCACCGGCAACATGGAAATCAACCTCGACAGGCGCCTTTCCGACCGCCGCCTCTTCCCCGCCATCAACATAAAGAAATCCGGCACCCGAAAAGAAGAGCTTCTCCTTACCGAAGAAGAACTGCAGAAGATATGGGTTCTCCGCAAGGTTATCAACCCCATGGACGACATTGAAATCATCGAACTGCTTATCGACCGCATGATGAAGACAAAGAACAACGATGCCTTCCTTAAATCGATGAATACGCCCTATCAGGGCATGGATTGATCGAGGGTATTGACTGAAGCGGGCCGCTTCATATATGGTTAAGAGCCGTCATTCTGGCCGGTTTTCAGACATAGAGGTCCATTGACGCATCCGGAGGAAATTATGAAACAGGGCATTCATCCGAAATACGAACTCACCACGATTACCTGTGCGTGTGGCAATGTCTTCGAGACCCGTTCGACGGTAAAGAACATTCAGGTTGAAATTTGTTCCGCCTGCCATCCTTTCTTTACCGGAAAGCAGAAGCTCGTCGATACTGCTGGGCGCATCGAGCGCTTCAACAAGAAGTACGGGATCAAGTCAAGCGAAAACAAGTAAATCTCTTTCGGTTGAGAAACACAAGGCCGCCCTGTCCAGGGCGGCCTTCGATTTTTATATGTGGGCTTGAAACTTGGGCGGATACAGCGCGAGCCTTGGCGCGTCTTCCAGCCTCTTCTCTAATCGCTCTTCTCTAATCGAGCAGATTGCCTTCAAGAGCATCCAGAATTGCGGCCATGCGTTGCGCTGCTTTGCCTCTGTGCGATATGCGATTCTTTTCTTGTGCGCTCAGCTCCGCGACGGTCTTGCCATAGCTGGGCAAAAACACAATCGGATCATAGCCGAAACCATGGCTTCCTTGCGGCGCATCGCCGATCTGCCCTTCCAGCGTTTCTTCAACCGCGATGAATCGCTGCTTGCCCAGGTACAGGACAAGACAGCATACAAATGCGCATTGGCGATTTCTGATGCCTGCAAGCTGCGAAAGTAGAAGGCTATTTTTTTCATCTGCAGAAAGCAAATGCCCATTTACTGATCCATAGCGCGCGGATTCTATGCCCGGCTTCCCGTCGAGCGCATCGACACACAGCCCGGAATCATCCGCAAGAACGGGCTTGTGAACAAGAGCGTACAAAGCTTCGGCTTTTATCCGCGCATTTTCGAAAAAGCTTGTGCCATTCTCTTCCGGGTTGAAATCGGCTATTCCCAGGTCAGCGGGCAGCAATAGCGCGTGGCGGGGAAAGAGGGGCTTTAATTCATGCGCTTTATGATGATTGTTTGTTGCAATAATAAGTTCCATATCAGATTGTCTAGCCTAATTCCTGATATTCCGCAAGAGGCTTGCCGGATTGCGCGTTTTTTCGGAGGTAATAGAGCCCAGAATCGACGCTCCCTTTCGGAACATTGAGCAAATCAGAAATGAATTCATTTGAAATTGAGGATTTCCGGTGGCTTCTTTTTTCAAGAAGCTGGCGATAGCGCTTTCGGCATCGCTCCAGGCAGCTCCTGACCTCTTCCCGATCAGATTTAGCAATTGCCGTATCCAGTCTTAGCTCGAGCACACGCATGCGAATCCAGAGTATATTCAGTTTTTCGTTCAGCTGATGAATCTGGGATCGCGAAGCTTCTGTTCGCCGCTTTACCAGCTCTATAAGATTGAAAAGATATTGTTCTGGCATGCCGAGGGCGTAGCTGCATTTTCCCAGAAGCTCTTCATCTATATCCCAGGCGCATTTGATTACCAGATAGAGCAGGCGCCGTCGTTCCGGTGCCAATTTTCCGATAAAAACTTGAGGAGAAAAACCAATTCCACTTGGATCGGCATCCTGAATCCTTCGTCGATTCCTGTCAAAAAATGCGTCAGCAGGAACCTCGAGCACCGCGTCTTCAGAAAAATGTGAATAGACATACGCGTTCTCGCTGAGATTCGAGCTATAGTAGTGACGATGCACGCTTTTGGCGACAAAGCGCATGCTGCTGAGAAGGTATGCTTCCCTGGTTATGCTCTCTTTTTCAGCGCGATCAAGAATTGTTTCAATACGGCTCCGATAGCGGCTAAGCGCCTCTGAAATCTCGTCTTCGCTGAAGAAACCATAGAGTCTTGGATGAGCATACATTCGACGAACAAGCTCGATATAGTTTTTTGAATCCATTCTGGGCCTCCTGCTGTCAATACCGCAAGATGCATGCCACCGAGAGGACCGGATCGAAGAAAAATTATGGGTGTCTGATGTATGTTTTTATAGCGTTAATAATTAGCAACGAATGATTTTTCATCGCAAGATTGTAAGGGAAGAGAAAAAGCCGACAAATCAGGGACGGAAAAGAGAAATTTCGGCCCGCACCCTGCAATAATACGGCTCGAGCTTGGCGATAAAAGGAAAAGGCATGATATTCGGCGGACAGATGCGGCTATCCTCGGCAACAGAAAGCGCCTGCACAGGATCAGAAAGGACAAGGCAGAAGCTTTTTTGCTCTACTCTGTCACACAAAGAAAAACTTGCTCATTTCTTGCTATCGCAGAGGACGGACAGGCGAAAAGCGTGCCATATTTTTATTTGCCTTCCGTATCTTCGCTGAACACAGAAGAAAACGCATCCACCAGTGTATGAACTACCTGATTGACTTTCCCGTTCATAGAAAGCCCTGCTGCAAGCCGGTGCCCACCGCCGCCATATTTTTCAGCAATTTTGGCGACATTTACGGAATCCCGAGACCTGAGACCGACTGTGCACATGTCATCTGTTTCCTGTTTGACAACAAAACAGACCTCGCAGTCGACGATTCCCATCATCAGCTGATAGAGAAGATCAGAATCGCGGCTCGACATGCCATACTTCTGCTGATCATCGATGGTGACCCATGATACCAGAAGACGACCTTCATAATATGGCTGGATGCGCAGCAGAAGCTCACCGAGCATTCGCCTGGAAGCCAGCGTCCGCCCTCCATTTATTGCCATAAAAACCCGCTTCGGAGATACGCCGGCATCGACGAGCCGCGCTGCAATCCTGAATGTCTCGGAGCTGTGCTCATCCAGGTGGCGGAAAAAGCCAGTATCGGTACTCAAACCGAAAAACAAAAGTTCTGCCTCTTCCTTCGTTGGTGCATGGTTCATTGCTTCCATCAGAAGCAGGATCATTGCGGATACTGCGGGCGCGCTCTCATCGAGCCAATCGTAGGGGCCTACAGCGCCCGCGGTCGCATGGTGATCGATAAAAGCGGCAGGGATGTCGGGCATCCGCTCGGCAATATTCCCGATCCTGGACATCGAAGAACAATCGAGAACAAGTGCTGCAGTGCGTTCAAAATCGCGCTCGGCGGGAACTTCACTCTTGAAACGGGCTTCAAAGGGCAGAATCTCGATCCTATTGAAAGGCCCCGACGAAAGCACATGGGCCCGCTTTCCCATGCTCTGGAGCATCGATGCAAGCGCAAGCTGGGAGCCGATACAATCGCCATCAGGCTCGCGATGCCCAAGAATATAGAAACAATCGTGCCCTTCTATGAACTCGAGGAGGGATTTCGGCGCCGGTTTCATCATTTTTCCTTATATAAACGGCAGCCCCGGCTCGCCGGCCGGGCTATACCGTCAGATCGTCGCGAGCATAATCGCTTTGATGGTGTGCTTGCGGTTTTCCGCCTGATCGAACACCTTCGACTGAGAGCCTTCGATAACATCGAATGTGACTTCTTCGCCCTTTACTGCAGGAAGACAGTGCAGGAAGATACAGTTCGGATTACCTGTCTTGGCCATCAGTTCTGCATTGACCTGATAGGGGCTCAAAAGCTTTATGCGTTCGGCTTTGAGCGCCTCTTCTCCCATGGAAACCCATACATCGGTATAGATGGCATCGGCTCCCTTTACGCCCTCCTCGATATCGTCGGTAATTTTGAGCTTCGAGCCTGAATCTTTCGCATACGTCTCGCATAGATTCTTGAGTTCGTTATCGGGCCATAATTCTTTGGGAGAAACGATTGTGAAGTGCATTCCAAGCTTTGCGCTGATGACCATGAGCGAACGAGCGACATTGTTGCGCCCGTCGCCGACGAAGCAGAGCTGCTTGCCTTTGCAGCTACCAAAATTTTCTTCGATAGTCAACACATCGGCAAGTGCCTGTGTTGGATGGTACATGTCGGTCAGACCATTATATACAGGAACGCCGGAGTATTTCGCAAGGATTTCGACATATTCCTGCTTGAAGCCGCGGAATTCGATGGCATTGAACATGCGGCCCAGCACGCGCGCAGTATCTTCGATAGATTCCTTTGAGCCAAGCTGAATATCCTGGTTCGAAAGAAATACAGGGTGCCCGCCTTCTTCGCCGAACGCAGTTTCAAACGCTGCCCTGGTACGGGTTGAGCGCTTCTCGAAGAGCAGCGCGATTGTTTTGCCTTTGAAGCGCTGCTTGCGCACACCTTTTTTGGCTTCTTCTTTTACTTTTTTGGAAAGCTCTAGGAAATAGCGGATTTCTTCCGGATTAAAATCAATCCAGGTCAGCAGGGATCTGCCTTTCAGTGCGGACGGGTTCATGGATCCTCCTTGTCTCGGCTATTGAAGTCGACTTTCTTATACTATACAGCCGATGCAGGAAGGTCAAGTTTGCGAATATAGGTCGATTGAGGTCTTGATTGTGCGCTCTTGCCTGCTGCAATATGGCAATAGTGGATAATTTGATGGACAGCACCCAGAACGGCAGACCTTCCAAAATACTCGCGGCCTATTCAGTCCCTGCACTGCTCGACGAAGTGTACAGGCGGCTGACGCCAATCTGGCCCGATGCACATCCGCTTCTTCATTATCAAAGTTGCTTCGAGCTGCTGGTTGCAGTCATTCTGAGCGCACAGACAACCGATGAGCAGGTCAATTCTGTCACTGACGAGCTGTTCAACCGTTATCCGGATGCCCATAGCCTAGCGCATGCCGAAATATTCGAAGTTGAGCGCATCATTCACCCTGTCGGATTTTTCCATGTCAAAGCGCGACATATCATTGAAGCAGCGCAGATGATCGAAGCGCGCTTTGATGGCAAGCTTCCGCCTAGCTTTGACCAGTTGCTTGAGCTGCCAGGTGTCGGGAGAAAAACTGCGAATCTTGTTGCCTCTGCCTGCCATGAAGTGCCTGGCATTATCGTCGATACGCATGTGCTGCGAGTCCTCTGTCGGCTGGGGATAAGTCCCAAAAAAGACCCAAGCCTGGCAGAATCCATTGTCCGCGCGCATCTTGCCCCGGAAAAATATACCCACTTTTCATACAGCGTGAACCGGCATGGCAAATTCACATGTACAGCACGCAAGCCCGCATGCACGCAGAATGGCGCCCCCTGCCCCCTCGAGGATATCTGCCCCAAAATCGGCATTACCTCTCTCTAGAATTGCGATGCTGAATGACGCTGCTAAGTTGAATCGCAATTATCCGGCTGCCGCGTATATCAAAATGAGGACATCATGCCATGGAAAGCGAATATCCTGAGAGCAGCGAAGAAATCCAGGAGATTCCTCCTGACCCAGTAGTCAAACTTGCCCGCGAACGCTTCAAAATCGATCACTTGGCGCCTTTGCAGCGATTCGTCATCGCCAATATTCTCGATGCGGACACCGAAAACCTGCTGCCCTATAGGCAACTGGTCTTGTTTCCTACTGGTTTCGGAAAATCAGTCTGCTTCCAGCTGCCTTCGCTTGTACTTGAAGGGCTTACCGTTGTTGTGTACCCCCTTCTCGCTCTTATGAATGATCAGAAGCGGCGCCTCGACGAAGCAGGAATCCCATGCGCGCTCTTTCGCGGAGGGCTTGCTGATGAAGAATGGCGTGCACAGGAGACAGCAGTATCTTCAAAAAAAGCCCGAATCGTAATCGCAAATCCGGAAATTCTCGCAACATCGAGGCTGCGCCAGTTTTTGAGCCGGTTCAGCATTGCGCATTTTGTGATCGATGAAGCGCACTGCATAAGCGAATGGGGCGAAACATTCCGGCCGACCTACCTTGCGCTGGGAGAAAGCGCAGAGGTGCTTGCGCCGCACGTCATGAGCGCATTTACGGCAACTGCAGGCCCTGATATTGTCTCTTCGATAGAAGAACGTCTTTTTCGAGGAAATGCATATCGGCTTGTCACTTCGGAGGCGGACAGGCCCAATATTCATTACGCAGTGGTACAAACGCTCTCGCCGACTCGCACATTGCGCCGGCTGCTTTCCTCATGCCAGAAACCAGCCATTATTTTTGAGCGGTCTCGCCCCGGAACGAGAATGAAGGCTGAATTTCTGCGATCTGTCGGATTCGCCGCTACACGATTCTATCATGCGGGGCTGTCGCGCGCAGAACGGAACGAGATAGAGTCATGGTTTCAAAAAGCGGAAAATGCGGTATTGGTCAGCACCAATGCATATGGCATGCCATATGTTCCAAATATTAAAATATCAAAAAGAAAGGAATTGGGTTGATTCTTACCTGAAGTAGGGTATGAGTTATATAACTCTATATATAAAATTATATATACATGACTTATTGCAATACATCCTTTACGTTCCCTAGTAATCCGATCTTGTTTTATGCTGCGCCTCGAAATCAAGACCAAAAACAGTTAACGAATAAGGTGGTCATTTACGCTACTCTCTCGAGCTTCTGAAACGATCTGTACCGCTGATTTGGTGTCTCGTAATCAAGGTGCTGGTGAAATCGTTCCTGATTGTAAAACTGGAAATAGGATCGCAAGCCTCGCTTCAAGGATCCTACATCGTCATAACCTCGTAGATAAATCTCTTCGTACTTAACCGTTCTCCAGAGCCTTTCTATATGGATGTTGTCGCGCCATCTTCCACGACCATCCATGCTGATTTGTACATGGTGATTATGCAGAATCTGGGTAAAGGTGTTCGAAGTAAACTGGCTTCCTTGGTCGGTATTGAAAACTGCCGGAGCTCCGTATTGTAAAAGAGCTTCTTTAAGGGCTTCTTCACAGAACTTTGAATCCATACTGTTTGAAAGCTTCCAGGACAGTACTTTGCGGCTGAAGACATCCATTATGGCCGCAAGATACACATACCCGACTTCTGGAATCTTTATGTAGGTCAGATCGGTGCACCAGACCTGGTTTGGGTAACGGAGCTCTTTGTCCTTTAGGAGATAGGGATACACTGGATTCATAGGATGCTTAACGCTCGTGTTTTTCTTTGCACGCAACGCCTTTATATGCATTACCTGCATGATCCTGCGAACTTGCTTCTCACTTAAGGAAGTCTTTCTGCTCTGGAGTTCCAGAGCAATTTTCCTATAGCCATAGAATGGTCTAGTTTCAGATATTTTCCTGATTGCCGAATAGTGCTGTTCATGTAGATGCCTTCGTGGCTGCGCACAATAGTAAACGCAGCTACGATGCACGCTGAGCAAGCTACACTGCATTCTTACTGACAACCGTGGCTCCTTGGACTCTATTAGCCGGGATCTTTTCCGTACAGCTGTTTGTACTTTTTTTTTAGCCACTCGTTCTGGTACTGCATTTCACCAAGCTGCCGGAAGAGTTCGTCCTTCTCTTTCTTTAGCTGGTTGTATTCTTCGTCTTTCTTGTTCTTGCGTTCAAACAGAACTGAAGACGACTCCTGCAGCTTTCGCTTCCAGACGCTGATCTGGTTAGGGTGAACCTGGTACTTTTCTGCTAGTTCCTGGAGTGTAAGCTCTTCTTTGACCGCTTCAAGAGCTACCGTTGCCTTGAACTGTTCGTCGAACCGCTTCCTCATGGTGGTTTCTCCTTCTTCTAGGATATTCCACCTTATTCAGTTTCTGTAGTGGTCCTGCCCGATGGGCTCAGCATATTCAACTTCCAGTTCCCGCCAAATGCAACATCATCGTCGGGCAATCCCATTTCATAAAAACGGTCGAGGATATCGCCGAAATCATCGCGTGCATGCCGTCGGCGCCGGCCACAGCTTCTATCTTCTTCTTGGTGCGGGGACATCCCCCATCAACGTGCTCGACAGGATCAAAGCCTGTCCGGAGGATTGCAGGGTTTTCTGCGCTACGTCCAACCCCTTATAGGTCATCCGCGCGAGCTTCGCTTTCCTTCTCATTCTCCTTGAATCCGTCTCCCGGCTACAGTTGTATTTTTCGGACATCGACAAGTGTAGTATTCTGTCAGAAGCTGCATCGACAAAGGGCTCAGCCGATTTTATATGTGAATGAGCACCATCAAGCTTACACGAGACCGATTATCAAGGCTACCACGCCGGCGGCCACCGCGACCCCACTCAAGAGTTTTTGTGGAGAGAACAGGCCTACAATGCCGGCGATGATCGCGATGATTGCCATCCAGATATGTAGCCAGAAAAAACCGACTGCGCCAACCACAATTCCTATCCAGCCCAACCACTTGCCAACTGCGTTACTCATTATTATGTCCTCCTATGGTTTATGACTGAGCCCTTTGCCGATGCAGCTATTCAGATTATGCCCCATGCGCCTCCTTTTGCCCCGCACGCTCACCCCAGAGCAATTCCGCCCTTTCTGCCCAGGCTTCGGCCGCGTCTTCGCATTTTGCCGTCAGGGAGCCGACATCTTCCTCGTCGAGCAGTTGCGTCGAATGCGCGCCCGATCGCTCGATCATGCCGCGAAGCTTTTCGGGATTGTCCAGAAGCGGACAGGGGCGCAGGTGATTGTCGTTGAAAGGCTGTCCGGCGGCGTATTCGCGGAACAACGGCTGTTTTAGCGTATCGAGCAGGTTCATGCTGCGTATGTTCGCGTTCGAATAGTGTATAAACGCACAAGGTTCGACGTCGCCCGCGGCGTTGATGTGCAGGTAGTCCTTGCCGCCGGCTATACAGCCTTTGACATACTCGCCGTCATTCCAGAAATCGAGCACGAAAATGGGTTTGGTGTTCCGGAATTCCCGGACGCGGTGGTACATGAATTCCCTCTGGTCGGGCGTCGCGAGCAGTTCGGTCTTTGCGTCTTTGCCCAGCGGCATGTAGGTGAAATACCAGCCGAAGCGCGCTCCTTTTTCCACCATGAAGTCGATGTACGCTTCGGAACCAACGACGTCCGTGTTGTACTTGTGATAGCAAGTGGAAAATCCGAAAGGCACGCCGTTGGCTTTGAGGATATCCATTGCTTCGATGACTTTTTTATATGTTCCCTGGCCGCGTCGCATGTCGGTTTCCGCCTCGAACCCCTCGATACTGATGGCGAGCACAATGTTGCCCAAGCGAGCCGACTCTTTCGCGAACTCTTCGTCCACGAGGGTGGCGTTGGAGAAGGACAGGAAGATGCAATCGTCGTGCTTTTCCGCGAGCTTCATGATGTCCGCTTTGCGTACAAGGGGTTCCCCGCCGGAGTAGATATACATGTAGACGCCAAGCTCCTTGCCTTCCTTGATTATGCGATCGAGCAAGTCGAACTCCATGTTCGCGGTTTTTGGGTATTCGGCGGCCCAACAACCGGTGCAATGCAGATTGCAGGCCGCGGTTGGGTCCATGAGAATAGCCCAGGGTATATTGCAGCCTTCGCGCTCCATGATTTTTTGCCTTTTCCGGATTGATACGAAGGCGGCATTCACGGCGAAGTTGACAATGAACTTTTCCAAGAAAGAAGGGTCTATTTCGCAGAGGATGGACATGATCATCCGGTTCCAGTTGTTTGTTTCATCGTCCGCTATGGACGCGACGCCGTCGAGCATTTTTGCGTGATGGCCCGACAAGTCCAGCCGATGCGCCCATTTGACGAGGGCGGGAAGTTCTTTCCGGGGATTTTTTTTGAGTCGCACGATCTTTCTGATCGCAACGGTAGAAGCGACGCTAGCCTTCAACGACATAATTGCCTCCTTCGGATATATCGTATTGTTTCCCGGCATTTCAGTGGGCGGCCTTTCCCCATTGTCTCAACTACCGTTCACTTCAAACTCTTGACCCGGAGCAATCTCAAGCTATTCAATGTGACAATAATCGATGCGCCCATGTCTGCGAGAATGGCCAACCAGAGAGTCAGCCATCCAGGGAAAACCGCAACTACCGCTATCACCTTGATGACCAGGGAGAAGGTGATGTTTTGGCGGATTATTGCCAAGGATTTGCGACTGAGCGTGATGGTAAATGGCAATTTGGCCAAATCGTCGGCCATCAACACGATGTCGGCGGTTTCCATTGCGGTGTCGGTACCGGAACCGCCCATGGCGATGCCGACTGTTGATAGGGCCAGTGCCGGTGCATCGTTGATACCGTCGCCGATCATGGCGACCTTGCCATACTTCCTCAGCAGGTCCTGCATGACGCTTACTTTATCCTGCGGTAAGAGTTCGGCGCGAAAATCATCGACGCCGACCTGGGCAGATATCGCTTTAGCCGTGGCGGGATTATCCCCAGTCAGCATAATTGTATGCCTAACACCGGCATCGTGCAGAGCCTTGATAGCAACTGCGCTCGCCGGGCGAACTTCGTCGGCCATGGCGATGACACCAAACTGTCGGGAATCAGTTCCCACAATCATGACAGTCTTACCTTCCGACTGTAGATGAACGACAACTTGGTTGATTTGCGCATCCAGAGCAATGCCCAATTCAGCGAAGAGCCGGGGATTGCCGATGTAAACCGTTTCATTGTTGATAGTCCCTCTGGCGCCACGACCCGAGATCGCGGTAAAATCAGCCATGGGTTCGACTTGGTGGCCGCGGGCGGCGGCATGGTTGACGATAGCAGCTGCCAAGGGATGTTCGGAACGGGCCTCGAGGTTAGCGGACATGGCAAGTAAGTCGATTTCAGAAAGGCTGCCAAACGGAACGACGTCAGTAACAGCGGGCTTGCCTTTAGTTAGGGTGCCGGTTTTATCAAACGCTATGGCAACCAGGGAGCCGGCTTCTTCCAGATGAATACCCCCCTTGATCAAAACCCCGTTTTTCGCAGCGTTGGAAATAGCGCTGACGATGGCTACCGGAGTGGAGACAACCAATGCGCAGGGACAGGCGACGACTAAAAGGGCAAGTCCACGATAAATCCATGCCGCCCATTCCATGCCCAGGAAGAGTGGTGGAACAATCGAGATGCCCAGTGCCAAGGCAATGACGATCGGTGTATAAATTGCGGCAAATTTATCCACGAAGGCTTGGGTCGGCGCCCGTTTCGCTTGGGCTTCCTCGACCATATGGATGATCTTGGCGATGGTGGTATCAGTGACCAGTTTGGTTACACGGATTTCCAGCGATCCTTGGGTGTTCAGTGATCCAGCAAATACCTCGGCTCCAGGGGCCTTTTCTACGGGAATGGATTCGCCAGTGATTGCTGCTTGGTTGATAGCGGATTCACCGAGAAGGATAATGCCATCCATGGCGATCTTCTCGCCCGGCTTGACGATCATCACATCATTGATGCGAATCTCTTCGACGGGTAGTTCCGCTTCTATAGCGTCGCGGCGAATGCGCGCTGTTTTTGGAGCGAAGTCCATCAATTGTCGGATCGATTTCCGAGCTTTATCCATCGTCCATTTTTCGAGCATCTCGGATATGGCATACAGGAAAGCAACTATCGCGCCTTCTTCATACTGCCGAATGAGCACCGCACCGACGACAGCAACGCTCATCAGCACGCTCATATTTAAATTGAGTCGGGGCAGGGCGTGTGCGGCCTTCTTGAAATTGCTCCAGCCCCCCAGACCAATAGCCAAGAGATAAACAGGAATGAAGACAAACGAAGGACCACCCAGCTTCTCGACCGCGTAACCTATGACGACTGCCACACCCGCGCCTATTGCCCTCCATTTATCCCAATCAGTGTGCTGTTTTGGGACCTCGGTTTTCTCCTGTTTGACAGCCTGACTGATGGTATAGTTCTCTTCCTTGCCCAAGCGGCGTATCGCTTCCAGATCAACCTGACCTTGAATAATTAGTTTGCCAGTCATTGTGTTCAGTGAACTCTTGTTGACACCCGGTAAATCACCAACTGCTTTTTCAAACTTCTGGGCACAATCAAGGCAGGAGATGCCATCCACCTGAAGGACAGTTTCTACGGCCTGCCGTGACTGAGTCTCCAGGGTAATTTTATAGTTCTCTTCTTTCCCCAAGCGGCGTACTGCTTCGAGATCAACCTGTCCGTCAATCGTCAGCTTGCCAGTCATGGTATTCAATGAAGCCTTAGTGACACCCGGCAGCGCACCAACCGCTTTCTCAAACTTTTGGGCGCAATCAAGGCACGAGATGCCATCCACTTGCATCAATTGTATGCCAAAGGGCTTTTGGTTTTCCGTCATCATTACTTTGTCTCCTTGATAGAGGTTACTCGTTCAGTGGTTTCAGCCAGATGAATCAGTGTCGTGTCGTAGATTTGCATGATGCGTTTATCCTTGAGGCGATAATAGACGATTTTCCCTTCTTTACGGTTGGCAACGAGCCCAGCCTGCTTGAGAGTTCTCAGTTGCTGGGAGACAGCAGGTTGGTTCATGTTAAGCACCGCGCCAAGGTCACACACGCACAATTCCGAACACGCCAAAGCGTTGATCAGCTTGATTCGTGTTGGATCGCTCAGGTTTTTTAGCAGGTCGGCCATTTCTTGGATGTGATCTTCGGGCGGTATACCCTGTCTGGCTGCTTGCACCGCTTCGTCATGGATAATCAATACCCGGCAAACTTCGTTGGAATCGCTAACATCGGTCTCTTTCATACACATATGATAACATGCGCATTCAAGCATGTCAATGACCGAATAATCAACAACCTCGCAGCAAGTCTTTATGATTATTGCATGCGCATTGAAGCGGGGTATCCTGAATCAGACGGGATTTGGGAGCCAGTAGCCGGTTGGACCACAGCTGAGAGGCAACGTCTCGAATGAGATGATCTCGGCAGCAAGCGAAACCAAAACCAGCCGCCGAACAAAAAAGTGCGGGGTGCTGTTGTGGCGTAAGCTTCCAATTCTCCTCATCATGACAAGCGGTTGAAGATCGTTATCCTTCTTCCTCGATGAGGAGGAAAGGATGTACCTGAAACATGATAGGCTAATCTATATCGTCGCTGGCATCACCAATATGAGAAATCAGAGAGTAGTTTCTCACGTCGTAAATGCTGTTCGCTGAATTTTTGCGGGTCGATGGTCCAAAGCCGTTCCTGATTTTGTCGTTTCCAGAGAACGGCTGGAAGCCTGCCGAGGTTGGAGATTGGGACTGTCGAAAGATCTAATTTCAACGAGACGTATGTTCGAAAAGCAAAAAAGCGATTCTTTCCGATGCCGGACTATAACCTCTCAAGTCCCGATAGAGTACAAGTCTCAATTCCTGGCAATATTCTTGATGAAAACTACAGCCGCTTGCTTATGGAAAGATCTGATCTTAACCTCTGCCTTTTGTATCAGATATTAAGTATTACTATTCCTTGTTTGTTTTCTGATAGTCTTTCTAAAGGATACGGTAAATTCACAACAAGTGTATCATTTAATATATCAAGAGCATATCGAATACCACATGAACTAAGTATTAATAATACTAAACTGGAGCAACTTGGCTAATTCCCAAACTAGTAACAGAATCTCAGACCTATTTAGTCGTTAATTGGATCAAGAAAGTTGAAGGCAATGATATCTATGCCAGTGACACGAATTTTAATCCCTTCCATGTGACAGATACAGGGCGAGATTAACATTGGTTCTTATATACATTATCGGGAGATGCTAGACTCAATGCCGAGGTGGTCCATCTCTGGATTAATATCTTCTTTGATAGGTTTTGCTAACAGGTAGAGTATGACGATACAAAGAAATACTCCTGATAGCAATAGCAAGTGCAATGATTCGAAACTCCAGTGGTAGAGTTTGAATGCCTACTCCTCCGACGAGGGCAAACAGCCCGGCAGAATAAGTGAAAATCTGTACGATAATGGCTGATGCACGGCGATATAGTCCTCGCCGAAGGGCAACAAGCGCAAAAACTGCCAAAGGGTTAGCCCATAAAAGGTTAAGGTTCATACCAACTTCGCGGTATCCGGCTACAATCCCAAACAACAAAATGCATAATCCAGCGATTGCAGTGGCTCCAAAAAGAAACGCATCGAAAATTTGGGCGAGCAGTGTGCTGGGGATCAGGGATAGACAAAGAGACAACCCGAGAAGCACAACTGAGAATATGATCGGCTGGATCTGTAATGGGAGGAGAGATTGCTTCGAAGCCTTGTAAAGGACCTGAGAACTAAGGACAAAATTCTGTTGACCGACAGTGAGTTTGACTGATGATCTTTCCACCTTTTCCATTAGCTGCAAGGGAAGAAATGGCTGAACATTGGGAGCAAGTGGACGATCCGCCGGGAACCCAAGCAACAGATCAATCAATAAGCGCAGCCAGGTTTTCTCACCTATTGCTTCCCTGATGGAACCTCTTAACGTTGGTCTTGAACTCGGAATTGCTGTAACGTTTACATCAGCAATGAATGGGGAGAGAATCTCCCAAACCTTGGTTGTGCAATTGTCAGTAAAATAGCGATAGTTATAGACACTATTTTCCAGTCGAACGTCATGCTCAAGGGTAGCAACAATGTTTTCAACCTGCTTCGATTCAAGATTCAGCACTTGCTCGATGATTGTTCGATTTTCCACTCCCCGATAGAAGCGAAGTGTTTCATCGGTCTTCAACGCATCGACCATGAAGTCCATTTTGCCGATAAGCATCTTGCCCAGGAAGCGAAGGTTAAAAGGATATACAGAAAGGCCATAATTATAGAGTATATCCTCTCTGCTTTCAGTATTGACGACCCGAATAGCCGTGTGGCCAAAAGAGGAATATAAGGGCTGACCAGGCAGAATCGTGATCAAGGATACTGCTATTACATCAGCGCTGTACTCCTGTATACTTTGCTCGGTTGCTGAAATCCTCAATGTAACTGCAAAAAGAATTAACGTTAAGCAAAGCATCGTAGATCGGACTGAGGATCTGTACATAAGGTCATTCTACTGAAAAATGAGTGCGGCTGCAAAGCAGATACAGATTGAAATACGGAAGCGTAACCTTGTATAACCTCTAACATTTGTATAGTGTGGAATTCTTCTTCAGAGGTGTCGATGGGCTTATTGTGCAAGTTTGAAAAGAATAAACAGAGTGTCTTTCCGCTCCTCAAGCCTAGTCATCCTCATGGTTTTCAAAAGATCGTGACAGTGTTTTTCAGGACTATGTTGGCAATTTTACTGCCATTAATGTTTACTGCTATCGACGGATTGGATGAGAGCAAGAACCTTACCGCTGCCACAGTTAAATCAGAGATGAAGCCTAGTTTTGCTATTTCAGAATCTGAAGATCTGATCCAGCTACAAGATTATCAAAGAAGGCAGATGAGTAGTATGCGCATATCTAGCCTTATACCTTTAAGCAACCAAGAGCTTCTATTGGAGTTGCCGATTCTGTGGCCGTTAGAAGGGGAAATTGGCTATATATCCAACGTATTTGGCGCAGGCTCAAATCCTTTTACTGGCAAGCCTTATTTCCATAAAGGACTTGATATTTCCAACGCACGGTCTGGAGATCCAATTATTGCGGCCGCCGACGGAACGATCTCCTTCACAGGGTATAACGCAACGTACGGTAACAATATCATCATCCAACACGAAAATGGTTATACTACGCGCTATGCACATCTAAAGACAATGGCAGTCAATCGTGGACAGAGCGTACTACGGGGCAGTGTGATCGGGACCGTCGGTAAAACCGGCCTGACTACAGGTCCGCACTTGCATTACGAAGTTCTTCTAGCAGGAAAACTCACCGATCCGCTGAAATATGTGAATATTGCCAGGTCGAGACCGGCACTAATACGATGATCGATCACAGAGCACTTTTTATCGAGCATTAACCTCGTTCTATTGACAAGAAATCGTCTATCGAATACCTTCTCCTAAACGATTGCTTAATCAAGCAATCGTTTAGGAGAAGGTATTCATGAACGAAGACATTTGCAGTCAATGTGGCGTTACCTGCGCTGCCGAAGCAGACCAGCTTCGTGAATTGCTGCTCGACGTCGCGGGGCTTTCGGAGCTTTTCAAAGCTTTATCCGACGAAACAAGGGTAAAAATTCTTTATCTCATTGCCCAGCGCGACCTTTGCGTATGCGATCTAGCTTTCCTTTTGGAAATGACGCTGCCTGCTATTTCCCATCATCTCAGGTTTCTCAAAACCTTGCGTCTAGTCAAAAGCCGCAAGGAAGGCAAGAGCGTTTTCTACAGCCTTGAGGACACTCACGTACTTAACCTCATAAAGCAAGCCAAAGAACACTATATAGACCGTATATAATAGCAGGGAGAGAATATGACCAAATACAAGATTCAGGGACTCGATTGCGCGCAATGCGCCAACGAAATTGAACGCGCACTCCAGAAGAATAAGGGTATGGAGACCGCCCGCGTGAGCTTTGCCACGGGAACGGTTTATCTGGACGAGAACTATGAAGAACAGGCCCGAAAAATAATAGATCATACCGAACCGGGGGTTACCATCACCTCTTTGGATAGTAAAAAAACTTATGAATCAGATGAGATAAAGAGCGGCCATCCCATGATCAGGATCATTGCCGCAGGACTCCTCTTTATCATTGGGTCTGTGTTCAATAAAGCATTACACGAGACTCCCAAATCAATAGCCGAGTATGGAATTCTTCTTGCAGCTTTCGCGCTCGTCGGGGCTCCCGTTCTCATCGCCGCATTCAAGAATATCATACGAGGACAGGTCTTCAACGAAATGTTCCTTATGAGCATCGCTACCATCGGCGCGATCGTCATTCATCAATTGCCCGAGGCTGTCGGTGTCATGCTGTTCTATTCAGTGGGAGAGTATCTACAGGATCGAGCAGTCGAAAAATCCCGAAAATCAATAGCATCCTTGATGGATTTAAGGCCAGATTCTGCACGGATGTTCGTGGATGGCAAGAGATGGCTCGTCGCACCCGAGGAAGTAAACGTTGATGATTTGATTGAGGTGCTCCCTGGAGAGCGAGTTCCGCTCGATGGAACGGTTGTTGAAGGCACATCCTCAGTGAACACTTCATCCCTTACTGGCGAATCAGTGCCGCGAAAAGTCGAGGCTGGCGACAAGGTTCTCGGCGGCTTTGTGAATGATGAAGGCCGCATCGTGGTACGGGTCGAGAAGGAATTCGGACAGACTGTGGCAGCGCGCATCCTCGAGCTTGTCGAGAACGCGGCGTCCCAAAAAGCGCCAACCGAAAAATTCATAACTCGGTTCGCTGGCATTTATACTCCCATTGTAGTAGGCATAGCCACGCTTGTGGCTTTTCTCCCTCCGCTTTTCATTTCAGGCGCTACCCTTGAGGAGTGGGTCTACCGTGCTCTGGTTATACTCGTCATATCCTGCCCCTGTGCTCTCGTTGTTTCGATTCCCCTTGGATACTTCGGAGGAATTGGTGGCGCATCACGCAACAAGCTTTTGATAAAAGGATCGAACTATATCGATACCTTGAGCAAGGTCGATACCGTTGTGTTCGATAAAACGGGCACACTCACCGAAGGGGTCTTTTCTGTGGTGAAGGTCGTGGTTCACAATGGATTCACGAAGGAAGAACTCCTTGGATGGGCGGCTGCCGCTGAGTCGCATTCTTCGCACCCCATTGCACGATCGATCCGCGAGGCGGCCGGATCCGGCTCATTGACGGCACAGGATATCGTCGAAGTGAAGGGGCACGGCGTGATTGCCAAAGTTGGTGCGAGAACCATCGTGATAGGCAACGATCGCATGCTTCACCGTGAAGCTATAGCACATGATGAAAGCGGAGTCGAAGGCACGGTTGCGTATGTGGCGGTGGATGGAGTATATGCTGGATATATCATCATATCGGATCGGATCAAGGCCGCTGCCGCCAGTACTGTAGCCAAGCTGAAAGAACTAAGCGTACGCAAGGTTGTCATGCTGACTGGAGATGATCGTTCGGTCGCGGAGAGAACCTCAAAAGAACTCGGGCTCGACGGATACTTCGCCGAACTGCTCCCCGATGAAAAAGTAGCGAAGCTGGAGTCACTTGAGCAAGACCCAGATAGAAATGGCGCTGTGGTTTTCGTGGGCGATGGCATGAATGACGCGCCGGTCCTCGTACGTTCTGATGTGGGATTCGCCATGGGAGGAATGGGATCGGATGCCGCGATTGAAGCCGCCGATGTCGTGGTCATGGACGACGACATCGCAAGAGTACCCCTCGCGCTTGAAATTTCAAAATTCACCCGAAAGATTGTTCTACAGAACATTACTCTCGCGCTTGTCGTAAAGGGAGTCTTCATCGCTCTCGGCGCTGCAGGTGTCGCCAATATGTGGGAAGCGGTCATCGGCGATGTCGGTGTCTCTCTCATTGCTGTGCTAAATGCGATGCGTACAGCTCGTCAAGTCAAGAATAAGACCTAGGCAATACTATCGACGACAGTATTGGGCACATGGAGGAATAGTGAAGAATTCAGTCTTTTCATATGAACAGATTACTTATGCCATCAAGCAAGTAGAGACAGGTAAATCAGTTACTCAGGTAATCCATGATATGGGTATCTCCGAGCAGACTTTCTTTCGCTGGAAAAAGAAGTATAGCGGTATGACGCCCAGTGAAGCAAAAAAAATTGACAGTTCGGGGATGAAAACAGACGACTGAAGTAGATAGCGACCGGGATCCGGGGATCGCTATCCGGATGTCTGCAAAAATGCTTTTCTATTTCTTTACGTGCACCCAAGATACCACAAAACTCCGCGAAATAGTGTCAGGGCAATATGCTGGCTTGATATCTTGAAATGGAGATTGTAGCCACTGTGCATTCGCCGAATTTGCTCTCTATGGTTACGTTGCCTCCGTGTATCTTTGCTACACTTTCGACAATTGCCAATCCGAGACCACAGCCTTGTGATTGGTTGGCCCTTCCTCGATAGAATCGCTCGAATATTTGGGGAAGGTCTGTCGCCGGAATTCCAGTACCAGTATCCTGAACCCGGAATTTGCAGGTGATTTCGTCATTAGCCATATGGACACTGATTTTAATAAGCCCATCAGGATCGGTGAACTTGACGGCATTGTCTATCAAATTTGATAACGCCATGATCATCCTGGATCGATCACAATTGATTTTACCTTCTGGTTCATGGTTTTTGATGATGATTTGGATTCCTTTTCGCTTTGCCTGTTCTTCAAAGGCTGAGGCCGCTTCCGTTACAAGATCGAATGGCTGATATGTTCCCCAATCAAGCTCCGGATTGTGTGCATCCATTCTCGATAAATCCAGAAGACTCCCAGTAATCCATCCCAATCTCTGAACCTGGGACTCGCAGATTCTTAAGAATTTCGTTCGGGCCAAAGGGTCACTCGATGCTGCGTTTTGAAGTAGTTCTATTGAGTTCGCGAGAGCACTCAATGGGGTTCGAAGCTCATGCGACGCGTCGGATATAAATCTGCGCAAAGTGTCACGGTCCTCATTTGATTGTCTGAATAACTCTTCAATCCGATAGGCCATTTGATTGAACTTCTCTACCAGGATGCCAATCTCGTCTTTGCCTTTGATTTTCGCCCTAACCGAAAAATCTCCTGAACTCATCCTGATGGCGACATCGCTTAACTGCATAAGAGGTGTCGTGATTCGCCTACTGGAAATGATGCCGATGGGGATCGCCAATACTACCGCAACCGCCGCTGCGAAGAGAAAAGCCAATTGTGCATAGTTCACAACGGCTCGAAATGGATTCATTTCGTAGTTCAGTTCAACATAGCCTACTACCCAACCCTTGGCATCGACCATTTCTTGAACAGCTGTTACTGTTTTAAGCGAAACAATGCTTAAGAACTTGATGGCTGGAACACCGAGGCGGCAGGAACCGGGACCAACCGTACAGTGGTTTCAACCTTTGCAATGGATTGGACCAGCGTGATTCTTTATGCAAAGTGGTCTCCGACATACACAGTTACGTACAACGGTAATGGCAATACGGGCGGGATCGTCCCACAAGATTCAACAAGATATTTTGCCAACAATACAGTCACACTCCTTGGCAATACCGGGACTCTGACAAAAACCGGATATGTGTTTGGGGGCTGGAACACAGAGGCAAACGGGACAGGAACGAACCAGGTAGCAGCTTCTACGTTCACTATGGGCACAACCAACATTGTACTGTATGCAATCTGGAGAGACTACTACGTTGTTGGCGATACAGGACCTGCCGGAGGCTTTATATTCTATGATAAGGGGTACTATTCCGCAGGCTGGCGCTACATGGAGGCAACACCGAGTGATCATGCAATGCGTGCTATATGGCCAGGGTTAAGCGGAAATATAGCCACAGGAGCGACTGCCACTGGGATAGAAAGCGGAAGCGCCAACACTACGACGATTGTATCTGTACACGGGGTAGGAATGGTAGGTAGCTATGCGGCATTGCTTTATAAGGATCTGGTGTTAGGTGGTTATGATGTTTGGTTTCTGCCATCCAAGGATGAACTTACCCAGTTGAATATATCACAACAAGAAGCAGGCTATTCTAATGGTAATATTTATACTTGGTTTTGGAGTTCCTCGGAGTTCAATGAGGCTGAAGCATGGGAGGTAGACATTGCTTCCAGTGGTGGCTACCAGCAGCATCATCAAAAGTCCAATTTCTTTGCTGTGCGGGCAGTTCGGGCTTTTTAGTTATTCTTTCATTCATCCATTGCTTAACGGGAGATGCTTTTTTCGGAGACAATTTAGTGATGAACTATGATCGTCTTTGAATGCTTTATATTGCATAAATAAAGACTAATAGGACCTCAATAAATAGTGGACTCCCACAATAACTATTAGCTTTACTATGCCCGTATAATAAGGTTTCTAGCTCCTATTCTTATCCATCATCCATTCTTTTTAAAAAATCAGTTATCATTTGTATACGCCTTTTGCTTATGATTCATATATAAGGACAGCAAACCTTTAATAGAAATGTAAGCCTACCCTATATCGTAAGATCCATATATTAATACTTAAAGAATAGCGGGATAGGGTTGATTTTCAAGCAATTTATGAAATATCAGGCTGTGTAGCCTATATGGTACTTCAACTTGTAGGGGCTGATTTGCCCAGTAGGCCATCCTACTAGCCCACCAAGACGGGCAAGTCATGGAATACAGCTTTACTCATCCTATAGACAATACCTGCTGTAATCCATCAGGTACCCTACGTATAAGCACAGGTTAAATTTGAAGCCGAACAGCGAGAGTATCAGCGAAAGCGGGCGTTGGGAGGCACAGAAGAGAGCTGAAGCCGAAAGTCGGAATGATCTTGAGAAACTGATTGCATCATGGACTGAGTTGAAGAATCAGCAAGCCTTTATCGACGAGCTCACCCGTACCCTTGAAAAGGAAGCACTAGAAACTAAAGATGAGTTGTCTGCAAGGCTTGTGATTGCCAAGGATCTTCTAAGCATTAAGTCTGTCGCCGACTTAATCAGATCATGGAAGGCACCAGAAAAGAGACTTGCATCTTTACCTAGTTGGGAACGATCTGATGATGTTTGAAAAATGAGGAATTATTATTGGTCCCACACTGAAAAGTAGAGAATATATTACGAATTCCATCCTTTAACTCGATCTGGTATTTAGCGATAGCACGCCAATAGCAAAACTATACATAGATAGGATAGATACTAGTAAAAGGCTTGCTGCCGCCAGGGAGCTTCTAGGAACAACGTCTGTTGATGAATTGATCAGATCTTGGAAGACACCAGAAGATAAATTAGAATTTTTACCGAGTAAAAAGGGTATAGACTGAAACTCGCGGATCAGACAAATTTGATGAGGAAGTAGACATGCTCCAATTAGGGATGGCCGATCGAAATTTGAGTACACTGAATATTATATATTTTATTTATTATATATAATTATTTCTACCCTAACCCGTACAAACAAAACTCATCACTGTTGTACTTTGATGAGAGGGACCACAATTTGAAAGGATGCTCAATCTTAATCTACTAGTCTTAAGATTGAGCATTGACTTCATCTATTAACTAATCAATACGAGGATTCGTTGCCGTCCCATTTTTCTCTGCTTCCTTGAAATATTCATAAAGTTCATGAACAGAGCTAATAACTCGTGCCTTCTCTTCATCTGTGAGGTGACCAATTCTCATACGGCAGACGGGTTCATCATCATAATCCTCCATTCCAATAAAAGTCATGGTGATACGCAGGAAACTGAGTTTTTTGTAGTGAGCTGGATCCAGGTTATAACCCTCTTCACGATGACAGAATTCATAAACAGGCCAAAGTCCTTGAAGAATTTTAGTCTCAACGCTTTCATAAGGATTATAATCAAACGACTTTATCGCCGTAAGAAAATAATCAGAATATATAGAATCCATAAGTATACCTCCATAAAGTATTAACCAGCTTTCTAGCTGATGTTTATTCTATCAGTAGTTGATTTGTATATCTAAATTCCTATAGATAAGGAGGGGGAATACAATAAAGATGAATAATATGTTTCGTTAGCCAAATATAATTTTTTTGGTTAACGTGTTTTGTAATATTTTTTTTCTTCAAAATAATGCACTTAAGAGAATAATCATTTTGGGAAAAAACGTATTGATATCGTTGTTGTGAGAATACTGTAATCTGTTTTGGTTGAGGCAGTGAGGAATAAAATGAATAATTTTTAGTGCCCATATTAATAGTAATAATCAGCAGCAGAGCTGATTATCACTTTTTTTAAAAGATTTTTCTAATTTTCTATAGTAAGCATTATAGTAATGACAGGAGTAAAACCATCATCATCAGGATGACAGAGAGCATACATCTCTTCATTTTTAAACAAGAAGTCAACTCGATCTGATTCCTTATTCTGCTGGATGACCGCCCAAACGATAGTCCTGAGAAGTGCTTGAAAATCTGCTTGTATATTAGTTATATCTAATATTGAATAAACTGCTGAGGTGACAACAGTCTGATACTTGAAGATGTTGGGCTGATCTTCGAGTTTTGGGATCTCAATAAGGACACCATCTTCTATTGCTTGCTTTCTAGTATAGGAGAAGATCAGATTGTCATCATTCTCATCAATATCATCAGTCATCAAATCCTCCAAATAAAAGTTAAGCCCCTCCAGAGAGGGGCTTGTTATATCTACTTTTGATTTACTTGGTTGTTCCAGCGACCTTGTTCTTATGTTGCATATACCGACTCTTCGGAGGGTTTTTCAGCTTGGATACATAAGCCGCGAGCTTTGTTTCACAGTTGTCGCAGACTTCTTTAAGCTCAATCCCATCGATCTTTACATTGTGTTTCAACTCTTCCTTGGCTTTTCCACAGAGATCACATACTTTCAAGGTCTTTACTGCCATCTTTGGCCTCCTGGATCGTATTAGGAAGCCTTTATCTCGCTTCCATAATGTGATTATTCCGCATTAGCCAAGTTTTCGGCACTCGATAAATGACATATTCATGCGTTTAATGCATTATTCGTATGTTTTTCGCATATAAGCACATTTTTACTAGATAGGAGTATCCATTATCATATAAGTTTTTGTTTATTATCCCCATTAACATCTGTCTTTTATCAGTCATACCAAAGAAAACTCATTAATTTCTGCATTAATTCAAGCAAAGCCCAGGATTCTGAGCGTTAACCAGGTACGAGGTACCGATGGCAAATTCCCATTCATCCATTCTCTCACTCCGTCTCGAGCCTCGGCTTCAGTGCCCTCGCTGTAAGAGATACAACCTCGTTAGGAGTGATAGAATTGACATTTACTTCTATTGCCCTGACATTTCTTGTGGATATGTCATATGGAACACATCGCCCACCAAATGGCAACCCATTCAAATTCTAGATCTCCTAACCTGACAATAAAATACTCAAGTAAGCCTCACCTTTCGATCGATAATATCGTGCTATCTCTTGGTGCGTTGAATGCTTTTCCATGCTAAAATGATGCGGAATTAGCAAAAAGCACTTGCAGGAGTTGGGCGATGAAGTTTCAAACCATTCTCGAAAAATATAGGCACTTCTCTTTTTCCGAGAGGGACAAAGGAGCAAGGTTTGAGCGTCTCATGCAAGCTTATCTGCAAACCGAGCCTATATACGCGGGTCGCTTCAAGCATGTCTGGATGTGGGAGGAGTTCCCTTACCGCAAAGACTTCGGTGGCAAAGATACTGGCATTGACCTCGTTGCACAGACGCAAGATGGCGACTATTGGGCGATACAGTGTAAATGCTTCTCCGAAGACACCTACATCGATAAGCCTGCAGTTGATTCCTTCCTTTCGACTTCCAGCAGGACCTTCATTAACGAGGATTTACAGAAAACTGTCTTCTCCAATCGGCTTTGGATTTCCACGACCAACAAGTGGGGGAGCAATGCCGAGGAAGCTATCCATCATCAGCATCCTCCTGTTAGCAGGATCTCGCTCTCTGATCTTGAGCAGTCCCCTGTCGAGTGGGAATCCTTGGAGAAAGGCATTTGCGGGGACAAGGCACTTCAGGAGAGAAAGAAGCTTCGCCCTCATCAGAAAGAAGCCCTTGAGAAGTTTCATGAACACTTCAAGACATCAGATCGTGGGCGTCTCATCATGGCTTGCGGCACAGGAAAGACCTTCGTCTCCTTAAAGATTGCCGAGAATGAGACTGATGGAAAGGGACTCATCCTCTTTCTTGTCCCTTCGATCGCTCTTCTTGGGCAGACCCTCCGCGAATGGTGTGCTGAAGCTCCTGAGCCTTTGAATCCAATTTGCATATGCTCGGATGCGGATGTCAGCAAGAAAAAAAATAAAAATGAAGATGCAGATGGCTATAGTGTAGAAGATCTTGCTTTGCCCGCATCGACAAATGTCAAAAGCATCCTCAAGCAGTTCCACCGCTATAAGGAAAAGCCAAAGGGTGGGATGACTGTCGTATTTTCCACCTATCAATCAATCGATGTAATCTCTGAAGTCCAAGGAATTCTAAACAAAGAGACTGTTGATAAACTGGTATTCGATCTCGTAATTTGCGATGAAGCACATCGAACAACTGGCATAACCCTTCAAGGCGAGGATGATTCTGCTTTCGTAAAGGTTCATGACAATGATTTCCTGAAGGCAAAAAAGCGTCTATACATGACGGCTACTCCTCACCTTTATAGCGAAGATAGCCAAAAGAAAGCCAAAGAAGCTGATGCAATTCTTTGCTCTATGGATGACCCTGCGGTATATGGCGAGGAGGTCTATAGACTTGGATTCGGGGAGGCTGTCGAGAAGAATCTTCTCTCGGATTACAAGGTGCTTGTTCTTACTATGAATGAGGATCAGATACCTGAAGCCCTTCAAGCCGCAATTGCCGACAAGACACAGGAAATCAATACAGACGACGCATCAAAACTCATTGGTTGCATCAACGCTCTCTCGAAACGCATGTTGCTTGATGCGGAGCTTTTGCGTGAATCGGCCACATCTCCTATGCTCCTGCGGTCGCTTTTTGACAGTCGATAAAAGTATCAAAGATGATAACTGGTCTCTTCAATACCCAAAAAGACGCCTATTACCAGAGCCTTTCTTCTAAAGAACGTTGTCAGGTGGTTTCAGTATCAGCAGATCATGTAGATGGAACAATGGGAGCTTCGACGAGGGACGAAAAACTCGCATGGCTCAAGGCTGTTCCTGCCAATGAAAACGAAGCAAGAACCCTCTCGAGTGATCATCCTTACTGCTTCGGCTTTTAATTCGTCGCTATAGATCCTTCGTTCTTTCATCGTTCCAGTCTCCCCTGGCAAGGCACTCATGTCCATGGGAGTCAGTATGGGTCAAACCTCCAAACGTGATTCTCAGGGCAATGACGCGTTCTACGAGCGGATGCGACCTGGCGATCGCTACTCTATGAACCTTCTCTTCTATGGCCTTCCCGTTACCGGCAAGACCGAGTTCGTCTGCTACCTTGCCAAGATCCTCGACTGAGAGCTCATCCAGCGCCGGTCATTCGACCTCCTCAGTATTTGGGTCGGCAATACCGAGCAGGCTATCGCCTAGGCCTTCAGGCAAGCCGAAGCTGCCGAGAGCATCCTCCTCCTCGACGAGGCTGATTCCCTCTTCCTGAATCGCACCCAGATCCAGCACTCTTGGGCGCGCTCGCAGACCAACGATCTCTTCACCCAGAAGGAGGCTCACTCCGGCGTCTTTGTCTGTTGCACGAATCTCCTCGGGACTCTCGACATGGCCGCACTCCGTCGCTTTTCCTTCGGGTGGGCTTCAGCCCGCTCTCCGAGGATAGCCATCTCGTCCTGTTCAAGCGCTACTTCCCCGAGACGGAGCTCTCCATCGAGGCGGCTGAGTGGCTATCAAGGTTGGAAGGGCTTACGCCGGGGGATTTCAAGGCCGTCCTGATGAGGACGCGATTCTCCCCGAGTTTCGAAGTCGAGACCTATTGACCAATTTGGTGGTAGAGTGTTCCTACCGACAAAGTCCGAGAAGTGTGGGCTTTCGGCAGTGAACTTCGCTTGATCCGGCTGATACATCTTTCGCCAGGCCTCTCGAAGCCGTGGCGCTGACCACAGTCCAATCTTACTCAACGAGGCCTGTGCCGTGCTTGGCTGCGTCGATCGCTGCATGGCCGAGAGCACATCCGCGTAATCACCAACGCGACACAGTTGAGCATTATTCGTTAGTCTTTTTCGATATTTCATTTTCATCGTCAGCGATGGTCCGGAGCACCTGGTCGTATATTCTGGCCTTATTCTCTCGTAGCATTTGCTTCGAGAACGCCTTCGCGAGCTCGTCGTGCTTTCGCGCCGTCAACTCTTCGCGGATGATGCCTTTAGCCTCCTCTATATCAAGGGATTCTGGCTTCGATCGTTCCATGACCTGGACTATGTATATCCGATCGTTGATTAGGAACGGCTTTCCTATCTTGCCAACGGGTATTTTCCGAACGTTCTCGTGGAATGCGTGGTCGCGCATCTCGCTTAATACATCCCTTCCCTTGCCAGACCAAGTTGCCGTGTCGTTCCATCCACTCCCTGCATCTATCGCTGCCATGTCGTATTGACTGGCGATCTCCGAAAATCCAGCCGGTTTTCCAAAAAGACCGGGTACCAGTCGCGCGTATGCTTCTTCGGCCCTACGCCAGGCCGCTCGTGTGCCTTCTTCCGATTCGTCTACCTTGATAGTGATCCGCCTGATTTTGGATTGCGGAGGAATTTCGAACCTTTGTCTGTTTTCCTTAAAAAATGCCGTAATCTCCGCTTCGCTCACTGACACCTTGTCATCGATTTCTTCCTTTTCCATCATCTCGGAAAGCAGTCTCAAGCGAGCCTCCTCGGCTCGAGCCGAGACTTTCGCCGAAGCGGATCCTCCCCTGGATGCTTCCTCGGCAACAAGGTATTTTTCGAGCAAGGCCTCGGCTAACTTTGCCATCCCCGAGCTTCCGGCATACATCGCTGACAAATCGTGGGGAAGCTCTCCGTACTCGGTCCAAAATTCACCAAGGCTCAATCGCTCCCCTCCGACGGAGAAAAGGGTAAGGTCGCGGTTGCTAGTAAACCATGTATCTTGCTTTTCCAGCCAGGCGGCCTGCCTCGCTATCGGTTCGGCTTCGTCGAAGCCGAGCTTCCGCTCCCCCTCGCGGCTCGAAACACTTGCGATGAAGGTCGCTCCAGCGTGTCGGAAAGGTTCGCTAATCTGCCCAATCTCGAGTGATGCTATCTGTTCTTCGAAAGCTTGCTCCATGGAACCTTTTTCGAGTATCTCTCCTTCGCTGACGAAGACCGCATTCCCTTCGGTGCGGGCGGCATCGGCAAGCCTGAAACCGGAACGCGCCTTTTCGACAATCCGCGAGGCGACAGTATCCGCTTCGCCAGCCGGTAAATCGATCCTTGTCAGATCGACGGTGAAGCGGGTAGGCTGGACGAATTTATCGCGATTTCTCTCATAGTAGTCCAGTATCTCGGATTGCTCGAGGTTTGGAACCTTGAGGACTTCATAATTACGACGAATGTCCGCTGAGTTCTTGAGTCCGGCAAGGAAGTTCTCAACGAAGCGATCCTCGCCCTGTTTTTTTAGGATTTTTTCGATCTCGTCGCGCGCCTCTCCGAGGGTCTTCTCTCCGTATTCTTGCCTGTTTGCTTGGTAATATGCATCTATATCGCTCTCGTTGATACCCATGGAGCCGTCATGCATTCCTGAATGCCATGCGCTGAGGTTTACTTCCTCATTGACATGGGACATCATATGCCCGATATTCTCGTCCTTTTCGGCCTTGCGACTCTTAGCCCATTTTCGTAGTATCTCGTCAGCGATCATCTCCTGCACGATTGCCTTTACAGTCGAGATGGTCAATCGCGGCTTGTCCATCCCGGATCCGCCCGACAGCAGATTAAAATGGGCGCGAATTTCCTCTATAGTGATTTGTCCCCCGTCGAAAGTCGCCGCAATTTCCGGCGATGGTGGTTTCGGCCTGAATATCCGTTCGCGGAATTGCACGACAAGCGCTATCATCACGGAAAGCGATATTATGATCGCGATAATGCGAATCCGTTTCGTGTGCTTATGGCTTTTTTGGAGAATCATGACTTTGTCAGAAGTCGGAGAGTCGCTGGCGTTATCCGCTATGACATCTAAGGATTCCGGCTCATTGGAGCTCACCGTAAACCTCCAGCCAATGGTACTGCCGGTTTACCGTCGGCCGATTCGATTATCCGAAGATCCAATTTACCGCCTTTTTCGATGACATAGGTTCGCATGCGCTTCATTACTTTTTCCATCGACTCGAGATACAGCCTAAACCTGGTCACGTCCTCTCCATAGATCAGCTTGTCCCTCCGGAATTGCGCCAGGATGCCCTCGAACGATGATGCCGCACCTCTCGCACTCTCCACGGCGGCTCTCGCGAAGGCCTCGGCTTCCATCTTCGTACGCGCAGCCTGTCCCCTCGCTTCAGGGAGCAAGCTATTCTGATAACCGATGGCTTGGTTAATCGCCTTTTCCTTATCCTCTTTCGCGCTTTGTACATCCAGGAATGCATCCGCGACCTCGTCGGGTGGATAGGCCTTCTGGAAGTTAACGTTTACGACAGCTACGCCGCTGTCGTAGGCATCTAGGAGGAGCTGCATTTCCGACATAATGCTAGCCAGCATGGCTTGTCGCTTAGAGACAAGTATATCATCCACTGAAAATGATCCGCTAAGCTTGGTCACCGCTGCGCGAAGCGAATCTCTCACAAGCTGGTATTGGGCGAGATTGGCACTGAATAGATAGGCCACAGGATCCTTGATCTTGTACTGTACGACGACTACATAATCCACAATATTCGTATCCCCGCTTAATACCTGGATTTTACCGGGGTCCTCCGAATGTTCAGTATGCTCGGGCTCGCCGCTCTCAAGACCGATTGTCTCCCTCCTCACCTCGGAGATATTCACGACGTCCTCCCGAGCAAAGGGCCAAGGTAGCCTGTAGCGGAGGCCTTCGAGAACCGCAGGGTTGGATATTCGGCCCAAGGTCCGTATCACTCCCACCTCGCCCGGCTGCACCGTGAAGACCCCTGAGAGGGCGTAGAAGGTCATAACCAAGCCGAGCAGCCCAATAATCACCTTTCGAGGCTTGATGTGCCCAAAGGCTTGGAGGATATCCTTTCGGGCTGAATTGTTTCCATCGAGTAGGAATTTTTTTAAAAATACCGATATCCGGAAGGGAAGAGCGCGAAACCATAGGGTCATCCTATTCGGTTCCTTCCCCTTGTTTCCAGATACACCATCATTCCTGGTCGTTTCTGAGTCCCTATCGTTTCCATTACTATCTTCGTTCATGTCAAGCTCCTCTAGCCTTTTGTTACCATCTCGCGCAGTACGCCTATCGCAAGTCGCTACCGTTTGGATTTAAGTATTTCAGGAGCTCCGAATTCGAGGGAAGGATCAGCGTAGTCCCTTCTGTTATAACCTTGTCGTAAGATTCAAGCGATCGCAGGAACTTGTAGAATTGAGGATCTTTACCATATGCAGCCGAGTAGATCTTCGCTGCTTCGGCCTCTCCCTGTCCGCGTAACTTTTCAGCGTCGCGTGCCGCTGCGGATAGGAGTGTGGTCTTCTCTGCGTCGGCCGCAGCCCGGATTTTAGTGGATTCCTCGGTGCCTTCAGACCTGAGTTGCCTGGCTATCTGCTGGCGCTCCGCCCGCATCCGCTGGAATACACTCTTGCGATTTGCCTCCGGGAAGTTAAGCATTTTCAACCTCACGTCCGTAACTTCATAGCCGTAAGGCTTTACGCGGCCTGAGATGAGCTTGGTGGCCTCCTCGCTCAGCATCGGCAACTTGGTCTGCTCCAACTGCGTCGTCACCATGTCGGTCAACTCGTATCGGCCGAGGATCGCTCCCAGGTCTGATGTCATGATATCAGCTAGCCTTAAGTTAGCGCCGATATTATTCCTTACGCTCTTGAAGAACTGAAGGGGATCGCTGATCCGCCATGTCGCGTAGGCTTGCACGAGTATGTTCTTCTTGTCCTTGGTGAGAAATTCCGTTTCCGTTCCATTGAAGATCTGGAGTCTGCGATCGAGCCTGATCAAGCTTTGAACAGGATCTGGAATCTTAGCGAAAAGCCCCGGTTCCTCGATTACCTTCACGGGAGCGCCGAATTGAGTCACGATGGCATACTCGGTCGTGTCAACCGTAAAAAAAACAAGTGTTAGGACAAGAAACGCGAGCGCTGGGAATCCAATAGAAAGTCCTCGCTTGATTGTCATGCATTCCTCCGTGATGGGCTCTGTTTTCCGGGAGAGGCTATGCCTTCCCCTTAGCTTTTTATTCCTGCTTCTAGCGTGATTGCGGATTTATGGCATCTCGTGAGATCCAGAGTTGAGAAGGGGCGTCCGCTACGCGTGGATCAACGATGTATTTTCTTGCTTTTGGAAGAGCCTTTTCCATTGTCTCGATATAGAGCCGATCGCGGGAAATTGCCGGGGACGAGCCATAGGCTGACACCCTGAGAGCGAAACGAGCTGCTTCTCCTTCGGATGCATCGATTTTCCTCCTCGTTTCGGCTTCGGCTAGCAGCACAGTCTTCGTCGATTCTCCTCGCGCCGCGGGGAGGATTTCGTTGCGATAAGCCAGGGCTTCGCTGATATAGGTATTTTTGTCTTCCTTGGCGCTCGCGACATCGCGGAAAGCCTCAGCCACATCCGCCGGCGGGGCCACCGAGACCAATTGCACCGAGGCGATGACGAGGCCGGAGGCGTTCGCCTCGAGTAGCGCTTGAGTCTTGAGCTCGATGCTCTCGATGATCTCGGCGCGATTCCCTACCAGGAGGTCATCCACCTTCCTTATGGCGACTGCTTCCCGCATGGCAGCCTCCGCGCTCCTCGCTACGAGTTCTGCGGGATTGACGACGCCGAACAGGAATTGCCGCGGATCGCTTACCCGGTATTGGACACGCATGTCCACGTCCACGAGGTTGGTGTCTCCTGTCAATACGAGGGTGGAGCCGATTTGTGCCTGCCTCAGCTCTCCTGTCGCGACGGTGTCAAGCTTCTCGATGTAGGGAAGCCTGTACGCTAGACCCGGCTGAACATCGCGGACTGCGCGTCCGAAGCGTCTCACGATCCCGCTCTCTCCAGGTTGGATGGTCGCAAAACCGCTCAACAGGGTGAAAACGCAGAGAATAGCCACGCCGGCCTTTATCACTCCGCTTATCCGAGCATGAACCAGGGAATTTGAAGCCTCCCCGGCAGACTCGTTTCCCCTCGACAAGGCCCCGATCGCGTGCGAGGCTATTTCCCACCCAGAGATCGCGACGAGGAGGCATACGACCAGCGCGGCAAAGCGATCGAGGGCTCCAAGACCGAGAGCCGACGACGCTAGACTGATGATGACCAGTATGGATGCATAGAGGTCGAGACGGGAGTGATATCCACTCGCGACGAGACTGATCGAGTCTGTCGCTTTGCCCACATACTCCTTGTATCTCGCTGTGAAATAGGTAATTGCGATCGTCACAAGAGAAGCGATCGTTACGGGCCAGATATTTCGCAAATCGGCGACGGAACCACCCGAAACGGCCTCCCTGAAGATATCGAAGGCCATGTAGAATATGAGTCCGGAAATGGCTAAGGCAATTCCGTTCTCTATGTTGGCGATGAGCCGCCCTTTCTTCCCGGAGAGGATTCTCGCTACGATATAGCCCGCGAATACTAGGCCTGCAGAGAACACGTCGCCTATCGAATGCCAGGCGCTAGCCCTGAGCGCCACGCTTCCAGAAGCCTCTGATAGGAAGAGCTTCAGGACGACAAGGACTAGATTTGCGCCAATCGTTATTAAAACAGCCTTTTCTTTCCGATCCATTGCACGTATCGTGGTTTTCATAACTTCTCCATTCGTCAAAGACACCGATGATCCTCGCGCACTTGGCGCTTTGTGCTGAATGAATGTATTATAACTGAGCATTGTTTCTCGTTTGTTAGCTTAGTATTATTGTTTCTTAATAATCAGGATTATTTAGGAATTATTCCAGGGTTGATTTGGAGTAATCCAAATCTGGCTGCATTGAATTGCCACCAGCCAATAAGCGTATGGAAAATGTGCTCCCAACATTTTTTTCGGTGGCGACAGCAATACTCCCTCCATGGAGCCTGACGATACTCTCCGCCATGGCAAGCCCGAGGCCGCTGCCGGGTACCTCGGTCTTGCCGCGATAGAAGCGCTCGAAGATGTGAGGAACATCCTCCGTGGCTATCCCTTCGCCCTCATCGCGGACCCACAACTCCAGGTGTCGACCTTCCTTTCCGATGGTAGCGCCCACCTCGACTCGAGAATTTTCAGGAGAATACTTCAGGGCATTGTCAATGAGGTTGCAAAGCGCGACAAGCAACCATTCTCGATCGCAATTTACGATCAAATCTCCATTAGGGAATTTTACCTCGATCGTTCTTGACGGGAATCGTGCTATGGACAGTGATATTGCTTCCTGGACAAGCCCTGAAACACTATTGTCGCACAGGTTCAGAACGAGGATACCTGAATCCAATCTCGCGAGATCGAGCAAATTCTTGTTGATCCAATACAACCTGTCGACCTGCCTTTCGCATTCAAGTAGGAATCGCTTACGGGCGCTTCGATCCTCAGCCGCCGCGCCTTGGAGTAATTCAATGAAATTAGAGATGGCGCTGAGTGGAGTTCTAATCTCGTGCGACGCATCGGCAATGAACCTCCGAAGTGCGATTCGGTCGGCATCTCTTTCCTCGATCATGGTCGCGATCGTTGAAACCATCCTGTCGAGGCCGATGGCAAGCTCCCGAATCTCGAGAATATTTTCGGATGGCACCAAGGCGCATGCTTTGAAATCGCCGGCTTCGATCTTTTTAGCTTGCTGGCCAATGGCTTTCAGTGACTTCACAATTCCCCTGGTCATTGAGAATCCAAGTACGGTCGCGAGGAGGATCGCAGCGATCGTGACCGCGAACATTGAAGCGGCCAAATATCGAAGCGTGGCCGAAACATGATCGTTCACGTGCCATAACACTAAATACCCGGCTACCTCAGACGATCCATCAATCTCGGCCACTACAGATCCACCGTCGTTACCAATAGTTCTAACGCCGATAGACGCGTTACGGGATGCCATGTCACCAGTAGAATCGGTGGATGTACTCGCGGTACTTAAGGTACAAAGGTAGCGGAAATCTATCTTTCCTCCTATGGCTGCGGAGGTTTTCGAAATATGCCATATGACACCAGAAGGCTCCTGCCCAGTGAGTATCTTCTCAGCGCTCCCACGAGAGAAGCTTGCGAAGGCCGGATTCAGAAAGCGCTCCCCAGCCTCGTTTATAGTAGTGACCGTTCCCTCGCGAGTGGCCGGAACGGCTTCGCTATAGGTTATGCCTTTATCAGCGCCCTCGGATTGAGCGACAACGTTCCCTTTATTATCTAGTACGACCGTGCGAAAGTCTCCCAGTAGTGATAGAACACTGACCATATCCTTCAAGCGCGCGGCCTGTATTGATGGTACCATCAGCGGAGCAATCTGTCCTGCGAGATTCTTTACGGTAAAATCGAGCTGTTCGCGCTCATGCTCATTGAGGTACTTTTCTACTAATGAGTAGGAAGCGCCGCCGCTTGCCGCAAGTGTGATCAAGGCCATTATGAAATAGCCGATAAGCAGCTTCTGCCCGATTCGCATGCCCGTCATCGCTCTGTATTGCCGGCAAAACGGTAGCCGAATCCGTAGACGGTCAAGAACCAGCGCGGATGCTTCGGATCATCCTCGAGCTTGCTTCGTATGTGATGCATGTGGACGTCGATGGAACGAGCCTCCAGGAAGCGCGATTCTCCGTATATCGCTCCGATAAGCCTCTCTCTTGAATACACTAAACCAGGCGTCGAGGTCAGCATCCGAATCAAGTGGAATTCTGCAGGAGTCATAGATATCGGTAAGTCGCCCTTCAGCATCCGCAAATTCGGAAAATCGATGTGAATATCTCCGAACGCGATCGTGTTTTTCCCGGATTGCGTACCATGGTAGCGCTGACTGCGACGTAACGCGCTCCTAATTCTGGCTATAACCTCTCTCAGTTTGTATGGCTTGGATATATAATCGTCTGCCCCCAACTCAAGCCCCAGTACACGATCGGCTTCTCCATCGAGGGCTGAGAGCATCAATACGGGAAGGGTCCGACCTTCCGCCCTGATCTTTTTGCAGATATCGAAGCCGCTCATGTCAGGAAGTCTGATATCAAGCAATATCAGGTGTGGATCGTCTCGCTTGATAGATTGCAGCGCCTCCTTGCCGTTTTTCGCAAGAAAAACCCTGTATCGCTCATCTCGCAATTGATATTCAAGACCTTGCGCGATGGCACTGTCATCCTCCACGACCAGTATCCGCTCAGCTTCCGGTGCGAGCTCGAAATTCGAACCTGTCACTTAATCGCCCCCTCATTGCGTATTAGGTACGATCTCCCCAGGATCAAGCAGAGACCACTCGTGTGGTCTCCCAGCTTCAACATTCAGCCACGCTTTTTACCACGAGCGTACCAGATAGTCAGTGATCCTTCAGCCGGATATCAATAATCAGTCCGATACATGACGCGAGGTACGCATGGCGTTCAGTACGGCGAGGAGCGATACACCAACGTCGCCAATAACCGCTTCCCACATGCTGGCGACCCCGATGGCTCCTAATGCAAGGAAAGCGCCTTTCACGACGAGCGCGAAGGTTATGTTCTGTAGAACGATCTTGCGCGTGAATCTGGCGATCTTGAGCGCAAGCGGCACTCTGAGAATATCATCGTCCATGACGACCACATCGGCCGCCTCAATAGCCGCATCCGAGCCCAGGCCGCCCATGGCGAAACCTACGTCGGAACGAACGAGGACTGGTGCATCGTTCATGCCGTCGCCTACGAAAACCACGGCCCCGTTCCTCTGCGGATCGATTTCGAGAGCTTCAAGTTTTTCAACCTTCTCGTCAGGAAGGAGTTCCGCGAAATACCCATCAAGTCCAAGTTCATCTGCCACCTTCTCCGCCACCGAGTGGTCGTCGCCGGTCAGCATTACCACTTTTCGGACGCCGAGCCTCTTTAGTTCAGCGACTGTCCTAACGGCTGTCGATTTGATGACGTCGGAAATGACCAAATAGCCTGCGTATTTTCCGTCTACAGCGACGTAAGCCACCGTTCCATCGACCTCACAGTCCTCGTGCGCTATTCCCTCGCGATGTAGTAAACGGTCGTTGCCGACCGCCAGCGTGCGCATGCCTAGTCTCGCTATAACACCATGGCCTTTGACTTCGACGATATCATCGGCCGGTAGCCAGCCCGGCCTTGCCGCTTCCCGAATGGATCGAGCGATTGGGTGTGATGAATGTGATTCGGCTGTTGCCGCCCAGGAGAGAAGCTCTTCCCTGGAGAAGCCATTTCGCGTAACCACATTCACTACGGAGAAAACGCCTTCAGTGAGAGTGCCTGTCTTGTCAAAGACCACGGTATCAACCTTTGTTAATACGTCAATGTAGTTTGAGCCTTTGATGAGAAGCTTTTTGCGCGAGGCGGCTCCTATCCCGCCGAAGTATCCAAGCGGAATGGAAACGACAAGTGCGCAAGGGCAGGAGATGACCAGGATGACGAGGGCCCGGTACACCCACTCCTGGAGCGAGGCTCCGGGAATTACAAGTGGCGGTAAGAAAGCTACGAGAGCGGCGAGTCCTACCACAATAGGCGTGTAGATCGCGGCGAACCGCGTTATGAATTTTTCGGTAGGCGCTTTGTGCGAGGCGGCGTCTTCAACGAGTTCGAGGATGCGGGCTGCGGCGGTCTGGCCGAATTCCTTCTCGACGCGGACCACGATGCGACCCTCATCGTTCATGAAGCCCCCGAGGACCTTGTCCCCGGCCCCAACCTTCCTCGGCACAGATTCGCCCGTCAAGGAAGAAGTATTCACGAAGGAGGAACCTTCTATCACCTCTCCATCTAGCGGTATTCGCTCCCCTGGTAGAACTTCGATCGTAGCCCCGACGATTACTTCCTCGGGCGAGACGCTCCGCCGCTCGCCGTTTTCTAACAATCTGGCGAATTCCGGTCTGAGATCCATGAGCGAGGCTATAGATTTTTTAGAGTTATCGACCGCCCGATCCTGCAAAAATTCGCCGACGGAGTAAAATAGCATCACGCCTACGGCTTCGGGCAGCTGATGGATAGCGATAGCTCCGATCGTCGCGATGCTCATAAGGAACATCTCGTTGAAGACCTGTCCGCGGAGTATGCTCCGGAACGCCGAAACGAGGACAGGCCATCCGACCAACGCATAGGCGAGCGTGAGGACAAAGTATTCGCCGAGCGCAAAGGGAGTTGCGTGCAACGCATCGTTAAATATCGATCCCAAGGCGAAGAGGAGCGCGGCGGCGATGATCCGCACCAAGGGAATCCTGCTTTCGGCGCCGTCATGATCCCCCTCGCCCTCACGAACCTTGCCCATCGGAGTGATGGTCACCCCGGGCTCGACGCGTTCGATGATCTGGCTGGCCGCGTCCTGGTATCGCGGGTCGATATGCAGCGTGCCGGTGGCAAAGCTTAGCCGGGCGTCCTCGAGGCCCTTCTCCTTCTTCAAAGCGCATTCGATCTCGTTGGCGCAGTTCGCGCAATCAAGCCCTTCAACTCTATATTTAGCCATGATAACTCCTTTCATCAGGATCGCTCGATGTAGTGCTCACGTGCCTGCACCATGAGGGAGAGCACATGTCCATCATCCAGTGTATAGAAAACATTCTTGCCGTCCTTGCGACTTCGGACCAAACGCAATGCCTTAAGGAAACGCAGGTGATGCGACACGGCCGGCAGGCTCATCTCGAGGAGGAAAGCTAAATCGCACACACAAAGTTCCCGTTGCCCTAGGAGATGAAGGATCTTAGTCCTCGTTTCATCCGAGAGCGCTTTGAAGAGTTCGGAGATGCCAGCTACTTCGAGGAGCGAGCCTCTCAAGGCTTCCGCGTCTCTGGAGCAGGTTACGCCATATTGACTGCACAGATCCTCGCTCATATATCGATCCCCCCTTATTATGTCAACAAAGATTAAGCAAGCGTTTAATCGTATGATAAATATTATGATACTCATTGTCAAGAGTGGCGATTCGCATCGAGCGGGATCTTGCTCAAGACCAACCGCTCGAAAATCCTTTTCCAGAGACTATAAACGGCCGCGCTGCAGGTCGATGTACTCGAGGGGATCGTTCGGTTGCCCCTCAATCATCACCTCGTAGTGGACATGGGCGCCTGTAGACAATCCGGTATTCCCGATCTTGCCGATCCTGGCCCCCTTCTCGACGACTTGCCCCTTTCGTACAGACAAGGATTGCATATGTCCGTACCGTGTATAATAGCCGTTTGGATGCTGAAGAATGACCATGTTGCCGTAGCTCGGATCGTATCCTGCGGTCACAACTTTCCCGTCCGCAGTCGCGACCACGGGATCGCCCTGGCGTGTATTTGATATATCGAGCCCCTTGTGGAAATAAGGCAAGCCAGTATAGGGATTCTTGGATACTCCGAAGTAGGTCGTGATATAGCCTAGATCTCCCTCTACCGGCCACAAGCTCGGCAGTTCTTGCAGATTCTGCTGACGTATTGCGATTCGTGCGCCACCTTCCTCCAGGAGCCGGGAAGCTTCCTCGAGCAAGCGTCGCGTCCGCGCTAGGTACTCCAGTTCGGGGATCTTGCTTCGAGTTACCGGTTCTGTCATTTGCCTGGCAAAATCGAGAGCGAGGGAGCCGCTTACCGAAGTCCGGCCGTACCTCCGGAGAGTTGCGGAGAGGTTATTGACAGTAGCCTCGAGAGCCGGAATAAATTTCTGTAGACTTCTGGAGGCATCGCGAATTTCATCGAGATTCGTTCGTGCTATATACAATTTTCCTTGTTCTGTTCGGAGCTTGTCGCTTATGGCACTCGTTCGGCTAACAAGCGCGGTGGAACCAAGGGCGAACGCAATCGGACTTACCAAGAGAAGCAGAACAGTGGCCAGTCGTAGGCGGTAACTGTGTGGCGCGTAGGATGTATCGGTAACAACGACTATGGATATCGAGGTTCTCAGCGCGGTACAAAGCTTTCTTGCGACTCTATTGCCATTTTTCCCCACATGGTGACAGAAAGCTACGAAGACACGGAACTGGCGGGACTCCCATTGCTTCATTTTGGCTAGTAGGGACATACATCTTCTCCAGTTGATACTCGGTATATCTGCTCAATACCTATCCAGCGACATGCTATTGAGCTCAATAGTCGTTACATGCTTGACATTCAAACGCCTTCAATTGCTTGATTAAGTAATCGTTAAATCTTATGATGCATTTCTCCCTCATATGTCAAGGGAGCACTATTCGATCGGCGGGGGGATAGGTGATAGCCAGATGTAAATGCGCAATTGCAACTAGCATCAGCGTGGCACTCTGCGTCTCGCATCGATGGACACTGATAGCGCTAGCACTTTGTATGCTTAACACGATGGTTTTCGCGACTCCCGGGAAGAGCTTGGAGGGCAAATCTGATTTCACTCCGAGAATCGCGCTTACTACCATTCTTCCGGGCCGGTCTTTATACTCAGCGTTTGGGCATTCATCGATCAGGGTTACTTTCCCCAACGACGGACCTGACTGGTCGTATAATTATGGCCTTTCCGCAAGACCTTTCGATACCCGCTTCCTGCTCGGAATGCTGACCGGGCAAATGCCTTTCATGGTAGCGAAGCTGCGTACAGCGGATATGTATGCGTTTTATGACGAAGTGGAGAAAAGGAAGATAATAGAACAAGAGATATTCTTATCACCTAAAGATTCCTCCATCCTCATTGAAGCCCTGGAGCAGGGCACTCAACCCGGGAACAACAGCTATAATTATCGATACTTTTCTAACAACTGCGCCACGAAAATATGGGAGCAGCTTTCATCCTTCCTCTCGCAATCGGCGCTAGCCCAGGACGAGGGCCAGAAAGCCACGATCAGAGATTATCTTGATAAGGAGCTCTCCTTGAGACCCGGTCTCAGATTGGTAGTCAACCTTTTCCTTGGCCCCAAGGCCGATTTACCTGCGAGCTTCACGGTCCCTTTCTTACCTCGTCTCATGATGGATCGGATTGCAGCAAGTTCTCAGATCGATCGGCCTCTTCCTCTTATCGGTGCTTCGTTAATAATCAATAAGCCCGCTGAATCGGTGCAGTCGGCATTCCAATACGGACCATTGCTTCTCTGTCTTGGTCTCGCGCTTGGATCGACTGCTCTATTGACCTGGGGACAATCACGATTCGCCCTAATTTTCGACGGAATTCTATTTTTTGCTGCCGTGGGTACTGGCTTGGTCATTTGCCTTTTCTGGCTAGCCGCAGGCTACCTGGAGACGGGGTGGAATGCTAACCTGCTGTGGGCCAATCCTTTCGGATTGATCGCAGTAGTGGCCTTTCCGAATGGACTTCATCGCAAGAGGGCGCAAAGGCTGTTGCTCATTCTAGGTGGTGGCTTAAGCCTTCTGTTCGTCTTGTTTGGAGGCTTTGGTGCTCAACGCATAGATCCCGAATTGCGTCTATTCGCCCTCGCTGTCCTTATGGGCTATATGAGGCGATTGGCTATGTTCCATCCCTGGCATCTCGCTGCATCGCGCCGAATTACAACTTCATAAGCTGTGGGTATTCGCTACCGATGTCCATCCCGATGTTACCTGCTATGCTATAGCCCATGTGTGTTTCCATGTTCCTCGCTATTCTGACAGCGGCGCTATTCGGCGCGGCTACCCCCCTCAGAAAAGTCCTATTGGGTTCCATAGGTCCGTTGACGCTGGCAGGACTCCTCCTCTACTAGGGGGCAGGACTGCGCTTGCGCCCTTGGCCCTGCGAGCGCTCGGTTCTCACGTCAAGGCTTTAAACAACCGGAACCTCCTCTATATGCTCAGTTCGATTCTCGCCGGAGGAAGTGCGGGTCCTGTAATGTTCGGTGTCTCTCCGAAGGCGTTGATGTTCCTTCTCTTGATGTTGTTATGTTCCTATCGACTCGCAACTCTCAAATCGATGTCGTCCAGTCAGTAGGGCGAGTCATGCGAGTTGCCCCAAAAATAATGAAAATATCCGACTTGCCAACTATCGACCATTTGTGAAACAGTATATTTACTACGACAAGACGCTTAACTGGAGCAGAGACCAACTACAGACTTTATTTCCGACGAGCAATGAAAATAATCTTTTAATTTGTTGCTCGGGGACTGCCAGATTAATTGGATTCTCAGTGCTGATTGCCTCATCGATACCCGATTACCACTTTAATGGAGATATTCTTGGTTTTCCACTTTATTACTACGAAGAACGCCAATAAACGCTGTCAAATCTATTCGACGATCACTCAAACAAATATATCCGGAGAGAAGCAATCAGCGACTTCATTCAGCCTCGTGCCAAAGAGTCCTATGGACCTAAGGTTAACAAGGAAGACATCTTCTACTATGTTTACGGTTTCCTCCATTGCCCAAACTATCGAGGTAAATACTCCGCCGACTTGAAGAAGATGCTTCCTCGCATTCCCCTCGTCGCGGAACCAAAAGAATTCTGGGGATGGGGATACCTCTGGCTTTCAAAATCGAAAAGAAGTATCGTTCTTCTTGGGAAAGCTGTGAGTAGTGTTTCATTATATGGCCCCTTTTCTTGGCGGAATTAGGATCATATAAGTCTTGCAGCTTTCCCTTTTCCAATGCAAGACGTTGCACTTAGTATGAGAATCTGAGGTATCTTTGGAAACAATGAAGATTATAAAAACATTACCAAACTGGGAGCCAATAAATCGAGATATCATTTAAGGTGAACTGATATCCGCCCATGTCAATTCACTATGGACATACAGGTTTGCTGTGGTACTAACAGAAGAATGACCAAGATATTTAGATACTCCTTTAAGGTTATTTGTCTTTTTAAGAGTATTTGTCGCAAATGAGTGCCTGAAGGTATGAGCAGAAACCTGCCTGCTAAGGTGAGCCCTCTTGTCAAGACCACATAGGCAGCATTTTAAAGTGGACGTTGACCCCTTCATGCAGCGTTTTCTTGTTCCCCAACGGAGAACCTACTTGCATAGATACTGTCAGGTGTCGCATA
>Ga0302253_1000139_pt1 | contig 76686 bp, 93 predicted proteins | sample AAG_RA_Trp_MG_FD_193537 | JGI IMG/M metagenome (GOLD analysis project Ga0302253, IMG submission 193537) | Enriched activated sludge microbial communities from anaerobic digester in WTTP, New Holstein, Wisconsin, United States - AAG_RA_Trp | ecosystem: Engineered > Bioreactor > Anaerobic >...
TTTTCCCTTATCTTCCCTTTTCGTCCCTCGAGGCATATATTTAAATAGGTACTCCCCACTCTCGGTCACGCGTTCGACTTGAACGCGCTCCCCAATGGGGAAACTTCAGTTTCCCCCTATGGCGTCCGCCGAAGGCGAACTGTCACCCCTTTCCTCTCGCAGTAGTAAACGCCCTTTAGAGGGGAACGGATTCCCCTCTAAAGAACACCCTTTCCTCGAGGGATGAGTTTTAAACAAAAAACGCCAAGCATTCGCTTGGCGTTTTCAAAACTCCCCGTTGCAGACGAATTAAGCAACTGGCTAATGTCTGAGGAAGCGAAAATATTCTTTGAATTAAGGAGCAAATTGGCTACGATTATCTGATTCGCCTTTTATTGCACTAAGCTAAAGAACTTTTCAATAAGACTATCTCCGGCAAATCCAACTATCAGCCCTGTAAGAGCAGCAGCCGCATAAGACAGAACAGGATTAGCCTTATTTATTTCAAACGCTACGAATGCTGCCAGAGCTGTTATTACTAAAACGAAACCAAAATAAAAAACATAATGCCACCACCTATCTAAAACTCCTCCTTTTGCAGAACGGCTATTCCATAACCCAGCGGCTATGCCAAAAGCTCCCCAACAAAAACACCATAATATCTGCGGAGTATAATCGTTAGGAAAATTTGGTATTTCCGGTTTTTTATTAAAAAAGAATGCAAGAAGTACAATCCAAGCTATGACATAAAGTAAAAATGCCCCAAAACGAGTATGATTAATAAATTTCCAGAAAAGACACAAAGGACAAGAACGGACAGGCTCTTTTGGTTCTTCCGGTATCCATTCAAGACAATGTATACATTTTTTAGCGCCGTCCTTTATGCTTTCTTTACAAATAGGGCATTCCATAACGCCTCCGGAAATTTAATAATTTTAACGCTACTACTCTCTATACAAAAATCTTCGTAATATGTTTATTACAAAGATTTACAAATCAAAACTCCCCGAACAGTTCTCAGGGAATTGGCTTTTATGGCACCACACGGCGATCCTGACCGAACAGGGCAAATGGAACCACAGGATCATATCCGTCATCCGGGACGGCCAAACGCCTGAGGAAGCCCGCAGCGTAGATTCCGGGGACACATTACTTAACTCCAACTCGATTATATCCACCTCTTATCACAATTATTTTACATCCCCACCTTAAGCCATGCAATAAAAATAGCAAAGGGCGCGTTGGCGCGTTGGACTATTCCCCGCTCTCGGGCCGCTCAAAAATACTTTCGCTCCTTAGGGAAAAAACCTGATGGTTTTCCCCTAACGCAAGCTGTTCCCTTTCCTTCCGCAGAGAAGTCAACAGGATAAAGGAAAAACAATCTTTTTCCCTTATCTTCCCTTTTCGTCCCTCGAGGCATATATTTAAATAGGTACTCCCCACTCTCGGTCACGCGTTCGACTTGAACGCGCTCCCCAATGGGGAAACTTCAATTTCCCCCTATGGCGTCCGCCGAAGGCGGACTGTCACCCCTTTCCTCGAGGAAGGAGTTTTAAACAAAAAACGCCAAGCATTCGCTTGGCGTTTTCAAAACTCCCCGTGTGCAACCCTCTTCATAACCGTTCTCTTTTTCCCGCAGTTAACCGAAAGCCTTCAATATCAATGTGTTATCAAAGATCAGGCTGCCCCCCGGTGAGGCGGAAGCGGAGCTGAATTACATTTCCAGTTTGCCTTGTCCCGATCAGAGAATATTTTCGCCAAGATGTAAATTTTCGTTGGATCGGTTCAGTTTAAAGTTTTCTCGATAATCAGGCATCTGTCCAATATAAAGCTATGGAACATACGTAGCTGCAACGACGAGTCGCTTGATGTCGCGCAGTCCCACTTTGCCTTTGTAGAACAGGGCGTCTTCATTGGCCCGCATGATGGCGTCGTAGAGCACTTCGGGCTTCGCCTTGGCCACCGCTGCCGCCTTGGTAAAACCAGCGACAACCAATACCCTCGCGAAGGTTGGGCTGACCCACTGCACTCGTGACAGATCGGACAGCGCGATGAGCTCCGATAGTTCCTTTTTCTTTAGCCCTGCGTTCTTGACAAGCGCGTCGGCCCCCGATGAAGCAGTCTCGAAAAGCTGTAGAGTGTTACTTACACCGACTTTTTCCAGCTTGACGACTGTATTCTTTTCCAGCCAATCGAAAACCTTCAGCGCTTGCGGCTTGGGAAAGAAGCCTTCGACTACGCGCCGAAGCAGTACAAGATAATCGGGGTCGACGCCGGAATCGTCGGCAAGGGATGCGAGCGACTTCTTGCTCTTCATCCGGGCTCTCAAATCGGTGAGAGAATTCACCCCTGCTTTCTTGAGCAAACCAATCTTTTTCGCCATTCCCTCAAGCAGGGGCTGATGGCTTGGGATCAGGTCTGTCGCCTGGAGCCGCGTCTGCAGGTCATCGAGATTTGTTGAACTTGCGTCTATGTAGTATTTCATGTCATTCCTCCTTCTTGCCTACTTCTTGAGCCGCCTACCCGCTGCCATGATTGTCGGCACGTGCTACTCTAACATCCCAGTTGACCGTCTACGCCCTCTTAGCGATGACTGCAAACTCATTCGATTTTCGATTATATGTGGTTCCGGCGACATCCGAATAGAACTCCTCAACGGAGAATCCTGCCTCCATGAACTCCTTCTCCAGCCCCTCAGGCGAAAAATACTGTAGCCAGTTGTATACGGTTCTGGTGCGCTCGGCCTCAATGATTGTGTACTTGTCAAGTGCGACCTTCTCTCTATCGTATTTGAAGGTATTTAGAAAACCGTAGTACTTATTTGGTGACCAGAATCCATTGAGCAAGTTTGCTTCGTAAGTCGCTACCTCTTGCCTTTGGTCGAACGCCGATAGGGAATAAACATCAAGGATGACTGAACCACCCGGTTTTAGAATGCAAAGGAATTTGCTCAGAATTCCTTTTCTTTGTGCTGGGCTGAGGGCGCAGAAATCACACATGATCATCATGACGAGATTGAATCGATCTTCTGTTTCGAAATCCAGATAATTTTGTTTCACGTAGCTGATGTTCAACTGCTCGCGATCGGCGACCTCCTTTGCATACTCGATGGACCTCCCCGAGAAATCAATACCCGTCACATTCGCCCCGCGCTTAGCGAAGCGCGTTGTGTATAATCCCGGACCGCAGCCGAAATCCGCAATAGTGGTATCCTTATCGATGCTGAATCGGGACGCAATCCATTCCACCGAGCGATTGATGAACTCCACTTTTCGCGAGGAAACATCGATAGCCTCATTGAGGTGGAACGAGAGCATCTGCGCTGATGTATGCTCGTCAGTCCATAGATCACTTGCCGTGTAGAATTCGAACGGTGCGGGGCGTTCACTAATTTTCTCTAACTCTTCAAACATCTTCGCTCTCCCTTGCCGATGTTACACAAAACCGCTTCTGTTGTGTTGGTAGCGTCACGCATAGATTCCGGGGACACATTACTTAACTCTGATATATATACATACTACATTTCCGCTGTTACTTCAACGCTCCCCTATAAAAAGGCCCAGCATTTCTGCTGGGCCTTTTTTGGCTCCCCGCGCGGTATTCAGATTCGGGCCTATTATGACACTTCACCGCGCTTGTGACCGAACAGCGTAGATTCCGGGGACACATTACTTAACTCCAACTCGATTATATCCACCTCTTATTACAATTATTTTACATCTCCACCTTAAGGCATGCAATAAAAATAGCGAAGGGCGCGTTGAACCATTCCCCCGCTCTCGGTCACGCGTTCGACTTGAACGCGCTCCCCAATGGGGAAACTTCAGTTTCCCCCTATGGCGTTCGCCGAAGGCGAACTGTCACCCCTTTCCTCGAGTAAGGAGTTTTAAACAAAAAACGCCAAGCATTCGCTTGGCGTTTTCAAAACTCCCCACGTTGGACTCGAGGCGTGGTTGGGCAAAGCCCTCTAAGTGCAAGGAAATACGTATACTTGTGAAAATGTACCGGCGCCGCGGTCGCGGCACGGCCATCAGTTTATACGATCCTTTACCGCCTCTCCCACAAGCGCCAAAGCCGGTTTACAAGAACATCGTGGCCATGGCCGTCCAAGTGCGGGAATATCTGATCGAAAATCCTCAAAGAACACAAACCGCCGCGGGCAACCATTTCCGCATCACCCGGGCCCGGGTATCGCAACTCATGACCATCATTGAAAAGCTCCCGGACAGCTTTATTTCTATCATGAAAACGACCGAAGATCAATCACTGCTTAAAAGATTCTCCGGTAAAACCATGCTCCGCATCGCCGCCCTCAGCACCCCGGAACAACGCGAAGCGCATATCGAACGAATTCGCGCTAAAGAAGACCCTGCGCTTTAAAATAGTCTATAACGAGCTGTTTCGCCACGCTACCGGAGGGATTTTCACCGCCGGTAATATTACAAGCAAACACATATGTCGAACTGCCATGTTCAAGGAAGCCAACAAACCAGCCCAAGTTCCATTTCCCATCAGATCCCATACCGGAACCGGTCTTGCCGTAGAGCGTCCCCTTTTCGGTCTTCTCTGCCATCATGATATCGCGCAACGTCGCAATATTTTTTTCAGAAAACGGAAGCTTCCCATCTAGAAGTTTATTCACGAGTTCGACCTGCTCCTCCGCGCTGATCTTTATCGATGTTGTATCTGGTCGCGGAAGCCAGAAACTATCTATGCCCGATGAGGTATCTTGTGATCCATAACCAATCTTTTCAATGTACTTCTTCATCCGGGCTTCACCAATTTGCCGAGCTAAAATCTGGTATGCCGGAACAGCCGATACCCGAAATGCCTCCCGAAGGGATAAATCTTTGTTCCATCCATCAAAGTCACGCTTTACACCATCCCATTTATACCATGGATCATCAGGCCCCTTTATGAGTCCAATCTCCAGCCCGATGAGCGTGTTGTAAATCTTGAATGTTGAGCAAGGCGTAAGACGTTGGGCGCTCCGAACCGGATCGACAGTGGAGAATTTCTCTGTGGAGCGATTATAAACGACAAATGCCGGGCTATAGCCCTTCCAAATAGCCTGATCAATTTCTTGGGCATTTAGACATGGGGTGAATAAAAAAATGCAAAAAAGAACTATGGCTTGATTCATAACCATCCTCATATCGGAACCTCCCATAGTTCCCCATCATTCAAAACTTTTACATTATTGAACATCTCAGCATATTGATCTGCATGAAAGGTATGAATCGGCACAAGGGTTTTTGAATCAATAGCCTTAGCGAACTCGACAAGATGCCTAGGTACCGCATGGCCACTCGTATGCGCCTGCTTAATCGTTATGCCGTTATCGCGACAATATGCCTGAAACTTATCAGTAAGATACCCTTCCCACATCGAATAAACGATAACGGCGCCCTTGACTGGACTTATATGCCTGACAACTCTGGGAAACAACGAGTTATCCCTGAGAATCATAAGAACCTTTTCCTTCGTCTGATTAATTTCTTCCATTTCGATTTTGCGCTGATTAAATAAATACAGAAGTTTTTCATGACCCGCTTCGGCTATTTTGTCCGCATGAAACTTAAAAAACTTTACCCGCACATTCGGCCAGTCAAACTGCGGAAGACTCTTTGTTTTCTCTCCCAGCTTGTGCAAAATGAATGCCGTATACAAATCAATCACGAACGTCGATCCAGTCTTGCGGCATGCCTTATACGCCGAAACTAACCGATCGATATTCTGTGAAGAAACAAAGAGAAAGGCGATGTTCCGTTTACTTTCCAAAACATCCCTAATTCCCTTCTCAACCGCCACCTCATCTTTATATGCCTGCTCGCCCCTGCCAAGCATAGATCCTTCCATGAGAAGACAATCTATGCCTCTTGGCGGGGATCCAACCATCATCGTAAAGAGCGCGCTCTTACGACCATGCCCTCTAAAATCACCAGAATAAAACACCTTCGATTTATCATCTTCAATCAAGAAAGCCAGCGCATCGAAAGCCGAATGATCTACAAGAAATGGAGTAACCGAAAAATCACCAATCGTCACTTTTTTACCGTGACTAACAACGCGACTATTTAAGCTTCCAGTCCGGTGGGGTGTAAAAATATCTGAGACATTGATCAACTCTCTTGCCCCCGCGCTCAAATAAATCGGGATATCCGGATGAACATAACGAAGCAGGCCATAATGATCGAGGTGAGAATGAGATATTAAAACAGCATCAACGCACGGCTTGTCACCCGCATACAAGCCATCAACAGCTGGCAATACCCCTAAATTCAGCAACTGCTTTGCTGTTTTTCCTTCAAGCACCTTACTATCAAATGGCTGGCCTTCCTTTCCGGAAACCAGCGGAATACCTAAATCAACAACGATCCGGGAAGTCCTCGCAATCAATTCGACACAAGTGCCACCAATTTCTTTTGTTCCTCGATGAATAACAATTTTCATTATTGAACCTTGCGAAAGTCAATCTCATTCCGTATGTGCAAGACCTTTATGGCCGGATGCCGTGATTTTAGTTCTGCAATGCTCTTCTTAGCCAATCCCGAATAGCCTCCGACAACCACTGCGCCAAGAACTCCATTAACAATGTTCACCTTGAGGTCTCTTCGCAACAGCCCCAGTTCTTGCTTCTGTAAAATATTCTTTTCGTAGCAGTCCTTGTAAACATCAAAACTGTCCTCTATCCTCTTGATATAGCAAGTCAGCTGAGAAAAAACTTTTTCTTTAAGCTCGATATTATTGCCAAGCTTAACCTCCAAGATACAAAACTGATAATTCCCGGCGTCATTCTTTTTAACCGCAAGAAGATCCATCTTGGTGGAGCTATTCCGATCAACCACCTGCCGATCGATGATGACCAGATCGTCCCTGTCGGCATTATCAGTCAGAAGCATTTGTTCAAAGACGATTTCTTCTTGAAATTGAACCTCTTTGACTCTCTGCCCCATTAACAATAAATTTCTCGAACTAAAGAGCGGATGCAGTTGCTTACCGGCAACAGTAAAAACGAAATATTCTTTTTCGGGGGAATATTTGAATCTCTTGAGCGCCGATTCGCCAATACCCTCAGCAAATTTCCTGTGAATCCTCACCTCGTATAAATCCTTGGACTTACAATATGATATCTTTCCAAGGCTGTTGCCCTTGTAATACAGATTCAGATAATCGTCGCGTATCTGCAACCCATATTCGAAGCCGGATTGCTCAATCTTTTCGATCAAGAATCCGAGATCCCTTTTGACAGCTTCAAATGTGCCCGACGATAGATACCGACTAATCACCTTTCTCATTTCGCCTCTTCTTTAAATGCCACGCAATATCTGTTTTGCCAATGATTTCATCCTGAGTCGGCTCGCGGCCGAAAATGCCTTTCAAAACCCCAGCGTATGCCTTCGATATCTGTTCACTCCGATACGCATCCTCGGAAGGCGATATCTTGTCCTTGGCATACTCGATCTTGATTCGCGCCGGATCACCGAAACGTCGCTTGAAATTATCTTTTGCGCTTCTGCCGCCCATAATTATTGAGCACTCTCTATATCTTTTTCTAAAGCGCGATACTTATCCTTAACATCTTCTCCAAGGTAAAAATCCAGCATATCCTTTTTGCTTAATTTCCCATCCTGAAGAAATTTTGTTAAGTATGTTTGATTAAATTCCATAAGCAGAATGCTCTTCTCTAATTGCTTCAGAATTTCCTTATTATTTGTGATGTTTGCCTCGACAAGCTTTTTGATCATCAAAACATCATTAATATCTTTGATAATTCGATTAACGATAACAGACAGAAATTTTGTATCCAGTTCAACGTCTCTGGCATTTAGGGCAATATCTCTTGCCAGCATGTACGCGATCGCAAGATTAGAATAATCTCCTGACTGAGAATTGATAACCGCAACAAATCCAATGCCATTAATGTACCCAACGTTCTCGTAAGATTTCAGAATGCTATTATCAATCAATGACACATCAAAAACAATGATCCCAACCTTCGAATCTCTGTTAGCTTGAGCCTCAAGCAATTGACTCCACGCCGTATCCATTTTCTTAGTAAAAACATCTTTTGAATCGATATCCCCAAGCTTAATACTTTTATCGAATTTGCACTCGATGGCTATTCTTAATGCAGGATTACCGTTTAATTCACAGATAATATCTCCGGTTTTATTCTTAGGCAAAACTCCTGCGGCATTACCGATTAATACTGCCTTGTCGTTTATTTTCTTTGCAACGAAATAATTATTCAAAAACTCAGCGATTTGATCTTCTGCAACAAAACCTTTAATTGTTGTCTTATAAAACAGCTCTTTCTTCATTTCAAAAATCATCTTCAAACTTTCTAACTCTGTCCCAAGCTCATTCGTGGTCTTGGCGAGGAATGCGGAAATTCTATTTTCCATTAGCGCCAACACACCAATATAAATTGCACGAATAAGCTTCTCATCTCTTTCGTCTGCAGAAAGGTTGTTAAAATAATTAAAAACTATCTCATTCGATAGCTCAAAATCTTTTATTTCCACGCGCCCAAGCTTCTGATTTAAATTAATAACAGCCATTGACTCTCCTTCTTATCGGACTTTATTTTGCCGATATCTCTTATAAATGTTCTGATGCGCGTATGTCCCATGTGAACCGGCTGACATAAGTCCGTCATGTTCGTGTTGTGGCACATCAAAATATTCATACGCGGATCCATCTTTAAATTCTATACACAGCACAGCCGAATTTGGCTCATACCCTATAGCCGCAATATTCGATGAATTAACTGGCACCATTTCCATGAGGTTCCTCCTTCTTTAAGTGTTTCTGCTCTCTCCACGCCTTAATAATTTTTTTATAATGCTCCACATTCACACTGAACTTCTTCATCCATCCTTCGACTAACTTTGGATCATTACTGCTTGGTCGCGGCTCCACAAGCTCAATCCTAACCCTGGAAGGAATATTTATTGCCTCCCCGACAACGATTGCCTCACCAATCCTCAAGGACGGTAAAAGTTCCATTAAACTACTCATATTATTAGGCGAAGCTGACTGAACGTTGTTCTTATCGCTACTATTGGTAAGTCGAAGAGCAATAAACGTACCCACCTGAGCAAGAATCGTTTCGGAGATCTCCGATGGCCTCTGAGTGACAACCATTGCCCCGACGCCAAATTTCCGCCCTTCCTTATATATCTTTTCAACTGCCTTCCTGGCATATCCATAAATATGGGCACTGCTCTCATTCTTTGGCAAATAAGAGTGCGCCTCTTCAAAGACCATCAATATTGCTCGATTTCGTCCAGTATATTCCTCGTGTCTTCCCCAATACATTGAATCGAAAATAAATCGAGTTATCAATCCAACAGATATGTCAATCAGCTCAAATGGCACCTCATTTAAATCCAATATCGTTAAGCGCTGTTCGTGATCTATCCAATCCCGAAGTAGTTGATCAATATCATGCTTACTCGCCGTATCATAAAAATCTCCGGGATTGAACATAAAATCAAAACGCGTATCCTTCAATCGCGATAATATTTTCATTTCATATGAATACATCGTCTGTTCTTTTGACTTAAACGGTGCGACGGCACCCATGGAATATGGCTTAAACTTTGCCGGAATTAATTTTTGCGGATCCCCTTCCTTTTCCAGCTCTTCTTTATCTTTTGTTTGTTTATCCGCCGTAGCTTCAGAATAAGTCGCATTAATTTCTCGATTAAAGTCATACCACATTCTTCTTATATCGAAAGGAATTGGAGAATCGGCGGTAACATAATCTGTATTAACTTTTCCTGCCTTCAACTTTGATGCATTCTCCATTTTAAGTTTCACAATAGCTTCGCGTAACTTCTTATCTTCCGGCTTTTCGCTTCCAGCCTGCCTGCCGACTAAAAAGAAAGAAAGCTCATCAAATGACATGGCCCAAAAAGGGATATAGAGCGGATTTTTATCATCATTGATCTTAAAAACCTTTGCTTCTTTTCCAAATGCAGAAGCATATTCACCGTGAGTATCCACCAAAACAACTCTTGATCCGGAATAATCGTTTAAAATGCGCTTGAGAATATAAGCGGTCGTGTTTGATTTGCCGCTACCAGTGGAACCTAGAACAGCGCTATGCCGAAGAATGAAATTATGCAAATCTAAATATACCGGCAGATTTTCTGATGAAGAATGCTTTCCAATCTCAATAGCGCCATCATTATGATTGCCATAAATAATTTTTAGATCTTCCTCCGTTACTATATGCACTTCATCATTGATCGTAGGATAAGTCCCGACTCCCTTTTTAAAAGTATCTCCGCCAAGTTGTTCTCCGATAAGCTGGACTTGCAGAAATCTTGAACCATAGTCCGGTTCATATTTATTTACTTCCACCAATGAAGGGGTGTTGCTTACAGAAGAAACGATTCCGAACAAGGTCAACCCACCAACCGGGATCTTGATAAATGTTCCAATTTGGCCAAGTTTATATAAACGTCCATTAATAATCGGCGTTGCCGAAGGGATATCTCGAGATATTTCTACTTCGACACTCGAACTATTGACGTTTATAACTTTTCCTAAATAAGTAATTTCATTTATCATTTGCTTCTTTCACAACCTCTTCGATTTTTTCCTGCTTGCCAGATATGGCCATAAGAAATTTTACCATTTCCTTAAAATCCCCTATCGTTAGACGATTGCCTCCCACATCCCAGAAGCCATCCAACAGATGATCTGATTTTACTTTCTTCCACTCCCCTAAGAATCCTCTAATTATCGCCTTTCGGGGCCCGATTGCGGTGAGGTTTAGGAAAGTACCCAGCTCACATATCTTCATTAGGTCATCGTCGGAAAAGAAAAAACCGATGATATGAAGCCTGTTGTTCTGCTTTAAACTGTCAATAATCACAGCATTAATATGTTCATCGGAGAAAGAATATCCATTGATGACAAAAATGCCTTCTCCATCCTGAAGAAAACTGCGGAGCCTATCAAAATAGGCGATAAATGGCTGTTTTCTTGAAGTTTCGTATTTTTCTTTTGAAGGGTAAATAACCAGTTCATTTTCGTTATTGAGTTTTTTCGATTCAATTCCTAATCGAACAACCTTATTAGACTTGCCTGTAACATTTTTCTTCCAGAACCAATTAATTGACCCATGTAGCTTCCAAAACCTTATCCAAGAAACGGGCGGAACATCGTACGTATTTTTGCTCTCAAGACTTTCAGAAAAAAAGAACGGCTGGTGAGCACCAACGAATCCATCAAAATATGGTATATGCAGACTCTCTAAAGCCTTCTCAACAATCAAATCATAATTAGTCGTAAATATTTCTTTAGAGTAATCTCTGCTCAGCCAATTTAACCACGTCACAAATTTCTTTGTATAGGATAAATCGACAACACCTTCCTCCTCTACGATAATTTCATAAATGCGGTTACAGATCTCAATATCCAAACCACAAGCATCTTTCCCGCTCACCTTTTCAAAACTTTTATCACTGCCATCGTTTGCGAGTTGCCGAATAAGACGCACCTGATCAAGGATCTGCTCGATTGTTAACGGATCATCGTCTTCTTTAACATTTAATCCTGCCTCAACGTTCTTCAAAATATCCTGATACTTCTTTTCTATCTTTTCTCGTACCTTTTTTGTTAATCCCGGGAGATCAGATATGTTTAACGCCTTTGAAGTGCCCGCACCCAAGAGGAACCCGATTCTTTTTACATAAGAAAGCTGGTTCCTAACTTCACATATTTCTTTCTGCGGATCATAAAATATTTCATTGGCCATATCATTCCTCCAAACACTTCTTAGTTTTTAATTTTCCCCGAACTTGCTCCGCAATAACATCAGCCTCTTTAAACAAGTCCATAACTTTATTTTTAATAGAATCCAACTGCCCGATCTCATCGGGACATATATCCTTTATTTTCTCGTAATCAACTTGGGCAGGCAGGTATTTGGCAAAATACCGCTTAATAACTTCAATTTTTGAACCGGTATCATTGCCATTTTTCTTTCTCAAATAACTTTCCCAGTCCCTGTTTCCTTTTTCCGAGTTGCATTTCTTACAGCTTGGCAGAAGATTACCGATTACATGCCCATACCCTGAAAATCTAAGATCTCTTACAAGACCGAAAACATGATCCCAAGTTTCCGCTTCTGCCCCACAATATACACATAACAGATCCTTCTCGGGATCTTGGCCGAGCAATACAACGGCTTCTTTAACCGTTTTGGCATCATATGAATCGCTTGGCGCTATCGCAGAAGCAAAGGCATGGTTTATTGTTGTCTGCCTTTTCTTCATTATTGAGTATGGCTGTAAATGTGCTTTTATACTGTCAATCTTCATAAAACGCCGGTAATTCTTTTTATGCATCTATCCAGATTGCGCCGTATATCTTTTTCCCATAAACGAATTACTGTCCAGCCGTCCTTCTTGAGCGCTCTGGTAACCTGCCTGTCTCTTTCCTTATTCCTCGCAATCTTCTGTTCCCAATATCCGCAATTTGATTTCGGCATGATACAACGGGTCCGGTGGCCGTGCCAAAAATCAGAATCGACAAATACGGCAACCCTTTTTCTTCGGAAAACGAAATCAGGTTTGCCGGTGATCGTCTTAACATTTTTTGCAAAATATATCTTCCGCCTTCTCAGCTCTTTAGCGATCAACAGCTCAGGCCGGGTTCCCTCCGACCGGATATTCTGCATATTTCTCCTGCGCTGTTCAGGCGTCAAGTTATCCATCTACCTGTCGACCTTATAAAAATTCTTTCCTTCCGGAAGTTTAATATTAGGTATCCACAACGGCTCGCCGTCCCATCCCTTATCCTTCTCGCCGTTAACCCTGTAAAGCGTAAGAACAGGCACATCTTTGACTGAATCGCCCAGCGACCGGTCAACCGGGGACAGCAAAGTCCCGGTTCCTTTCGATATACTGCGGGCTCTCCTGACAATCAGCATTGCTTTATTATCTGCATGGCTTGCTTTCAGAGCCTTGATACAGTTTACAAAAGCCGTATTTGACCAGTCGGATTTGTCTTCGCTCTCAAAGTTCTCCAAAAGAGTAATAACCCCGTTCAGGGTAGTTTCATGTATTCCTTCACCGGAATACTGAGAAAGCATATCATCGACCTGCCTGACGTGTTTTCGCTTAGGAAAATTCGGAAAATAATTCACGCCTCCGACAATCACATCCATCAGCTTGCTGTCCACCACATTCGGTCTTGTCGGCTTAATCCCCGGAGGATAAAGAAGACTTATATCCTCGGTGCTGGTACTGCTAATCTGGCCAATCAACGCCTTGTTGCCGCTGTTTAACTCAATAAATAGTTTTAACAGCGACGGCGGGATAAATACACGCATCAAATCAGGATCCCTGTCGTATCCGAACATCCGGCAGTGTTGCCAAAAGGTATCCGCCTGAGGCGCTTTTGCAGTACGGCAGTAGTAAACCGTATGGAGCGCGGGAAAGGTAACGCCTCTGCCGAGGCTGTTCCCGCCGACAATAATACTCATTCCTTTTGAACAGTCGACTACGTTGCTTCCGACTGAATTCATGACAAAGATTTTGATCTGCTCTTCATTTAATTTTTGTTTGAGAAAATCATGAATCTTCTCAAAATTTATAATGCCGGGCTTTGTTTTTCGAAGGTCTTCCCACGACTCCTTGAGAAAATCCCCCATCTTATCTTCAGACACAGCAAGAAGCATTTCATTTAAATATTCTCCAAGCCTGCGGGCAATGCGGGTATGATCTGCGATCCTGACGCTTGGATGAACAAGAAGATTACAGGCCTGCGCATTTTTAGACAAAAGAACCTGCGCCCCTGTTACTAAAAAAGTTAACAGCGACATCCGAAGCCCTTCGGCAATAATCTTTCCTTCGTCTCTCAGTTCGTCTAATTCATTCTCCGGGGTAAGCCTGATGCACGGCGACGGCGGATCACAGTAGAAGAAGCTGCCGCCGAGATACCCGGGACCGGGCGGAAAATAATGCACAAACGACGGCCTCCACCCTGTTGTTTTCGACTGAAGAAACAACGACTGAGGTGTGGCCGTCACCTGAAGATACATACTGCTGTTGGCCAGCTTCTTCATCCCTTCCAAGTGCCGGTTAATTGTGCTCTGCTGTTTTTGATTGACTCTCGTATTCAAACTCGCGGCGTCTCCTTCGTCGTCAATAATAAACAGCGGACGCCCTTCACAAAACTTTGACGATGATAAATTATCTTTCCAGCGCTTAAGAACCCTGTTGTTCTTTTTAATCACGATCATCACGGGCTTGCGGACTTTCGACTCCATAAATTTGACATCATCGTCCTCACCGCACACTATAAAAGTATCCAGCGAATGTTCCGCTCTTTTCAGCGTCTGTTCATGGAGATAAACATTATCCGTGGTCAGAAAAACAAAAATAGAAAAACCTTCATCGGCTGCGGCAGAAACAAGACCCAGCACCTGACCTGTTTTTCCGCTTTGAACGTTACCGAGAAGCAGGCCTGTTAAATGATCGCGGAATGAGAAAGTTTTGATATGTTTTGGAATTAAGGCGTCGATGGTTTGTTTTATCGATGCGGAAATGCCGGGAGATACTGCTTCAATTTTCTTGAGATAACTTTCAATGTGAATCCCCATTGCCCCTCCTGAAGTCCAGTATCCATACGTCAGGTTTCGAAGTGGCAATCAGTTCAAAATTGTCCCTTCCGTAACGCCTGAGCGTGTCTGCTGTAACCGGTTCGCCGACCTTAAGGGCTCCGTTGTTCTCAAGGCGTCCTTTTATCCATCGGCCCAAAATTTTCAGATCATCTGCCGAGCGGAAATTCTTGCTGTAGTCGCCGCTGATTTTGCATCTGAATTTCCAGCCGTCATCGGTATAGACCGTTATAATGCTTTCCCTATCTGGATATCCTGCTTTAGGATAACCCGGCAGGCCGGTAATATCGCTTGAAACGATTAGTTCGACCTCGTACCAATGCCGCGGTTTGACAAAGCCTTTTTTATTTTCTCTTCCCTTGCCGAAGAACACGTTCAAGTTGCTGTGAGGCGCTTCCTCAGCACCTTTGATGGGTATCTTAAACGCTGTCGTTGTTCTGTCTAAAAGAACTGCCTGTAATTCTTCCTGCGACGGTTTATCAACACCCTCATGCCCCTCAAGAAGAGTATTCTCGCTCTCAACAATTTTAGGCGTATATCCAGCCAGCGGTACGCAGGCGTCACGCGACAGCCTGATAATGAAATCATTTATTTCTTTTACTGTACCTTGTTCATCTACAAACAGATCCGCTTCATAATGGTTTTGACTGTCGAGAATACTGCTCAAATTCGAAGATCCGATCATTCCCGCAAAAGGATTTGTCTCTTTAAGGAAGCTGTAAACTTTCCCGTGGAATTTAAATGCATTGGCGACCATAACGCCGCCGATTTTATTCCCGCGTAAATATTCATCGAGGTATCTCGCCGCGTCAAATTGCGACCGGGTAAATCCTTCAAATCCGTGCATGCCGATCACGATTTCTAAAAAAGACTTCTTATTATCTTCAATGATTTTTTTGAGTTCAGCCAGAGCGTCGGCAGAGATATACCCTGAAGCAATTCGGATACCGTCGGCATCTTGAATCAAATCTTCAAAACACGTAATCGTATTCCTTTTCGAAAACCGTACCGGAGGGATATTGGATAAAAGTAATTCCATTAGACGGCTCCTGCTAAAGTCTGTTCCTCAAGGATATGCTCCATTCGTTTTTTAACCGGAATATCCTTAAACCTGCTGTAGACCTCTTGAAGGTCCGTGTATTCATAATCTCCTGAAAAAAGCGGCATTAAGGCCTTCGCTAATTCGGCAACTCCCTGAGGCGGAACAGCATTGCCAATCTGGCGTCTCACCTCGGCAACTGAACCGATAAACTCAAAATCATCAGGAAATGATTGAAGTCTCGCCCTCTCGCGGTTAGTCAAAGGTCTCGGATCAGGATAATGATATCCCCACGTCCCGCCCCCGCCAGCCGCAATAATCGTTTTTGCCGGTTCTTTTCTATGGATACGGCGGTATACATGGCTGATCATTCCCTTAACGTAATACGGGCTGTCAACCGGCACATCTGTGAAATTACCGCCTTCCGGAATAAGCTGAAGCATTTTTACCGTCTTGGAGGCAACATTCATTCTTTCGTTGTTCAGTTTAATTTTCTCAGCGCCCTTCAACGCTTCTCCTGCCGTAACATAAGGATTTTCTCCTGAAGGTCCGTGGGTGGGCCGGGGATGGCAGAAATCAAAACCCGTATCAATACGTATACCGACGATAAGAACGCGCTCTCTGAATTGAGGCACTCCATAGTCAGCAAAATTGTACAGCCTCGGCTTAACGATATATCCCGGGCTAATTTTTTCGAAATCAGTCACGATCTGCTCAATCGCTCTGCCATTATTTGCAGTCAACAAGCCTTTCACATTCTCGGCTATAAAAGCTTTCGGTTTTTTTGCGTCAACAAAGCGGAGGAAACTCTTGTACAAATTACCGCGTTCGCCGTTAAGCCCCGGCCGTTTCCAAATCATCGAAAAATCTTGGCAAGGAAATCCTCCCAAAATTAAATCACAGTCCGGAATAGATTTGCTCTTAGGATTCACTTTTTCGATGTCGCCGCAGTGCATAACACCGCCTAAATTACGCTTATACGTGGCGGCTGCCCATTCGTTAAAGTCGTTCGCCCACACGACCTCATATCCCTGCTTGTGAAAACCAAGGTCGAGCCCGCCACATCCGGCAAATAAAGAAATAATTTTCGGTATACAGCTTTTTGATTTCGTCATTAATATCTCCTGTCAAAAAATAAACCGGCAGTCAATGCCGGTTTTCAATTTCGTTTTCTTTTCCATTCTTTCAAATCTTTTTCGATCAACTCTCGAATAATCGATATAATGGACGCATTCTTATTCTGCTTCTGAAGTTCAAGTGCCTTTTCTTTTAGAAAGAAATACTGCTCTTCGCTGATTTCTATCGTAGTCTTTTTCATTTTGGTTCCTTCTGTGGCAAGCATAAATACACCGTTCCCTTGTTAACCTTTATTGCTATATTTATAGCAATATAGTTTGTTAATGTCAATGAGAAAAGGCATAAAAACAAAAAACCTCCGCTGGTGATTTTCGCCAGCGAAGGTTTTGCTTTTTTAAAGTCCGGGATTTATTCCTTCAAACTCGGGACTATGCATCGCTATATTTATGTATTTAATGTACCACAAATCAAGCATAAATCAATTTTTTTATACTAAAATTTTGCCTTAAAATACACGTTCACCAGCTCCGCAACGAACTTCTGCTTGCCTCCGATATGCCAATCGGTGTTGCGCTCCGGATCAAGCTTCGATTTGTAGTCGTAGATCGTGAACACAAGGCCGTTTATCCTGCCTACCCACTCGGCCTTGATCTTGCCGTCCGGTGAAGCGCCAAGCTGAGGCGTGCCGAAGACCCGGACAATATCCTCGTAACGCGTTCCCTCCGGCAGGTATCCCTGACAGCCGGTGCCGTCATGCGATACCCCGCCCATCGCAACCGATAACTCGATCTCAGCTTTGACTTTCATTCTGCACCCTCTTCTTTCCCCAGCCGGACTTCCATCTGGCCACCGCACCGGCCACGATCGCATCAACCGCTTTCTGATCGCTGATATTCTTCAAGACATCCTCCAGCTCCTGCTTGTTGAGAACGCGGAAGTTTTTGACCCCGCGATCCTTGGCCGCGAGCATAAGCTCATTACGCGAAGCCCCGGCATGCAGGACGATCCCTTCCTTGGGCGATGCCTGCGTTTCGGGCGCGCTCTTTTTCGCGGTTACCGTCTTTTCCTTCTTGGCTTTCTTTGCCATAAACAAATCCTCCTGTTTTATAAAACCGACTCCTGCAACTTCCCGGTCACGACATCCAGCATCTGAAAGTGCGTTACACCGCTTTCCTTCCATTGCTGTTCGATCGTGATAGACCACTTGCCCAGCGGCATGACCCGTTCGATCTCCCGCAGACGCAACTTAGCGGCCGGAAGATGGTCGCGCATCCGGCCCGATACCGGAATGTTTTCGACGTACGTTTCCTCGCCACCGTTCCTGACACTGATATACCGCGTCTTTTTTGCCGTCATGTTTTCACGAACCATAAACATCCCCTCCTTTCGAGGGTATAGGGCCATACGGTTTCATAGTTGGCAAGGCCTTTGTCTCAGAAATCTACCCGAACCCCGGCCTTGGCTCCGACCCCTTTTCGGTCGTCGGATTCCGCGAAACCGTACCCCTCAACAAAAGGATGAACCTCAAGCCCGGACTTTTTCTCCTCGTGCTTCTGGTCAATCGTGACCTGCGCGCCCGGCTGGGCGATGATATGCGTTTCCTGCTTCGTGGTTTGAGTCGGCATGAAGAAAGCCTTATAGATCGTCAATCCGATAAGCCCGATCGCCGCGATCCCGATCGCGTAGCGCGCGGTCTTGACCCACGGCAACCACTGAACGAAACTGCCCAGAAACTTAAGAACGCTAAATCTTTCGTTTTCCGCCATCCTGCACCTTGCCCTTTAACCACAGATAAAAGAACATCCCCAAACCCCCGACCACCGCGCCCAGCGCGAAGGCAATAACCAGCTTGATCGTAATCATTGCGACACCCCTTTCTTTAAATCCTTCCTCAGCTCATCAATCGCCTTAATGATCCGGTCGTTCTCCTTTTCGATAAACCGGCTCTGCATATCGAACTCGGCCTTGGATACATACAGGGCCCGCGGCATGTGAATCTCGTCATTGGCCAGATGATGAAACAGTTTCTCATCGATGCGGTTGACCTGCGCGATAATCGTACCGAGCATGAAGATAACAATCGTCACCAATACCGGCGTGATGAACCTTGTCCAGCTTCCTTCACTTTTCATACACCTATCCGATTTTCTTGATGTCATCATCGATAAGCGCGATCTGCTCATCGATCTTCTCCCTACGCTTCAGAAACACCTGCTTTGCAGTGGTCAAACTTTCCTTTGTAAGCTCCCGCTTTTCGCCGGAAGGATACGTCACGATCTTCTTGCCGTCTTTAAATTCAATAGTAGGTTTTGCCATTTGAAATCCTCCTTTTTATGCCTGTCCGCCGCGAACCGGCCGCACATAACACATATCCCAAGGCCTGCCATACGTTGTCTTATATCCGTCATACGGATACAAACACCATGCGCCGTCAGACCATGTCGAACTTATCGTCGACGACCAGAACGGCACCCATTGCTCAATGGGATATCCGAATATCATCGAGTCCCATGCCGGGTCATATCGCGAATGATCCACGATCGACATCAACTCATTAATATTTGGCATGCGCCAATCATCATGCCCGGCAAAAAACAAGTTCTCACAGGCATTGATCGCGTCATACCAATACATCGTCATGCCAAATCCAGCCGCCTGCAGATCCTTGACCCACATAAGACCCGTAACCGTATCCGTTACGGTGCCGTCTCCGTTATCGATATACCTCTGCCCGCCGCCAAGCGGATACCCCATCTGGTAATAGCCATCATCACCCATCTGATAGACCATCGTCTGCCCTGTTTTCGGCAGACCGCCATTCGTGACGATTTCGTTGACCCGGGTAATGATCCGGTTCTTTTTCTGATGTTTAATATGATCCATTTTGCGCCCTCCTTTTAACCTTCGTAAGTGACCGTAATTTTCCCGTCATCATCGCCCGCCTTTATCACCCTGAAATCCTTGATGTGATAAATAGACGGAAGCTCAACGATATCGCCCTCCTCCAGAAGTACGCCTGATGACGCGCTCGGATTCTGGCCGTTGACGAAATATCGCATGTCACCGCCCTCTGCTGTGATCATCGCAAAAGATGCCGAAACCCCGTTGCCCGGGTCATAAACTGCCGGTGTCAACGCCTTAACCGAACTGCCGACCACGATCTCCTCATGATTAATAACTTTTGCCATTGCCGTCCCTCCTTATGTTTTCTTTAACGCTTCCAAGATTTCCTCGTTTTGTTTGGCCACATCCACCAAGACCTGCCCGACTTTGAAAAGCATGCGTTCGCGCCTGTCCGCCAGCTCGACCGGCAGGAAGCCCAGAGCCTGCTCACTCTCGACCGCGCATATCCGGCAGTATTTCGTAACCGGAACCGTCAGCTCCTGATTGACCTTGTAGTGCGTGATCACGCAACTGTGGCAGGTCCGGGCATGCGGGCAGTTTTTCCAGCACCCGGTGTACTCCTTATCGATGTTGAGAAATATTCCGCGAATGAACGGCCGCGCCTCGAAGATATTCCCCAGCTTGAATATCCGCGCGCTGGCCGCTCTGTGGCACGGATAAACGTCGCCGTTATCCAGAATCGCTATATAGGTCTTCCCAGCCTGACAGTATTCCTTTTCCGGCGGCACCTCATCGTTGACGATCTTGAGCGGTTTATCGATAAACGCAATCTCGATCGGCAGGCCCTGCCGCTTGCAATAGCGGCGGTAATGATAAATCTGCGTCAGTTGATAGCGGTATTGCTCGACCGCCTCCGGAGTCCAGTCCTCTTCCATAACCGCGTGATGCATGATCTTCGTAATACCCAGCTCATGCAGATACTGCACGTTGATCGCCAGCCTCCCGACCGTCTTGGGCGTAAACGTCATCCGGATACTCATATCCGGTTTAATCGCCAGAATCTTCTTGATGTTTTCGATGATTCGCGGATAGTCGCCATGCCGGTATTCGGTATGCGTGATCTCATCGCCGTCGCAACTCACCTGAACAGCCATTCCCAGCTCGGCAAATTTCCTGAACACTGTCTCATCGAAATACATGCCATTCGTCGATATCGAGAAGGTTGAGGTATGCCTGCCGTCTTTATCCGGCGGCCACAGCTCCCGGGCATAAAGGGCAAGTTCCAAAACCGTCTGCGGATACAGAAGCGGCTCACCGCCGAAGAACGTGATCTGCAGGCCTGCAGGGCTTATTTCCTTCATCCGGGAAAGAATCTTCTTTCCCTGCTCGACCGACAACACCGCCTCGCCCTTTGGGTGAAAACAGTAATCGCATTTCATGTTGCACTGCTCGGTAATGAACAAATCAATGCTCCTGATTTCATCTTTTGTTTTACCGCCAACCAATTCCGCGTTAGACATGAACTCCCTCCCGTTTCTCTTTTTCTAATTGGATATATTTATCAATGACCTTGGCCAAAACTTTGTTCATAGCGCAATATCCCGGCTCTGGATCGAACATATTGCCCATATGCTCAAGGTTAAGACCTAGACATTTATTGCGCGGGCACCGCTTGTACAACTCGCAACTCTCGCAAAACCTGCCCAGATACTTCTCGCGGTTCTCATCGATCTCCCAGACGTAATCCAGTTTCGAGTAATCGATGCCGTCATAAACCGATCCCAGCCGGTTATGCCTGCAGATGTACATGTTGTCGCACTGCCAGATACCGCCTTCGGTGTCGATAAAAAGCCGCTCAAGGCCCGTACGGCAGAAGTGAAACTCCCGCACCTGTGCCTTAAGCCCGAACTCCCGCACATAGGCGTTGCTGTGAAGCGCCGGATTAAGAGTCTGAAAAAGCTCCGCATCTTTTTCGTGCTCGATAAGCAGTTCGAAATACTGCGCCGCGAACCTCTCCAAATCTTCCGCTTTATGGTCATGCCGCGTCGCAAGATCGATCGTGATATTGCGGGTGATCTCCCGCGCGATGAAATCAAAATCCTCTTTGAGTTTCCCGTACTCAACGACCATGAAGTTCACATTGTGATTCGGGTTTTCCCTGACCAGCTTCAGCATCCACGGCTCCGCCTGCGCTTTTCCCTGAGGCCCGCCGTATTTCTCATAACAGTTGCCGAATGACCATGTGATCCCGATATTGCGGTGCCGCGCGAAAAACTCATACATCCGCTCATCGATTAAGGCTCCGTTGGTGTTCATATGAAAAAGCATCTGCGGAAACCTCTCCATCACATGCCGGATAACCTCGAAATTAACCGTCGGCTCTCCTCCCCAAAAGTAAATCGTGAACTTGGGCGCCAGCTGAAGCTTGGAGAAACAAAAGTCCATAATGTCGTCCGCGGTCTCTTTCGACATCTTCACCGGGCCCAGCGTCGAAACCTTGTGTCTCTCGAACAAACCTCTCCGGTAACAGAACGAACAATTCGCATTGCACGCGTGCGTAAGATACAGATAAACCGATTTATAGACAGGGATCCTCATTTGCGTACCGTCCCTTTGTAATAGAGCGCGTCAATGCCGGTCTCGATCGATTTCTTTGCGATGTATTCATACGTGGCCGTCTCGATCCGGTTCGCCCAGCAGTGATTTGCCGCCGGTTTCAGCGGATTGCCGGTCACGGTATAATTCTCGGCCAGACACATCGCCCGCGGACAACACCGGATATCGCCGTCAAAACAAACCTCACAGTCGCGGCAATGCTCGTAAAGCTCATCGATCCAGTCACCCATCTTCTTGAAAAAGAGCGCCGTATCGTTAAACCCGCTCCAAATATCCCCGATCTTGAACTCCGGATAATTAGCGAAAAGGTCGCACGGGTATATCTCGCCCTTGTTATTCACGGCCAGATACAAATACCCGCACCCGCAAAATGTTGGCGGCACATCCTTGAGTGCGATACCTTTCAATTTGCGGTAAATGTTGTTTTTTAACGCAATGTCCCATTGGCTTCGCCCGAACTTCGGCTCGCCTGAAAAATAAACGTAATCCGCGATGCGCCGGAACAAATCCTTGAACTGCTCGTTTTTATCCCTGACCAGATCCCAGTGCCGCGCCGAAGATATCCGCACCACCGGAACGCCGTATTCATAAAGCCGGATGATCTCCTCATAGATCCCCGGCCGCTCTGGATCATCGACCACGTAATGAACGTCGCCTCCGTTGGCTTTTACGAGATCAAGCACCACGCCTGCCTTATCCAGATATCCTTCTCCCAAAACACCGCGCAGGGCCGATATGCTGACACTCAAATTGAGGTGGTATTTATGCCTCAAAACCCATTCGCGGATGCCGGAATCATTCAAAAGAACCAGCCCGTTCGTTGTCACCACATAGCGGTACATGCAATAGGTATCGCAAAGGTACTGCACCATCGGGAAATTCAAAAACGGCTCACCGCCGAATATGCTGAACTTGACGCGCCGTTCATCGAACGTACGCGAGGCCCAGTCCACAGCCGCGTCAATAACATCCCGCGTGATCCCGCTGTCTTTCTGCCTGAACTCTTTGGGCTGATAGCAATAAGCACACCGCAGATTGCAGTCCTGCGTCATCAGAAAATAGACCGTGGTGTATTCCTGCTTTCCGTCCGTTATCGAGCCGATGTCGAACATGCCTTCGTCCTTGTACCGTTTGATCACCTCCCGGCACTGTAACGGCAGATCGCCACTCGCCTTGCTGTTCTTAAGCTCAAATACCGGCATCCGTCCTCCAGTCCAGCTTGCTTAAGCCCGGTTCGATCTCCTCGATATCCAGCCCCAGCTTGTCCCTGAGAATCTGCCGGTGCGTATCGTTAAGCTCAACAACGTGCGAAGCGTAAATCTTGTCCCTATGCTTACCAGCCAGAAACAAAACAAAGGTCGAAACATTACCCTTGTCGCCTTCAACTCCCAGATCCCGGTAAACCTCGCACAGCGCATCTACGAGAGCCTGAACGTCCATGAACCGCTTATGCGTGAAACACTGAACGGTCAATTCATCGAGATTATTCCTGCACCAGTTCACCAGTTCGCTGACGGCGTTCTCGCCTTCAATCCGCGCGATCTTAAACGATACTTCCTGTGCTTTTATCTGATCCTGAAACATTTCCTCACCATGAATAAGGGTTACATTTGCAATTCCACGCGCTGTGGTTATGCCCGCCTTGATACTCGCACGTCCCCCAGTTCGATCCCGGCGGCGTATACACACACCAGTCCCACGGCACATATCCGTCCCATGCAACTGGCGGGTTCGCCGATTTATATGGATGCTCCGCGCTCGACGGCAAGTTAATGCTCGCGCAATTCCAGTAATGATTTATCGAATACTGGCATTCTGAATATTTATGATCATCACACGCCACGCCCGCGTGCGAACACGTCGTATAGTGATATCCGCAGTCCGCGCAATACTGGCACTGCTCGGTTTCGCAGATACAGCCGGTCATGAGGGCCTGAACCTTCTGCATCATCTGCCGGAAGTGAATACCCCTGACCTCGGTTGAAAGCGCGGTGATCGTGGGATCCGTGAAATCCATGCATCCGGAACTGTCCTGCGGGCAATACCCTGACTCACCTCTGCCTGATTTACAGGCCGCCAATTCCGTGCGCAGTTGATCGACATGAACCTTCCGGATCTCCGTCACCAAAGCCGTGATCGTCGGATCCGTAAAAGACGCCTGCGTAAGCCCGCGCCGGACAAACTCGGTATTTAAGAATGATCTCAGCTCATCGATATGCACCTTGCGAACCTTTGTAGAAAGATCCGTAAGCACCGGGTCCGTCCAAGCTGGTGTGTTCGATGAACATTGTTTTGGCGGCATTTTATGAGCCATAGATCTCCTTACGAGGCGTAAACCGCTGTCTTGTCGAAAAAGCCTTTTGTCCCTGATGCGTTCGTCCCGTAATACTTGTTATTGCCGGGCGATGCCGCACCATTCTCAAGCTTAGCGGTCGAAACCCCGCCGTCCTTCAACTGCAACTGATCACCTGCCGACACCTGAAACATTGCCGTATCAATAAGGCCGTCCAGATATTCCGGCGTCGTATCGCTGACATCCGCCTTCAATTTATTGGGTGCATTCTCGGTCGGCAGAACACCGGCCGCCGCTGGCACACTGGCTAGTCCCGTCAAAGCCGTACCGCTCACCTTGCTGGCCGAGGTTATCTGCGCCAGTTTCGTATCCTCAATACCGGCACCCGGGGCAACCTTGTCGTTGGTTATCTGAAGCGCGGGGTCCGTCAAAAGCTCCAGCGCCTCCCAATTGGCCCGGCACGCCGGAGGGAAATTGATTAACAGCATGTCGTTTTCCGGTTTAGTCTTGTCCCAAGCCATCGCCCACCTCTCTTTTCTGATACGCCTCGGCAACCGCGTTCATGTCGTGAAGCTCGATGCCGTGCTCGCGTAACATCTGAATCCAGCAGACATCATGTAGCGTCATCTGCCGGGCGTAATTTTCTGCCTGCTCGGCGCAGGTAAAAACAACCGGCTTCCTTTTCGGCATGCGCAAAATAATCTCGCCCTTAACCGACACATAAGCCATATCGTCCGGTATTTCTTTTTTGCATTTACTACAAATCAACTTGTCCATCGATTACTCCTTCCGACTGGTTCGCGTGCTTGATAAATTTCTGCAACACCCCGTTCAAAGTCGATTTATTAAACGCCGCGTCTTTTATGCCGATACTTCTCAAACGGCTGATCTCGCCGCCGTCATTGACCTTATATAAAATGACTCCGTTTAAGAACTCGCCGTTCTCAAACTCGATCACCACTTTGTATGGAATCAATCCCTTTGCCATCGCGCCTCCTAAATCCCGTGGCTGTGCCAGTCGAACATGCCCGCCTGTGTCACGCCTTGAGCGTCATACAGCTTCACCGTAAAGCCGGTGATGCTTTTGTCCGTAAACTGCGAATAGATGCCGCTCCCGCTTCGAATCTCAATATGAACGCTCGGCTCCTCGTGATACGTTTTGCCGAAAAATACCTGCTTGCCGTCAACCGCCGAGGCAACCGTATCGTTGCCGTAATCATCGACATCCGGCAGATCACCGAAATACTGAAAGGTCGAACAGGTGATCTCATCGCCGATATTCTCGCGGTACAGCGTCAGCTCAATCTGAAAGTACCGGCAGTAATAATCCCCGGGCTGATAATCCTCCCAATCTTTCCATGTAATATTGTCTTCTGAAGTGCGGATCCGGAAACCGGCCGCGCGCAGGGTTTCCTGACCGGTAAACCGGTAAGACGGACTGTCATTGAATTTTGTTACCCCGTCACTGTTAAACCGCCTGCCCAGCGAGGTCGAAACGATCACGTCAATCCCGATATAAACACTGGCCACATACCCGAAATCCCTGACCGGTGTCGTATACGTCCCGGACATGACCCCATCCGTGATCACGATCGACTCGCCTTCCTTCTCGATGTTACTCATCGCACCTGCCCAAAGCGGCTGTTCCTGATACTCCGCGATAATATTCCTGAACGGAATCTCAGTGATCGTGACCACCGCCTCCTTTGCATTCACGGAATAATTTCCGGACGTATCGATCGCCTTGATCCAGTACCGCTGGCCGATGCCGCGTTTGACATCCTTGGTGAGGTAATGCGTACCCTGCTGAAGCGTAATGAACTCCGCGCTTTCCCAGTCAAGGCCGCGCCGGATCTCATATCCCCACACATCCACATCCGGAATAGGCGTCCAGCCGAAATAAAGCATGTCGCGGTTGCGGTTAACCAAAAACGACGGCACATCCGAAGGCGGGGCCGATTTGCCGACAATCGTGATCGTGCTTTCAGGTGCGGACGCAAGAGAACTCTCTTCGTTCAGTGAATCGAGCGAGGTCACCTTGACCTTGTAGGTCTGGTGGTCGACGATATCGCCGATGATGCGAAAATTCGTTCCCGAGGTTTCTCCCCGCGCGCGCCAGCTTAAGCCGCCGTCATCACTGATATAAATCTTTGCCTTGGCGTATGACTTGACGAAATGATCCACATAAGCTGGACGGTCGAACCAGACATCGATAGCGTTCTCGATCGTTCCGTCTGTCTTCTTGACCAGCGACTCGGTAAGGCTGAGGTTGTTGACGGCCGGAATCTCGCTCGATAAAGACGAATAGTTATTCTGTGGCAGGATAATGTCCGAATCGTCATAAACCGCTTCGTCATATTCCAGCGCGGATATTTGAACCTCGCTTTTTCCTTCGCGCTGGATAGCCACAACCCTGAAATCTTTTTTGACCTTATTGGTTTCGCCTATCGCATAAACATCGAAACCCTGCGGGTCCTGCGGAAACGCTTCGCACGAAACTTCCGTATGCGTTCCGGTCGGTGATGTGATAAGCCTCTCCTCGATCGTATCGTCCGCGAAACGAACCTGAATCTTGTAGGACTTGCCGTCCTCGATGACCATGGCGCGGTCTAATTTGACAAGCACCGCCGTACTGCCCTCCTGCACCCGGCCGGAAAAGCCCCACTGCGGAACGTCGTGCGATATCGAAATAATGTCCCCTGCCTGACAGGCCACTGCATCGATCCCTGCTTTAAACGTAACCGAACGATTGATATACCGCGCGACCTTCAAGGCATACCGCGCCGCGCGGATGGCATAACTTGCCCTTGTCGTAAAAAGCCGGATCTGGCTCTTGCGCATCGGCTCGCCGGATGAAAGCAACTCCTCATCGATATAGGCGATCGTCTCCTGCTGATAATTTTTCTCCTTATCGGTAAACTGAACCTCGATCACATTCGGCACCTCTTTCAAGGTCTTCCAGCTCTGCGCGAAGGAATCCTTGACGATACTGCCCATGCCGAAAAGCTGTGTCGGCGTTGTCGGCCGGTCGATCTTAAACGCCAGCCCGCCTGCGCTGTAAACCGGCATGGCGTTGAACGTAGCGCAAAGCTGGATCAGGACATCGAGCGCCTTGTTGTTACTGTCGATCACCACATCCATCCGGAATCGTTTCTCATATTCACCCTGTCCGTCCGGAACCTTTTCCTCGCAATACTGCGACATTTCAAGAAGCGAAGCGTGATCCAAATTCTCGGATGAAATAAACTCGCCCAGACCGAACCGGTTGTTGATGATAAGATCCCTGAGGCACCAGACCGGATTCGCCGAATACCTCTGGGCAAACGTCACTCCGTCCCAAGAAAGCAAGGTGTCGTCCGCAAGCAAACGGTAATCTGCGCCGTCCCAGTAATAATCTTCCCAATCAACCGGGTCCGTGCCGTTTCTGACATCAGGAACCGAAACTTTCCGGCCCTTTACAATCGATGTGATATTCGGCATGGATCCGGAAAGCTGGTCTGTCGCCAGAAGCTGAAGCCCTAAAAGCGCGGTGTTCGGATAGCTCAAATCGTCCGTCTTGATCTCATCGATCTGGAAAAGCAAAAGATCGCCCTGCTTCAACGGCTGAAGCGAACTGTCCTCGCTGGTGCGAGTGATGCGAATATCGTACTGACCCGGCGTGAGACCTGCCTTGCGAAAGACGCGCCTGACCGATGAACGCGACTGCGCCGAAATCGTCGTCTCGCCCAGATCGATATATGTCCCGGAAGAATGCTCTTTGTATTCGACACGGTAGGTAACACTCCAGCTTTGGATATCTCCTGAACTGGAATTCTGCTGATAAAGGCCGTTATTAAGCCGCAGGTGGATCTCGAATGCCTCCACATCCAAATCAATGGTCGTGTAAATGTAAGGATTGTTTTGCGTAAGGTTGGCGCTGACCGGATATATATTGTGCAGATCCTCGAAATTCGGGATCATGCTCTGATAATTTGTGCCGAACCGTTTGTTGACCGCAACACTTTCAAAGTTGTCAATGGGATTATTATTTAGCTCTAAACTTTCTATCGATTCGATCTCGCCCTCGCAGACCGCCAGAAGCACATTCAAATAGTGCTTGTCCCCGTCTTCCCATAAAAACTGATTGATGATATTGCCGCCCACCCTGTGCTCGCCGTAAACAACAGCCACCGGCACGCCGACCTCCTGAATGGTCTGCACACCGTCCCAGCCGTAAGTAGGCGATCCCTCATCCATGCCTGTCCCGCCTCCCAGATTGAAATCCGGCATCTTCGGCTGGTTCATGTATTGATAAACGGCATACCCCATCGAAAGAACAAAGAACGTGAAAAGAAACGGATGCGCCACCGCGGCCGCCCAGATGGCCGAGACAATAAACGAAACAACGGCCACAACCGGCGCTTTGACTTCAGGTGCCACCACGATTTCATCTCCCTCTTCGATACGCGAATCCAGATCTTCGATCCGCCTGCCGGTAACGATGACCCGTTTGTCTTTGTATTCAAACCCGGAATTGTCGAGATATTCACGCACGCTTTTGCTTCTGGAATAGGTGAACTCCAGAACCTGCGCCTCTTCCGGCTTAAAGGGATTGTCGATATTACGAACGGATATCATTTTTTAACCTATAGAACCCTTCTGTTTTGCCTCTCCATGAAACATCATCGAGCCGCGACACTACGACACCCTGACGGCAACAATGGATAAAACGCCTTTTCGAGAGCACAATCCCCGCATGGTTTGCCACGCCTCTCGAATTGACGAACAATATCCCATCCAAAACCTGCGGGATCGCCACCCTCTCCCAATCATGGCCGCAATGCTCCTTGAAATAATCTTTGCCGTCTTGCCCCCAAACCCGGCTATATTCCAGATCCTCGATATCAAAAAGCCGGTATCCCAGATCCGCATACGCAAGCTTGAGAAACCCCCAGCAGTCCAGCCCGTCCATCGTCCGGCCCCGGTGTCGATACGGTATCCCGAGATACTTCCCGATAACCGCCTTTTCTACATGACGTAGATCCGGCGCGTCGGCACTGACGGAAACGCCCCGAACCGGTGATAATTCTCCAGCACCTTGCACCGCTGTTTGGTTTTGTTGCATGAAACCTCTCCTCCGATATACCCGCATTCGGGCGACTTAAACTTCCACGCGCAGTAATTGCGCGCGTACCTGCGCGCGGGCAGATCAACACCCAGAACATCAAACTTGCCGGTTAAGGTGAACTCCACGTTCTTCTGGTCTGCCGTATAGCTGTCGATATAAAAAACGTCATCCATATGCGCGTCCGGATCCGCCAGCTGGTCGGCCCAGACCATGCGGATCGTGACCTTCTTCCCGCGCAGATCGAACTGCTCCAAATACAACTGAAGCAACCGCGAAACATTCCCGAGCCGCACCTTTACCTGATCGATCTGCCCTTGATTGTTCTCGCCGATAAACTCATGCGTTACCGGGAACTTTGAATAAACCTCGCCCTGATACGTCACGTCCTGATCGAACCCCGCGATCCTCAAATCATTAATGGAGTCGTACTTTTCGAGGACGTATAAAAAGATGGGCGCATTCTCCTGCTTTGATTTCTCGCTGATAAATAAAGGGCTGACATTTCTCGGCATTACTTCACCTCTATAAAATCGAACTCGAAGTCGTACACCTCATACGCCTTCATCGTGTATTTAAAACTGTCCTCGGTAAACCGAACCGTATACTCCACGGCATCGTTCGGATTCGTCCATGTAAACGCCATAAACGAGCCGTACTTCGCGGAAAAGAAATTCCGCACCATTTCCATATCCGCCTTTGACCGGCTGGAGAACCTGAGCCGCCATTTTCGTAACGGTGCCGCCCACTTGCGCCTGCGCTGTTCAACGCCGCTCTCAAACTCTGAAATGAGCGTCTTGTATTCCAGCGTCTCTTCGAAAACAAAATCCGGTAAATAGCTAAAATCGCTCATGCGTAACTCCTGATCACCGAACGGATCTTCCCGTTGTTGTAAATGTCGTCGGCAATGGCATTGGAAAGCATCTTGCGGTTGCGCCAAACGTCCTGCGCGTCCCACGCCTGAATCACCTGATTGACGTTGATCGTGACACCGCCTCCGCCCGGTTGTTCCCCGCGGTTAAGCGCGCGCAGGTTGTCCGACCCGCCTAACGCCTGCATTCCCCTGCGGGAAAGCACGCCTTCGCCCGTTTGCGCGATGATCGGCACCTCATCCGGCGCAAGACCCGAATGGGCCCGGATAAACGCCCGGTTGCGCCTTTGTACCGTTCCGCCCTCATGAAACAAACTCGCCACAGGAACGCCGAAGATCGTGCCGCCAGCTCCGGCCATCGCCGTAAATATCTTTATGAGTAACAGCTTCGCCAAGATGTTCGAGATCATCTGCAGAACCGCCCTGCCGAAATCCGCGAACACCTCTTTGACACTGCGAAGCTCACCCGTAAACGCCTTGAAGAAAAACTGCGAGAACGCGTTCTGCATGTTGTGCGCCGACTGCTTGGCAAACTCTTCCATGACATTAAACTGCTGTGCCGCCGCCTCCGCGCTCTTACCCACATCCTTGGCTACGTTTTTCAATATTTCCGCTGTCTTGTCACCAGTCTCTTTGACCTTGGCAAACACAAGGTCATACTGCTTCATCGCGTCCCGCGCGCTTTCCTGCGCGGCCAAATTAAATGCCGTGCGCGCCTCCTCAAGCCCCTGCGTAAGACCCTCGACATTAAACTGAATCTTGTTCTCTTCCAGCGACTGCGAAAACTTCTCTACCTCCGCTGATGCCTGCCGGTATGTTTCACCGACACTGCCGGGAAGTTTTCCCAAAAGGTCGTAAAACTTTATAAGCGGAACCATGAGCGCCTGAAAGAAATCGACCGCAAAACCCAAGAGGCCGTTTAAAGCATTCGTTATGCCTTGAATAAACCCTTTGACCGCGCCCGCACCATATTCAAGGATCGTAAAAACACCCGCTACCAGATGATTGGCAAACCCCTGCAGAAACCCCAGCACCTGCCAGAGGGCCTGCCCTGCTTTTTCCATAAAATCATTCCATTGGGATTTGAGCATCTGCACCTTTTCGTAGCTGGTTATCATCTCAAGATTCACCGCTTCAAGGTGTGATTTGCTCTGCGCGAGAATATGATTGGCCATGGCCTGCGCCATATGGTATTTCTGAACTTCCTCGACAGTCTTGCCGGTTGCTTTCGCGTATTCCTCTGCCGCGTCTTTAAGCGACAGCTGAAGTCCATACGACCGTCTCAAGGTCGTGACCAGTCCACCGGTGACCGCGCTTGAAATGTTCTGAAATGCCTCTTCGGTCGTAGTGCCGAATATCCTCGCCTCGGCCCGCGCCTGTTTCATGAGCGCCGCGACCTGATCCATATTCAAGCCCTGCGCCATGAGCGCCGAAACCTTATCCGCGACGTTGGAGAAATTGACCGTCTCCTTGGAAGCCTCCATGATCGCCTGCCGCATTTTTTGCGCGTCTATGCCAACACTCTCTGCCATGCGGCTGAAACTCTGCTCGATTTGCTGGGCCTTGGCTCCCATTTCCATGAGATCCCACGCCTTGCGAAGCGCCATGATGCTGGCCGTAATGGCCGCGGTGATCGCAATCCAATTCTGCTTCCATGTATTAGCGAATCTTTGCAGGTTGCCGCGCACGCCTTCAAGGCGCTTGGTCGCCTCGTCCCTGAGGCGCAATATGATCGAGAGTTCTTTATTCGTCATCGCTTGAACCTGTCCCTTCTTTTCTGCATCTCCTGCTCGATTGCCTGCAATTCCTTTTCGATCACTTCAAAAGCATCGAGCATTTTGGCCGACTGGTCGATCCAGCCGCCCGCGTTCGGCATATATCCCTGCCGGTAAAACTGAAATGCCCTTATAAAGCTCGCCGACTGTCGTGTGACGATCTTAAAAGGGCATCCTCGATACTGCGTTCCGTTAAGCTCCCAGACTTCCTGCCCGGGCACTTCATACTCGCATTGAATCTTTCTCCCGCTTAAACAGCTCTGGCAGTTCACGGTGAGGCCGCCCAAATGAACCGCCACGATCAGTTTTTTTGCTCGCCCTCCGACAGTTTCGATTCGTTCAATATGACCTCAGCCAACTCCTGCCTGAGTTCGTTCGGGAACATGGCGATGATCCTGTCCGGAACGACGTTTCTCATCTTGCCCGCGTAATGAATCGTGTCGAACTTAAGCTCGATCGGCTTCTTGGTCTCGGGATCAAGAAAGTTTGTCAGGCCCTTAAGCCCGAACTTGATCGCCGTGATCTGCCGCCTGTTCCAATTAAGCCTGACCTTGGCCTTATCGTTGGGATTGGTCGAGCTCATCTCGTATGTACTGCTTTCATCGTCAACCTCTGCCCTCAGCACCGGATCCAAAAGCCCGATATGGAACACGCTCGGATTCTCTTTGTCCGGATCAAGTTTCGACACATATTCGCGCGTAGCATTGACATCAATTCCCGTAAGCATGGAAACACCTCCTGTTTATAAAAGTAATAAAGCGAGTTCATCATCCCCCGGCTCCATCGAACCGGTAAGATCAAACGACGTCTGCGCCAGCTGGATGCCGTCGCGGTCGCCGTCATCGACCTTGTTGTAAACAATACTGGGCGCGTAGAACCGGAACTTGTTTCCGTCGCTTTCCCCGTACGCTAGATCAAGAACCATCGGCGTATTGCCGAACCACTTGGAGAAGAAATCATGCGAGGCAACCGGCACCATTTCAGGATTAAACGACCCCTGCATATCCCGACCGGTGATCATGTAGGATAAAATCCCCTTCGCATCGTCGATCTTGTCTTTTGAAGCCAGCGTGTTCGATACGTCGATCTCCATCTCACCGACATTAAGCGAAACGCCGTCGCAAGACATAACCGCGTTCAAAAGCACCGGCGGCACCGTATCGTCAAAGCTCACTCCGGTAAACATCGGCGTGTCCGTAACCCCATGCTCAACTCCCTTGAAACTGAAATCGAGCGTTGCCGGTTCGCCGATCTTGAAGTTGAACTTGACCGTCCCGCGGCACCCTTTAAGAAGCTTTGCCACACCGTCCTCATAAAGCCCCATAGTCAAAGAAACCACGGAACTGCTGATCGGCTTTATTTCAAAGCCCGCGCTAGCCGGATCGGATGACGCGGTCGATACCGCGCCGGAATCCGCGCCTGTTATGTGATCTCCGGTCTCGAATACTCCGGTAAGAGCGACATAGTAAAGCGAAGCCGCACCGTTTGCGGTCTTAATGACCACACGGCCGACCGCGCCCGACGTATCGCCTGTGATCACCTCTCCGTGCCGGTAAGGCCCGCTGGTGATCGCTCCGATCGATATTTTCTTAAGCGTGTTCGATTGAAACCCGCAGGCCCTGACCAACCGCATCCACTCCGGTTCAACCGTAACCGATCCTGAACCTTTCAATTCGATACTGAAATCGATCCCGGCCGAGCGCTTCCCCGCGAGCTTGCCCATCTTGGTTAAAGACGCGCGTACAGGATCCCTTTGGTACATCTGCGGATCGTAACTTGCCTTCGGTGAGAAATTCACCAGAATGCCTGCGTCGGCCGCCAGAAGTGTTTCCGCAGAACCTTCGACCGCCTCGATCTTCGCCGCAAGCTGGCGTTTTCTTATGAGCATTGACATTGCAATCCCTCCTTTTAGTTCTTTGCTGTCGGGTCCGTCCGCAAATGACGATAGCGGACACGAACCTCCATGATGATCCCCGCGTACGGCTGTGCCTCGGTCGTTTCAAACGGCGTTGTCCCCAGAACATCCGTATCAACCGCGTTGCCCGCGCGCGTGGAATCCTGCAGAATCGCCTTCTTGATATCGCCCTGCAGTCTGTTCAAATACGTATCAGTCGGCACCGGGTCGTTTTCGTCATTAACGAAAAATGTGTCGATATACAGAGTTAAAAGACATTCTTCGAACGGATTCGGCATGCTCGATTCGTCTTCATCACCCGGGCTGATCACCACCATCGGCATATCGACCATTCTGTTGCCGTGCATCGACCAGCGCTGGACTGTGGCAGGGGTAAAATCGAAATTGTACCCGTTGGCGATCGTCACGCCTTCAAGTACAGTCTTGATGTTCTGCAATATCCGCTCTCTAACCGTTTCCATCAGATTTTCCTCAACGCCTTTTCGATCGATTTATTCAAAATATCTATCCGGTAATTCACCAAACCGTCCCATGTCCGGTAAAACCCCAGTCGCGGTTTAATACGAACTGAGCGCTTAAGCACATACAGCGGCAAGATCCTCTGCGCGCGTTTCGTTACCCGCGCGAGAAACGTCTCACCCTTCCAACGCAAGGCCCGGACGTTTTTTAACTCTTTGGGTTTCTTATACCGCGCTCTCAACTTGCCCGAAGGCGTGAACATTTCTGACCGCGCCGATAACGGCACCGCAAGCCGCTTGCCTCCGGGATCCCTGACTGTTCCGCCGGTCTCGTGCAATTTGGCAATCTTCGATTCCGAAAAGACCTCGATGCCCATGCCTTCGATCTCGGGCGACACTAAAAACACCCGTTTGAACGTGCCGAAAAGACCGTGGCCGGATGCACCGCGCACACCCGGAGGCCCCTGAAGCTGTTGCTGTCTGAACCGTTTCAAAAATCCTTTGCCGATACGATCCAGCCCGTCTGCCAGCTCAAACTTAAGGACGCGGGGCGCGATCTTGATCGCCCTTTCCAGCGCCCTTGTATCAATCTCTGTGGTTAACTGCACCATGCCTACCACCCCACCAGCAAATGCCACATCCCTTCATCACGGCTGATAACATCGTTGATACGAGCCTCGCGGTCGAATCCTTCCGAGTCTTTAAGCGTGATGCGGTCGTCTGCTTTACTCACTGCCGCGATACCGCTGATAGCATCATTGGCGATATAGACCTCCGCCTGCTTCTTGAGCGACCGGTTGATGTTTTCCTCTGCCGGTGTAAGTTCATAACGCACTACCACGGCCGCGATCACCTTGGAAACCCCCGCGCCGGTCGTATACGTGATCTCCTCGGCAAACTCGCCCATGTTCAAGAAAGAACCGACGGCATCTTTCGGCATTTGTTCTTTTAAGCTCATGAACACATCCCCAAAAGGGGCCCGGGAGCAGTTACACCCCCGGGCATCCCTGTGTTTAAGCGTCGACTTTCATCAGATGCGCGAAATACGGATCGATGATGATCTCGTCCACATGCTGACGCACGCGGAAGATATCACTTCTGGCCGCATCGTCGCGGTACTGCTCGACCGTGGCGTTCTCCGGGCTGTCCGCCGTCCAGAGGAATGTTCTTCCAACTGTCGGATCGGACAATCTCTGCCCCTCGCCGATCACCGCTACCATGGCGAAATCATCGCTCCAGATATCCGCACCCTGAAACGCCTTGCCTTCTTTCGCGGTGTTATAGATCGCCTTGCCGACAAGGATCCTCTTCACGCCGAGAATATCGGCCATGGCGTTGAGGATCTCCGCTTCCGTCAGCCTTGCGACATACTGGATTGCGGCCTTGATCTTCTCGTTGCCGAGAAGCCGGTCGATGTTCGCCTTGCTCATGATGAGCGTTCCCGGCTCCATGCCGCAGTTCTGCCTCACCTGCTCGCGCGCGGCCCTGACTTGAGCAATGACATCGCTCGAGGCGTTATCCCACGGCGCGGTCGAGAAGTCGGTAAAAAGCTTCGATCCCGTAAAAACAGCGGTATCGAAAACTCTTGCCGCGATCCTCTTCTCCTGCGCCTGCAGAACCCTGCGCGTTACGATCTGAACGGTCGTAAGCTCGGCATCGAAATCCGTGGCGTACATTTCCCGTTCGGAATCGTCCAGAGGCCCTTCCAAACCGTGCTCTTCACAGTTGTACTGCCGGTCTTTCGCTTGGAAGGTATCCCGGTTGTAGTTGCCGCGAGGCGCACGCTTGGTATCCGCTTCACGCGTAATGCTTTCCCGGGTGATCGCCGGAAAGATGCTCGCTTTCTTCTTTGTTTGGAAAATAGGCAGAACTCTCGTGCCTATGAACTCGTCCTGCGACTGGATAAACTCCAGCGCCGCTTCCCCTAACTCGAGTCTCGGTACTGCTCTTGTCCCTTGATAGTCTGGCATTTTTCATTCCTCCTTTTGATTAGGCAAATAGCCCTTCGACAACTTCACCGTCGCTTGTTGATGCTTCCAGCGCCTTGCCGATAATGGAACCGCTCACGGTTGCGCTGATCTTCCCGTCATTGGCCCCGTACACGTTACCTCCCGCGCTGATCGCCCCGGCCGCAACCATCTTGAACGTCCTGCCAGAACTCTTTAAATCAATGCTGACATGCTCGCCCAAAGCGGCCTTGGCCGCAGTGATCCCGATACAAGCTTCGCCTGCGTCGGCATATTCCACCTGCGATCCGCTTCCCGCACTCAGCTTGACCCTGCGGTAAGCTTCTAGTTCCTCTCCTGCAACAAATGCTTTAGATCCGATATTGAATTGAGACATCGTCCTACCTCCTTTTGGTTATTTCCTTTTGTCTGCTGTTGCCTTAAGCGCATCAGTCGTACTGCACCCGTGCTCTTTCTGATACTGCCGCGCGCGCTCCAGATGCGTTGTCTGTTTCTTGACCGGTTCCTCCTCTGCGTCGGGCCCCAAGGGCGGCACGGACGCTTTCTGCAGGCCATCAAGCTGTTTCTCCTGAAACTTGATGACCGCGTTTTCAAACGTCGCACCGTTCTCGACCGCCTCGACGGCGATATCGGACATATCCTTGAATACCTTCGATTTCTTCAAAATCGAAACCGCCCGTTCGCGCTCTTTTCTGATACCCTCTTCGACCCCGAGCGCGTGAATGGAGTCGTAAAGGCCTGAATGTTCCGCCTTAAGCTTTTCCATCGTGATTTCTTCCGGCATTTTCTTTTCCTCCTTGTTTTTGTTAGCCCCATACCTTTCCAAGAACGCGATCACCTTCTCAACCGATTCCGGCTGGTTCAGGAATTTATCTAAAAAGGCCGTCATCTCCGCAGACGGCCGGACGCTTTCCGAGAAAAACGGCATCCCGAAAAGACCGTTATTTGCCGCGGGATCATCCACGATATCCACGGACATAAGTTTCTTCACGCGGATATACGGCGGCAGATCCGCGCCGTCTTTCGTTTTCTCTTCGCGGAATTCCTCATCCCAGTGGATGACCATCGAAGACCCGAACGCCTGCGGATCGCTTTCGGCAAGGTTCATGACATACCCGGCCAAATCGCCGTCCGGCGTCTCGTGCGCGGTCTTGTCGATATACAGGTCCGCGCGGACGATATCGCCGTCTCTCCTGAAATTTCTTGCCCTGCCCAAGAACGTGCCGAGTGCGGTGCTCGACATGTTCGGATGCCCGAACCTCGATTTGACTCCGGCTTTGACCTTATTGCCCAGCTCAACAACCGAATCCAGCGCTATGTCATCGAACTCACCCCTTTCGTCATGGGTAATCCCCTTGGTTACAACAGCAAAACCCTCGATAACCTCTTCCTTGCGGTTGACGCGTACGCCCCCGCCGCGCGCAATATCCGCCCTGAAATAAATGTCTTTATTCGCCATCTCGCACCTCTTTCACATCGGTGAGGGAAACATCAACCTCAATCGGCATTGCCATTTGGCTTTTTGCCCCCGCCAGAATCCTCTTCGCCTTCTTCACCGGTGTTTTTTTGCTTTTCTTTTGCTTTGTTTTCATCCTGCACCTCTATCCCAAGCTTCTTCATCTTCTCCTGCTCACGCTTGCGCTGTTCAAAACACTCTTCCCAGTCCTTGCCGTCCTGCGCGTAAAGATCCGAATAGGTCACGATGCCGTTTCTTAAGCCGACCTCAGCGGCCTGCGCCTCTTTAAGCGGATCCACCCACTCCCATCCCGGCGCGATCCATGAAGCACCAGTCCATCGCTGTCTTTTTTCGTAAAAAGTTTCTGCCGAAATCTCGCCCTTTAAATACGCCTCTTCCAGCAACATGTCCCAAACCGGCTGGCAGAATTTCTGCGCCAGCCATTCCTGACGCATCCGAAAATATCGCCGCGCTTCCAATAGAGCCGCCCTTGCGCTTGAGTAATTTGTTTTCGAGAAATCCTTGGCCACGAGTTCATACGGAAGACCCAGCGCCGCTGATATTGCCTTCAAGATACGGTCAACGAACGGCTCGAAACTCGATCCCGGCCGCTGGGGATTAAACGACGTGATGCTTTCTCCCGGCATCAGGTGCTTGATCATTCCCGGTTCAAGACTTTCAATAAACTGACCGGCCGGATTTCTTTCGTAAACACCGCCTGCCGAAACATCCATGGACGCTTCTGAAGTCACAAAAAGCGAGAAACACGCGGCGATCCTCGCGGCCACGAGTTCGGCTTCCGCGTATTCCCCGAGATCTTTGAAATAAGATAAAACCGGCGCAAAGAACGGCACGCCGCGCGTCTGTCCCGAACGCAAAACGTAGTAGAGGTGGAAGACATTACGCCTGCCGTATTCATTGAACGCCGGAATCTCCATGAATTCTTTATCGCCGCTCTTGGCAATGCGCGATTCACCGGGATGCGTCTTCTGAATGAAGTACGAAACCGCCTCGCCCTTTTCGCCTATGCGCACGCCCGCGCGGATTGATTTATCTCCCCTTTTATCCGAAGGCGTATCCAGTCGGTCGGACTCGATCACCTGCAAAGCCGTCCTGTAAGGCCGGGAAGGATCTTCGATCATCATCGGAACGATCAACGCCTCTCCGTTTTCGAGAATCTGGCGGTCGACAAGCTGTTGGATCTCGTAAAAATCCATGCGCCTGCCCGCGTCCGCATACGGAATCCATCTCTTCCAGACACGCTCTGCGTCTTTTTGAAACTTCGCCGCTTCTTCTTCACCAAGGCCAAGCTCGTCCCTGTCGATACGCGACTGCGGCCGGATCCCCGAACCGACCACATTCACGGTCATGGTTGAGGTAATACCTGAAGCGTGAGCGTCGTTGCGATTTAAATCGCGGCTCCTCTCGCGGATGTCTTTTAATTCCGGAAGAAGATCCGCATCAGCCGATCCCCCGCCCGGCATCCACGATGAACGAAGACGGTCGCGCGACGCGCCCCTGTAAGAACTGAATGATTTGGTAACTTTGATGGCCTCGCGGTACATGCGCCGCTTGAGACCCGCGCGTGGAGAGAAAAAAGAAATAAGACCGTCCAAACCGCTGGATAATTTTTCCGTAAGCGGCGTCTTCATGACGGCCTCCCGAATGAAACGTATGTGGTCGTCCCGCCCGAACCGGCGATCTCGCGCCTGAGCTGATCGCGTAACTTGTAGAGATCCTGAAGCGGAATGTACTGCAGATTGCGGCCGCCGATCGAATACGACTGCACCGCGCCGCCGCTGATGCGGGCATTGATAGCGGTCTCGACGTTTTCGAGCATTTCCTGTTTTGTAGGTGCGGCCATGAATCCTCCCCTTGAACCCAATAAAAAAGCCCGTTCCGGCTGGTGCACCAGAACGAGCTTTTTATTGCTATTGGGCGCGAAAACGGTGATCAGCCGTCTCGCAAAAAATGTTCTACTTCAATAATATGTAATTTTCATACTTTGGCAATGGGGTCGTTACTACGGAGTAGTAAAAAGTCATTTTTCATCATCCACCTCAACAGACTTGAAATTATGCCCGCATTTATAACAGCTGTGATACCGGATCGGCGGGTGTGTTGAATAACAGCGCGTATTTTTACTTTTGCATTTCGGGCATCGAATGGGAATAAAACGAACGCCGTAATCTGATGAATCATTCGGCGGCCTGCCGAACGGCTTCTCCCGGGGCTGGGAACTCCCGCCGTTATTCAGCCAATTTGATTTTCTTTCTATCCATCGCCCCATTAAATCCACGACCCTTTCGTTTTGCGAAGCCACCCTCCGCGGCCGGACTCATCCGTAACCGGCTGATGAACCCGCGGCGCGTCTTCCTTGCGCATATTGAGGGCCCGGATGATATCCGCGGCCGCCAGCGCGTAAACTTCCGCGTCCAAGTAGTGATTGGCCGCGGCCTCTTTCTTTTTCTGCCAAACTTCCTTGGCCTTGCCGGTTGTTCGGTTGCGGATGAGAACTTTATGCTCGGAAGTAAACTGCGTCAGATAATCATCTACGGGATTCTTGAAGATATGCCACTTGCCGGGATTCTTCGATGTGACAAGACGGTTGATCTTGTCTTTATACTGAGTGACATTCAAATTCCAAAGCACAAGGCCGCCGGGAATGACCGCGCCGGTGCGGGAATTAATATCGATTTTGTTCGCGCGGTAGAACCGGCCTCCGGTGATTTCTTCAAGCCCTTTAATTGCCTTTGTCTTGTCCGGCCAATCGCGGCAGAAACGGTATACCTCATCCGTCCGGAAACCAGAGTCGATGCACGACATATAAACATTCAAGGTTTCCGCGGAACTCACCCTGCGGTATTCGGTCTTGAACAAACAATCGATGATATCGTCCCAGTATTCAACGCGGTCGGCCCGGATGAGCCACGACTCTTCGTAATATCCCCAGCCGCGGATAACGTAATAAAAATGATCCTTCTGCACGTCGACACCGGCCGTCAGAACCAAGACCTCATCCGGAACAACGCCCTGATCGTAATCGCGCGCCAGATTACGCACCTTATCAACCGTGGTTTCTTCGATCTTCTCTTCCCAAACCTCGGCAAGCCACGAATTGACGAAGTTCATTAAGAGCTCAACGTAGTCTTTTGATTTCAGAAACTCGGATGCAATATCACTCCACGTCAGCCACGGCGAATACAAAGAACTGACCCAGAAACCACGGTTGCGGTTATGCTCACCTTTCTCCGAGATCCATTCACCCGCCAGCATCATTTTCTGTTTATGGATATCATCAATGCGCTTCTTGCAATGCGCGCACTCATACCACGCCAGCCGGTTATTCTTTATTCTCTCGGCTGATGATTCTTCTTTCGGCCACTTGATCTGCCCGAAAAGCAAAACCTGCTTCTTCCCGCAATGCGGGCACGGCACATGAAACCTGCGCTGGTCGGATTTGTCGTATTCGCGGAAGATATAGCCTTCACGCGTGGTGGGTGTCGAGACCTTAACCGTCTTTTTATTCCAGAAAGTTTTCTGGCGTTCGGACGCCAGCTTGATCGGATCCGCTTCCCGGCCAGAGAACTTCGGGTACTTGTCGACCTCGTCCAAGAAAAGATACCGGATCGGCCGCGAAGCAAGGTCTGCCGGGCTGTTGGATCCGGCGAAATACAGAATCATCCGATCGAAATGATATTCGAGCTTCGTGATATCGTCCGTATTGATCGGAATGTATTTGCTCAAGACCGGCGAGCATTCGATCATCGGCCGGACGCGATTATATGAAACGCTCTTGGCGTCATCCGCGCGCGGTGAAACCATAAGTGTCGGGCCCGGGTCCTGATCGATGATAAACCCGAGCATGTTGTACATCGCCTCAGTTTTCCCAACCTGCGAGGCCGCCATGACCGTGATCTCATCGACATAAGGATCCGTAAACGCATCCATAATCCCCTTGAGATACGGCGTGCGGCCGGTCTGCCACTGCCCGGGCTCGGCTGATGTTTTCACATCGAGTCTGCGAAACTGATCCGACCACTCGCTCACCGTCATCTTGACCGGCAAGACCCATTCCGCGGCCGCGTACGGCACAATGGTTTTAAGGATTTCCCTTCCCAGCTTTATTGGCATTCTGCTTCCCCGCGAATTGTTCAATGATGTACCTGATCTCCTGATCAAGCATTTCACAAATAACCTTCGGATCCTGCTGATAGAGTTTCGGCGCGATATGCTTCGGCAAACGAAGGAATCCGGCCTTGATGCCCCGGATCTGGTTTTTAACAATCGAAACGTGATCCTCGAAAGGGATGACCTCCCCTTCTTTCTGCTTTAACTCGATCTCGCTCAGCTTCGCACGGTTCTTGCGATATTCCTTGTCCCAGTAATCCTTGCCGTTGTCCTCTTCCGATCCCTGCTTTTTATAGAACCACTTGAAGACATCCCCGACCTTAAACCGCGCGATCTCACCGACAGCATCCCTGAAGACCGGCATGCCCTGCTGGACATACCGCCTGATCATCCGCGGGGATTTCTCAAGGTAAACACATAAGGTCGGCAGGTCTACCGTTCCATCGATAACCCCTGCAGGCCGCTGTTCTGATTTCTCGAACTCCTCAAGCTCTTTAAGCTCCTTGGATGACAGCGAACCGCGCCCCAGTTTTTCGACAAGGGCGATGTAACGTTTCTTCTTGGCAATCTCAACAAGGTTGCGGTTCTTTTCATCCATTCGTTTCCCTTATCGCTTTTTTCCCTGAAAATTCCTCCCAGCGCCTGACCGCCACGTCGCAGAAGACCGGCTCGATCTCCATGGCGAACACCCTCCGGTTCAGCCGCTCGCCAGCGATAATTTGCGAACCAGAACCGGAAAACGGCTCATAACAAACATCCCCGGGTGTCGTATGAACCCGCATAGGGATAGCGAAAACATCGGTCGGCTTAACGGTCGGATGATCAAGGCCCGGGTTGCGCTTTTTGCCTTCCCAGTCCAGCTCCCAGACATCAGTGTGATACTCCGGCGTTTCCGGATCGCCTGTCCTTAAGAATCCAACCGTCCAGACACTGCCGATCGCCTTATTTTTTGGCTTATACTCCGGCTTATGGCCTTTGACCCACATCAAAAGGCACGGCTCATGCCGCCACGAATAAAACGAGTACGTCAAAATGACACACGGCTTGACCCAGACAATCTCCTGATGAATAAGAATGCCGATCTCTTTGCAGAGGCCCTCAATATCCGACCGTCGCTTTGAGGCATGCCACATATACAGCGCGGTCTTTTCTTTGATGAACCCGAGGCCCACGGTCAGAAATTTGCGCATGAAATCCACCGCGTCCGGGATGTCGATCTCGTGATAAACATTCGACCAGTCCCGGCCGCCGTTGGGCCTGTCGGCACCGGTATAATCCACGCAATACGGCGGGTCGGTTGCCAGAAGACTTGCCTTATGACCGTCCATAAGCCGCGCGACGTCTGCCTCGCTGGTAGAATCCCCGCATAAAAGCCGGTGCTCGCCAAGAATCCACAGGTCGCCCTTTTTGGTGATCGGCGTTTCGGGCGGTTCCGGGATATCGTCCGGAAGTGTCTTCCCGCTTCCCAGATTCTCGACACCCATGTCCCCAACACTCTCCCGCAGGCTTTGAAGCCGCAAGTTGAGATAATCATCACCGGCTTCTTTTCTCAACCTCTCCAAAAGCGGGATCAGCGCGGCCGTCCATTGACCGGCAATCTCGCTGTTATTGAGCGTCACGTTCATGGCCTGCTCTTGGATTTCATCCAGATCGACCATGATGACATCGACCTTTTCCACCCCGTCAGACTGCAAGACCTTGTACCGCTGATGGCCGGACACAATCCGCATGTTCCGTTTATTAACGATCAACAGATCCACATACCCGAACTTCTCCAAGCTGTGCTTAAGCCCCGCATAGGCAGGCTCGGTTATTTCCCGGGGGTTGTACGGTGCCGGTTTTAAGTCCTCCACCCTGACCTCAACGATTTCCGGTTTAACATTGATTTTTGCCACGATTTTCTCCTTTTTTATGTCCGCTCATGTCCATCAAAATGCCCGTTTTGACTACCCTGCAGACGTGTGTTTTAATCAAAAAGAGCCCGTATTCCCGACGGAAACAGGCCGTTTGGGCGTTTTTACCCCAGATGTGCGAAACCCCAAAAGTGATGGACATGGACATCGTTTTTTGAACCCCTCATCACTGAAGGCTCGCGCCTCGCCCGACCCTCGCCCGACACCCCCTTCCAAGGACCCGCCAGCCTACTCACGTCGGGTAGCGATCTGTGACAGCAAATGGCCGATCGATGCCGGTTCTTTCTTGAGTTTCTCATGCTCCCTCAGTCGTATATCCATCAAGACCTGCCTCATCTGTCCATCGATTGCCTTCTTAAACCAGCCCCAAGCGTTCTTTACCTTGGCCTTGCCCTGCATAAACTGCTTACACAGCGCGACAACCACCTCCGGCTTGGGCGGGAATCCCTTATCCGTACGGTATTCCATAAGCAACCGGTATAAATTAACCTCGCTTAAAAGCTTCTCGCACCATGAAGCCAGCTCCGCTACCTGTGCTTTGCCCGGATTACCGTAAGGTAAACTTGGACTTATCCACAGGTCGGATAAACAGACGTTCGTTTTGTTCGTTTCTTTTTGATCATTTAATTCTTGTTTGGGTGACACCGGTGACACTACCAGTGGTGACATCGGTGTCACTACTCCGGTGCCATGGGTGTCACTGGTGACACTGGTGTCACTACTTTTATCCACAGGCGAATTGAGCAATTTATAAACATTCGGCTTCCCTTTTTTTCGCTCAATCGAAACAATCTCGATCTTCTCAAGGACTTTAATCGTGCGCATAATCGTCCTGCGGCTGACATTGCAATTGTTGGCAAGCGTCCGCAAGGACGGGAAGCAGTTTTGATTTTTGGCGTTGGCGTAATAGCACAGCCACGAATAGACCGCGACTCCGCGGTTACCGGCCTTCGCGCTGACCAGATTCAAAGCGGCTTTGTCTATCCATAGAAATTTCCCGTCACGTAAATCCCTGATATCGATATTTCCCATGATAAACCTTCTCAAGAAGAAACAACTTCATACCAAGCCATGTTGCCCTTGAGGTTGCGCCGAATGCATTCATCCTTGCCGACCTTCCTCACGATACCTTGCAGAACAAAGTCCCTGATCGTTCTCTCGGCCCGCAAATAATAATTTTTAGTCCCGTAAGCTATGACCTCGGCCTTCGAGAAGATCCCGCGTTGCCTGCACCAGCGTAAAAGCTGTTCTTCTTTTGATAAAAACTTGTCCGGATTATCAATCGTCTCCATTGTCTTCACCTCCCCGAAACCAATTCATCTGGCCCAGCTAATCCAGCCCCACAAGGCCAAGAAAAAGTACACAACAAACAAAAACGACTGGGCGTATAAACGCTTCCTGAAATCGATCACTGCCCAGCAGGCGTTCGTAAACATCCACACCAGAAATCCAGCCGGGTCTTTATGCACATTTAAGACAACACCGAAGATAGACAGGCCCGCCAGCATCCACATCACCAGCTCTTTAAACTCTTTCGGGTCCTTGCCGAACGGCCGATTGGCTTCAACAAACTTGCGCCGGTTGTACCAGCTCAGATTTTTATAGATTTCTTTCCATCCTTTATTGATTTTCATCCGGTCTCCTTTCCTTGATCTTCGGCGCTCGTTCAACAATAAAAAATTCCTCCCCGATCTTTTCGGTCGCGCATTCGGTAAAAACACTGGCCAGAAGCGCGCCGACATCATCGGTCACATGAATAACCACGCGGTGGCCGGACAAAAGAAACGACCCGTCCATCTTGACCCGGGCCTTTCCGAACACCCCGCGCGCCGCGCGCATTGCCGATTCCATCTGATCCTGAATCAGCTGTTTATCGATCCTTTCATCGAACTCGAACTTATAAACGACCTCCATGCAATTCCTCCTCTCTGATTACCTCAGATATTCTTCAAGCCCTTCTTTACGGAAAACCTCCCTGATACGTTTCACCTCTTCATTCAGCGTCGTGCGCGGTATGCCCATTTTTTCTCCCGCTTTTGCGATGCTTATCCCTTCCATCAAAAAATGACACAATTGTTTTTGCCTGAAAGTCAGATTGGCCGTCGCGCGTGCCATCGCGTCCGGAAGTTCCACGGCCGTTATTTTTGAGACCGTCTGTTCTTCAACCATTAAAATCTTCTCCTTCATGCTCGTTAACTCTTCATCCTCTCCAAGTGCATCTAGCGATTCGCTCATATAAAAAATCTTCCGTTTATTGGTGCCTCTAAGCCGCATGATGTCGGCCAGTTTATTGCGTATAGCCCTGTTCAAAAAAGTGTGTTCAGATGCCCCTGCTTCCGGGCGATACTGGTCTTTGATGAAAAACCAGTGAATCAAACATTCCTGTAAAAGATCTTCAAAGCCTTCGATCCTGAGACAGACATGCTCACGCTGAGCTTCCCTGACCAAGCAACGAACCTCCCGCAACTCCCACTCCTGAAATAGGCCGCGATAGTTTTGGCTAATATGGACACTCCTTTATTCGGCAGTGTCCGAAAATCAGCCCGATCGTCCGCGCACGCGGACAATCTATGTTTGCTTCGTTCGGGTAATTGGTCTGCATCCAGATAATTCATCAGGCGTAGGCTCTCTTTTTAATATTCCGGTTAATACAGATTTGACGGCATCAAGGATTTTCTGGTTTTGCATTCTCCGGGCCGCGCCCTCCAAGGGCTTCTCCGAATAAACGACATTGAATCCCCGCTTAAACCGTTTTTCAAAATTTGATATCTGCCTCTCGCCCATAACGCTCCTCTATTTGCTACATACGAAGACTTTTTGAAAACAGACGAAAAAAACTTCAAAAATAAAAATATTTCCGTCACCTTGCCGGAAATCTTCGTATGTAGTCAGAGAAAGCGCGATTCTGCGATTTCCGCTCAAAACAGCTCTAAGATGTTGTTATAGCTTGACTTGTGGTAGCTTCCATTATAGGGTTGGGTCACAATGCAAAATACGACTTTAAAAGACCGACATGACACAAATTATTAGATCGAAAGAAAAGAAACGATTCGTGATCTACACCCGGTGCTCGACCGACGATCAGGCACAGGGCGATTTCACGACATTGGACGCGCAAGCGCATCACTGCAAAAACATGCTCGATGCGTTTGGCTATGAACTTGGAGATATCGGCAAGAATGGAATAGTCAACGATGACGGCTATTCCGGAAAAGATTTGAACCGGCCGGGAATACAGATGATCCTTGAGAACGTAAGGCAGAAGAAGAAAATTGATGGCATAATATTCTTCCGGCTCGATCGGCTCACGCGCAACACGCGCGACCTCTATGCCCTCATCGATTTATTCCGCGAAAAAGAAGTAGATTTTATTTCAGTAAGAGAGAACCTCGACAGCTCCACCGCGATCGGCCGCGTGGTTATAGGAATACTTGGCATCCTCTCCGCGTTTGAACGCGAACTGACCGGCGAACGCGTGAAAGCCTCCGCGATCGCCCGGGTACGCCAAGGCAAATGGGTCGGCGGTTTCTTGGCGCACGGTTATAAACTGGAAAAAGACGGCGAGCGCCTGCCCAATGGCAGACAGCCTCACAAGGTTGTTCTCGATCCGGAACTCGCGCCAAAACTCAGGATCATCTGGGAAATGGCGGCCAATAATAAATCGCTCATGGAAATCGGCCAAGAACTCGGCCGCCAAGGCGTCAAAACCTGCAAAGGCAAGGCGTGGCGAAAACAAACGCTGTCCTCTGTTATTAAAAATCCTTTTTACAAAGGGTACATCCTCTACTCGAATGAACTGCACAAAGGAATTCATGAAGCCATGATCGAACCGGCAATCTGGGAAAAGGCGAATAGAATTGTTGCCGCCAAACTGCCCGGCCACGGATTCAGCAGAAAACCGAAAACTTATAATTATTTATTGAGCGGACTGCTAAAGTGCGGGAAATGCGGAAGCCACCTGATATCGATATCCAACAAAGGGCGGGACGGAAAGAAGTTTCACTATTACATCTGCGGACGATCGAAACAAAAACTCGGATGTGATGAACTTGGCATCCCTGCCCCGGTATTTGATCGGGCGTTAATCGGATACTTCCGAAAAGCCTCCCAGAACCGGGATATCATCATCAAAGGCATCGGCGATGCCATGCGCGAAGCCCAGCTGATGGCCGGGCGCATCGATGTCATGATCGCGGAAACCGAAGCCAAGCTGAACGAATGCCAGCATGAAGCCAAGACCCTGCTGGATCTGGCTATGACCGGCACCGTAACACAAGGCCCGGCTTATAAAACCAAGATGTCGGAAATAGATAACCAAATAATAATGCTCGAAGACAAACTGACCAAACTACGGACACAAAAGACGGCAAACGACATGACGGCCAATTCGGCCAATTACCTCCACGAAACCCTGCAGTTTGCCTTGGAATACCTCGACAAAGCCCCTGCAGATGCCCAGAAGAGCCTCGTATTCGCCCTTGTTAAAGAGATTGTGATCCATAACGACGTAATTGACCTGCGAATGTACTTGGGCGATCCTGAACAAACCTTGCAAGCCGATATTACCGACTGCAACCATAATCAAACTGCCGTAAAAAACAAAAACCCCGTTCCGGAATTACTCCGAAACGGGGCTAATGTAAACGAACAGGGCGTTGTTGCGTCTGTTCGTCCGAAATGGCTCCCCCTCGAGGACTCGAACCTCGGACCTGGTGGTTAACAGCCACTCGCTCTACCGACTGAGCTAAGGGGGAATAAAATGTATAAAGAACAATCTATCTCGTTCTACCCCCGCCAACCTGCTTTGGCAGGTCCGCCAGTTTCTGTGACGGAGACTGAGCTAAGGGGGAATAAAATGTATAAAGAACAATCTAACTCGTTCTACCCCCGCCAACCTGCTTTGGCGGGTCCGCCAATTTCTGTGGCGGAGACTGAGCTAAGGGGGAATAAAATGTATAAAGAACAATCTAACTCGTTCTACCCCCGCCAACCTGCTTTGGCGGGTCCGCCAATTTCTGTGGCGGAGACTGAGCTAAGGGGGAATAATCTTTCTAGAAATCTACGACCTTGACCAGTTTTCAAGAATCTTTCGCGCTTCCTAGCACTTTGTTCGTCTTTAAAATCTTCTGTGTAAACTAATTCAAACGGCCTATTCTGCCTTGTGAACGAATTTGTTCCGCTGTTATGCTCCGTAAGCCGCTGTTGAGGATTCTTAGCAGTATATCCAATATACTGTTTCCCGTTCTTTAGGCTTCTTAGAACATATATATAGTTCATTAAACCACTCGTTCTACCCCCGCCAACCTGCTTTGGCGGGTCCGCCAATTTCTGTGGCGGAGACTGAGCTAAGGGGGAATAAATCTATTTATAAAAGAACAACCCTGATCCTTCGGCCAATTCCGTCTTAAGATAACGAAAAAATCTATTAGCGTATATCAATTTTATCTAAAATCTTCTCAAAGTCAATTGTTTTTGAGCGGACATTGGAAGACAGCATAAGGACGCCTTCTCCCGGCCGTTTTTTTACCATTTCTATTCCCGCAGAGGCCGGTTACTGTATCTCCGCCTCTAACTTGGCTATCTTCTGGTCTGTTTCTGCCAGGAGCTGTTCTATTTCCTTAAGCCTGCGGCCGTATTCTTTGGCCATTTCTTCGTCGCGGCGGTAGATGTTGGGTTCGGAGAGCGCCCGGACCTTGGCGTAGCTTTCTATCTGTAGTTCATCCTTTTTTTTCTGCAGTTTGTTTATCTTCTCGCGCAGTTTGCTGTTGTGGGTTTTGCGTTCTCTTTCTTCGTCTTTCTTGCGTTTTGCCTCTTCTATAGCCTTATATTTGGCTTCTTTAGCCTTGTCCATCTGCCGGTGGTCTGGAGTCTTCTTCTTCGGCTGTCCGTCTTGTCCGTATTCCGGCCTGTCCTTGACTTCCAGGTAGTAATCGAACCTGCCGGGGAACTTGCGCACCCGGCCTTCTTTTACTTCAAAAACCACGTTGGCCACGGAACGCACAAAATGTATGTCGTGGCTGATAAAAACCACGGTGCCTTCATACTGTTGTATAGCCTTAATCAATGCCTCGACGGCGTCCACGTCCAGGTGGGTGGTCGGCTCGTCCAGGAGAAGAAAATTGGGCGGATTAATCAGAAGTTTCACCAGTATCAGGCGGCTCTTCTCCCCCCCGGAAAGGACCTTCACCTTTTTGTCCGCGTCGTCACCGGTGAAGAGGAACGCGCCGAGCATAGTGCGCAGGCCGGTCTCGGACATAAAGCCGGGCGCGGCGGAATACGCCTCCTGCAGTACTGTGTTCTCCGGGCTCAATACATCCAGCCTGGTCTGGGAAAAGTATCCCACGTCCACGTTGTGGCCTACTGCTCGGTTCCCGGAATCTATGGGCGTGACCCCGGCCATCATCTTCAAAAGCGTGGATTTTCCGGCGCCGTTGTCCCCGGCCAGCACGGCCTTCTCCCCCTGGGTGATCTCGAAATTCAGGCCGTTGTAAACCTCTATGTCCGGCGGATAAGTCTTGCGCACATTCTCCAGGGTTATCACCTTGTAGCCGCTTTTTCTCGTCTGCGGGAAGATGAAGTCCTTGATGCTTTCTTTCGGGTCGGGAGGAATGACGATCTCCTCCATCTTCTCCAGCGCCGTGCGCTTGGCGCGCACCTGCGAGGCCTTGTTGGGCTGGGCGTGGAAACGCGCGACGAATTCCTCCAGTTGCAGGCGTTTTTTCTCCTGCTCCTTGGCCTGCTTTATCAGGAAACCGCGGCGTTCCTCTTTGATTGCCTCGTAATGCTCGTAGTTGCCCTTCACCTTGAAGATGGAACCGTGTTCCAGTATCAGCGTGTAATTGGTGACTTCGTCGAGAAAAGCGCGGTCGTGGGAGATCATAATGAACGTGCCGCGGAAGCTCGAGAGATAATCCTTGAGCCAGAGCGCGGCGTTCAAATCGAGGTAGTTGGTAGGCTCGTCCAGAAGCAGGATGTCGTAATGCACGGTGAGCAGTTTCGCGAGCAAAGTGCGCATCTGCCACCCTCCGCTTAAGTGCGAGATCGGCCGCTCGAAATCCTTTTCCTTGAACCCCAGTCCGGAGAGTATTTTTTTTGCCTTATGTTCCAGTTCGAAATACCCCAACGTTTCGAGCTCCTGCAGGACCTCTCCGTAACGCATAGAACCGGCGGCGTTCTTTTCCTCAAGTTCGCTCTTCTCTTTATGCAGGCGCACGATATCGGCGTCACCCTCGGTGATCTCGGTAAGCACCGTGCGCGTGGAGGAAAAAGAGGATTCCTGCGGCAGGTAACCCAGGCGGATATTCTTGTTCACCTGGACTTCTCCGGACGACGGCTCGCACTCCCCGCGGATAAGGGAAAAAAAAGTGCTCTTGCCCGCGCCGTTTGGCCCGATCAAGCCGACTTTCTCACCGTCGTTAATGCTGAAGGAGATCTCCCGAAAAAGGACTTTCTTACCGTAGTTTTTGGAAAGATTGCTGATGGATATCATGATATCTTATGGGAGATGAAGATCGCGGCGAGACTCCATGGCCTTAAAAAGGGTCTCCGAGTCGGCGAATTCCAGGTTGGAACCTACGGGCAGTCCGAGGCCGATGCGGCTGACGCGCACCGACAGAGACTTTAGCACGCCGGTCAGATACATGGCGGTGGTCTCTCCTTCGGTGTCTGCATCGGTCGCGATGATCACTTCGCTGATGTTGCCCTGTTTTATTCTGTTATACAGTCCCTCGAGTTTAAGGTCGGCCGGGCCCCTGCCCTCCAGCGGCGAGATCGAACCCATCAACACGTGATAGACTCCTTCGTATCTGCCGGCTTTTTCCATGGCGGTAACGTCCGCCGGTTTCTCCACCACGCAGACCAGGTCTTTTCTGCGCCGTTCATTGGCGCAGATCGCGCAGACATCCCCCTCACTCAGGTTGTTGCAGACCGAACAAAGACGCACATTTTCCTTCACGGCGTCTATGGCTCCGGAAAGAGCTTTTATGTCCTCTTTCGGCGCGTGCAGAATATAGTTGACGATCCTCTCGGCGCTGCGCCTGCCTACTCCGGGGAATTTGGTCAGCTTCTCTATCAGGATCTCAACGGAAGCCGGGTAAACGGCCATCTTACGACTCCACTATCTTGCCGCCGAAAAACTCGATGGCGGATTGCACTTCCGGGTGCGCCTTGATATCGGCCGCCCCGGTTTTTTCTTTGTGGGAAAGCAGAAAATGCGCCTTTAAACGCGTATTATATTTTTTCAACAAACATTCCTCCACCACCTGGCTATTCTCTTTCCTCTCCAGCGCTTCCTTATGCAGGGAAAACCCCTTGGGGAAAGAGATCGTCAGCACCCCTTTTTCCAATTTCAGCGGTTCTCCCTCGCTCAAATATGCCGCCGCCGACATTTTAACATTCCCGATCTCTTCTATCAGCTTTTTCCACTGCTCCTGGATCAGCTCGATATCCGGCCCGGCCGCGGTGGGAACAGCTACCTCTTCTCCGTAAAATTCCTCATCCTCTTCTTCTGCCACCGCGGTAGCGGCCTGGATAACCGGATCAAGCTGTCTGGCGGCCGGTTCCGGCAACTTCCGCGCCGGGACAACGGGCGCTGCCGTTCGGCTCTGCGGCGGAGGCAAAGGCCTTTGCTGCGGCGCGCTTTGCGCCGGGCGCGCCGGGGTATGATGGAGCGCGGGCGGCCTGGCGCGTGTATCGGCCTGCACCGGTTTATGCGCCTGCTGATGATGAGCTCCTGCGCCGGGACGGACCGGCTCGGGACTTTTGCCTGCTTGAGCCGGAGAAGCCAGCATCACCAGGCTTACCTCCAGCGGTATGCGCGAATAATCGAAACGCTTCAGTAATTCCTGCCCTTCCACGAGGATGTTGAAAGAAGAAAAAATCTCTTCCAGGGAGACTGAAGACGACTGCTTGCTCAGGCGCGCTACGGTATCCTCCGGGAGGTCTATCAATTTCGCATCCGGGCCCGCGATCCTGGCCACCATCAGGTTACGGTAATGCTCTATCAGGTTTTGCCAGAATACTTCGGGTTCTTTTCCTTCGTCCAGGACCCTGTTAAAAAGCTCAAGCGCCCCGGCCGGGTCGCGCTTTATGATCTTCTCCGTCATCTCGAACAACGTATCCTGTTCCACCACGCCCAGTAATGATACCACGTCCTTCAGGGAAACATTCCCGCCGGAGATGGAGATGACCTGGTCGAGGACGGTCTCGGCGTCGCGCAAGGCGCCGTCGCTGCTGCGGGCGATCGCCGCCAGCACTTCCCTGTCTATCTTGATGCCTTCCGCGTCCATTATCTTTTCCAGTTGGCCGATGATCTCCAGCACCGGTATGCGCCGAAAATCGAAACGCTGGCAGCGGGAAAGGATGGTCGGCAGGACCTTGTTGGATTGTGTGGTGGCGAAGATGAATTTTACGTATTCAGGCGGCTCCTCGAGGGTCTTCAAGAGGGCGTTAAAGGCCTCCTGGGTAAGCATATGCACTTCATCTATTATGTATATCTTGTATTTCCCTGACGCGGGGGCGAATTTTACGTTTTCCCTCAACGTGCGCATTTCGTCGATACCGCGGTTGGAGGCGCCGTCTATCTCGATAACGTCCAGGCCGCGGCCCTGGCTGATCTCCAGACACTGCGGGCACTCGTTACAAGGATTGACGGTGGGTCCGTTCTTGCAGTTCAGGGCTTTTGCCAGGATGCGGGCGCAGGAAGTCTTACCCACGCCGCGGGGGCCGGAAAACAGGTAGGCGTGAGCCAGGCGGTTATTTTCCAGTGCGTTTCTCAGCGTGTTAACTACGTGCTGCTGACCGATTAAAGAATCGAAGTTCTGCGGCCGCCATTTTAAAGCGAGTACACGGTATGACATAAATAAAAACAGCCTATAGCCTTACAAATATTATTGTTTCTTTCGGCTTCAAGAGACGCGTTCTTCTAAGGAAAACCGATTTATACTTCGGCGCCGCTAAAACCGCTCGCTTAGGGGCGAGAATAACGCTGAAACCGTGGCGCGTCGAAGCTATTTACCTTTTTGTTATAGCAGAATTATGCCTAAAAAGCAATTAGAATTCCGGGGACACGATACTTAATTACGCGTTCTGGGGACACGATACTTAATTACGTTCTGGGGACACGATACTTTAAGTTCCGGGGACACGATACTTTTAAAGTATCGTGTCCCCGGAAGTATCATGTCCCCGAAATCACAAATCCTTCCCCTCATGAAAGGCTTCGTCCGGCAAGATAGTTACAAGCTCGGGATGTACCACCTTGATATTCTTCCACTGTCCTGTTCTGTAACGCAGAAACACTAAGCCGGAGAAGAGCAGAAAGAAAAAGACGATCGCGCTCCATCCGGCCTGGGGCGAAGTCCCGATCACTTTGAGCATAAACCACAATACAACGACCATTATCCAGTGCAGGCTGACCGACATCGCCATAGCCCAGAGAGTATCTCCTGCCCCGCGCAGCGCGCCGATAAAAACTACCAACACCGCCTCCACCAGCACGTATAAAGAAGCCATGCGCACCATAAAAACGGCCAGCGGCACGGCGGAGGAAAAAATATGGTCCGGCACCTCCGGGCGGAAAACGCGCACCATGAAATTCGGAAAGGCCGTGAAAAACAGCAATATCACAGCCGAATAGACAAACCCGAGTTTCAGGCCCGACATCACCGATTTATGCGCGGTATCCGGGTCGCCGGCGCCCATGCAGCGGCCGACAAGACTGGTCACTCCTATTTCTATACCGATCAACGGCACGAAAGAAACCATATCCCAGTTAAAAACTATAGTGGCGGCGGTGGCGGTCGCCGGGCTGTGGGAATGAAAAACCAAGACAAGCGCGGTAAATGCCAACAGGTTCAGAAACATCTCAAGCCCCACCGAAGAGCCGAAACGCAGTAATTTCCCGAATACCGCGCGGTCGAAACGCAGGGATCCGCCTATCCTGAATTCCCGGCGCATTGGCTTCCTGAAATAAGCGCAGACAAGCACGCACAACCCTCCAACTCCGCCGAGTATAGTGCCGTAGGCGGCACCGGCGATACCCAAAGCGGGAAAACCGAATTTTCCGTAGATCAGGACGTAATTCAAACCGACATTCAAGAGCATGGCCGAACAGGTGGCTATCATCACTATACCGGTCCTGCCTATACCGGAAAAGAAAGCGCTAAAACAACTGCGCAAAAGACTTATCAGCACGCCGCAAAGCAGGATATTAAAATAGACCTTCTGCGGGCCGATCTGTCCGGCGCCGATGCCCATTAAAGAAAAAATACCGTGACCGAGCGGACGGCAAAACAGTATCAATGGATAAGCGACAAGAGAAATAATGACCGCCTGCGAAAGCACCAGCGGACAGTTCTGCTTTTTGCGGGCCCCCAGGTACTGCGCTGCCAAAGCGGTGGTGTACCCGGTCAGGCCGAGAAAGAACGACATGAGCATAAAGACGGTCAGCCCGCCGGCCATGGAGGCGTTCATCAGTTCAGGGCCCAGCCTCGCCAGAAATAACCTGTCGGTAAAGACCATCGCCGTGTCGCAGGCGTTGGAGACCACCATAGGCAGGGCGATCGCCAGCATCTCACGGATACCGCCTTGTCTGTGCGGCGATCTTGTTTTGTTTTTCATCGCGGTAAAACCTTTCCAAAAAAATCAGGACGTTCCTGGGAAGAACGTCCCGATATAATTTCTGCGCTTTGATTAAGTTATACCAGACAAGAGCCCGGATTACAACTTAAATCGTCGCTCATAACTTCCTTGCCAGCGCGGCGGCAAGTTTTTTCCCGGACAAGAGCATCCCGCCGAAAACCGGCCCCATACGAGGCCCGCCGAAGACGGCGTTGGCACACATCCCGCAAACGTAAAAACCCGGGCAGACTTCCTTGGTGTTTTTCACGATAGACGCTTCCCCCGCCTCTGCCCACATCGAACCCTCCCCCATCAACCTGCCGGATCGCGTGCGCAGGCGTATGCCCGACTTCTTCTCTACTATCCTGGCGACCTCCGCGGGATGACCTGTGGCGTCAACGACGGCCTTCGCCCGCATGGTGACCGGATCGACGTGCAGATTAGCCATCTCCACAGACGTCCAGTTCAAGACCAGGCCGCATATCTTCTTGTTCCTGATCATCACGTCTTCCGCGCTCAAGAGATTGAATATCTTTAACCCGGCTTTCACGGCCTTGGAGCAAATGGTGGAGACTGCCTCGATGGAATCGGCAAGATAATAACCTTTTTCGTATTCCCTGGTTTTTACGCCGAATTCATCCAGCACTTTGCGCGCCTGCTCTTGCACCACTATCTCATTGAACATTATGCCGCCGCCCCACATACCGCCGCCGACGGAAAGTTTGCGCTCAAAAAGCACAACCTTCTTACCGGCCCCGGCAAGATAATACCCGCACACCAGGCCTGCCGGCCCGCCGCCGACTATTGCCGCGTCGGCATCAAGGGCATTGACCAATTTCCTGCTGTATGATTCGATGATCGCCTTAGATATCTTTATTTCATCCAACTGCATTTCAAACCCCTTTCGTTTGAGTTCCGGGGACACAATACTTAATTATACGGGGACACGATACTTTTAAAGTATCGTGTCCCCGGAACTCGTAATTAAGTATTGTGTCCCCGGAATAAAAAACCCTTATGCCACACGCATAAGGGTTAACAATTTCAACCTCCTCTCCCTCCGCTGGCATTATCCAGATCAGGTTCACAGGGTAATCCGCTTATTTCGCGGAACTCTCAGGCCGTATTAACGACCTCCCCTTTATCGTTTTACATCGCTTGCTCCGTTGTCCTGTTATACCAACAACGGTCAAACACATACTAAAGTATTGTCGCGGTATCGTCAAGCGGAATTCCAAAAATAGAAAGACGGTTGCAGTCGATGATCTTGCATTTCCGCTCCTCCCCGGCTTGAACAGAGCGGGGATTTCCACAGTTTGATCAATACAGCTTCGCCGTCATTATTATCGAATAGAACGTCTTTTCGTGCTTGGCGAAATCCCCGCTCGGCGATTCGCAAAGCAGCATGGTCAGTTTGCGTTCATGCGAAAAAACGGCCAGCAATTCCTTTTCTTCAACCCCTTTATCGTTAACAAAGGTGAGCTTCGAAATCACCCCCTCATAGCCTCTTTCCGTGACAACTTCCTTGCGTTCCTCGGAAATAACCTTTTTCATATTCGATACCATACTATTAATCAGTTGATGATCCACGGAAAGTCCTTCCATCTGCAGACCGGGAGTTATATGGCGAAGCAGCATAATACCGGTGGAATAGTATCCCTCAAGGTCTATGTTTTCCACGCTGATGAAAGCCTGAAAATTGTTTCCGTTGCTCATCTCCTTGACGTTCCAGCCGGAAGGGTAAGAGATCTCCATCCGGTATTCCGGATGCGTCCATTTGTCCAGGCCGTCCAGGCCTCGCCAGACGTCTATGGATTCGTCATTGACAATGGACAATATTTCCTGCGTATGTTCGCAGACGAGCTTTTTCTTTGCCTGGTCTTTGTATACCCGTGCGACGATCTTATAATACTTGTTCTTTTGAGGCGAGGAGACAGGAGGAGAAGTGATATTGAACCTGTCATCTTTGGGGTCTATAGCGACTGAGGCGACCAACGGCCTGGCAGCGTCCGCCGGATTTTCAAAAGTCACTTCCGCGAACACCGGCTCCGGAAAAGGCTTTATTATCTTCAGGTCCAGGATGTATTTGATCTCCTTTTTCGGGAAATCAAGCATGAGACCGGCGACGCTGCTCTTGAAATACTCACTCGTCACAGGCTCGGGAGGACGGTTGGCGGCGAAGGCTAAGGTGGAGAGGAAGAGAAATAAAAGACAACCCGACAATATTCGCATATCCGGCCTCCGTTTAGTGGTTAACCTGAGTTTTGACGGATTTCTTTCTGTTATGCGGCACAGCCGTTGGCGATCCGCCGGATACGCCAACGAATCACCGCGGCATCAGGGCGAAGACACCCCAGCCCAAATATTCACGCGTGTAAGCGGCGTAACGCTCCGGTTCCGAGGTAAGTTGGGCTCGGACATCCTTCGCGAGTTCATCGTCGGGATTAGCCGCAAGCCATCGACGCATAGTGAGCCATTTTGCCGCCTCGTATCTGTCCCAACCGTCCTGGTCAGCGAGAACCATTTCAACGACGTCGTAACCAAGCCGGCCGAAAGACGCGAGAAATTCCGGAAGCATTAGAAAGTCGGAGATTGAGTTGGCAAGACACCCTCTGGCGATATCTTCCGTCGGCGGTAACTGCCTCCAGTAGGGCTCGCCGATTAGGATGATCCCTCCGGCGCGGAGACTCCGCGCCAGAAGCTCGATAGTGCCGGCGACACCACCGGCAATCCAGGTGGCGCCGACACAGGCTGCCACACTGACCTTCTCTTCGGAAACATAGCCGGCAGCATCACCGTGGATGAACTTTACTTTATCGGCCACGCCAAGTTCTACAGCGCGGAGTTTCGCCTGCTCGGTGAACAATAGGCTCATATCGACGCCGGTGCCGATAATGCCGTGATCGCGTGCCCAGGTGCACAGCATCTCCCCCGAACCGCTGCCGAGGTCGAGCACCCGGGCCCCCGGTTCCAGACGCAGCGCCGCGCCGAGAGTGGCAAGCTTTTCGGGCGTGATCGGGTTGTGAATGCGGTGAGCGCTTTCAGTGATGTTGAATATCCGTGGAATGTCCATTGTGAAAGATTTCCTTTCCGGGGACACAATACTTAATTACTGTTAATTATTTTAAAATATCGCGCATTTGTCCTCAGCTTATATTCCATTGTGTCATAGCCACCTTTTACTTCACCGTATCAGGAGAAATGCGAACGGTTTTGCCGTTTGCCCATACTGCAAGCGAACGACCTGTCTTTTTATGCCGCTCTACGACTCCACGTACGGCTTTTTTCAATGCCGCTTCGGCTTTATCCTGTAAAGACATTCTCTTTTTCATGAATTACCTCATACTTTTTAGGACAAGTTTAAATAATTCTTCATTGGCAATCTCTTTATGGGCATTTCGTCTCTTTGCGATTAAAACAGGTCTTGCTTTTGAATTATCGAATAGCATCCATGAATCAAGCAAAGACTCGTATAATGCAAGAAAATTATTGATACCACGGGAAAATCGCCTGCGCACATCTTCGGCGGGAACATTGTGCCCGCCTTCTGCGACTCTATCCTTAATGCGGGCTATCGCCAACTCTGGGCTGGGTACCCAGAGAAAGAAAAGATGAAGCGCGTACCCTCTCTTTTTTAACTCGGCAAGCAGGCTTGCGTAAGATTTGCCAGATAAAGTTGTTTCAAATGCAAAATCAACTCCACGCTTAGAATATTCATGAATTTGCTGCAGTACGAGCTTACCGGCTTTAATGGCCGCGGCACGCGGCTCAAATGGTGCCAATCCTTGGGCAATAAGGTCAGCATTTACAAAATTAGGGCAATTCACATAATCAGGTAAGAACAATTTTGCAAATGTCGTTTTTCCTGACCCATTAGGCCCAGCAATAATATAAACTGCCTTATTTTTCATTAACACACCGCTTTATGCTCTTAGCGAACCCTGCGTATTCTACCCACAGGGTTCGCCTGTGCGTCAACAATGGCGGGTAGTCATGGACGAAAGTCGAACCCTACAACTACCTGGAATACCGTTACTTATAAAAACTTACCACAAACGAAGCATGGGCTGGCTTATATCACTTGGCGAACCCATCTGCACTACCTTGTCATACAAGAAAGGTTTTTTATCAAAACAATACTAACCATTATAATTTGCGACCACCCTTAAAACCTTGCCAGTTGAGCCGATTTCCATGAACTCCCCTACCTTAATACCTTTTTGATTCTTATAATACAACATCATACTATTTACGCCCCACATTAGATCAATGAGCTCGAACTTCAAATCAGGATAAATTTCTAACCCTTTGGCGAAGTACGCTTTCAATGCATTTTTGCCATTGACCATCCCGGACGGTACATTCAAAATCTTTAGTGCAACCGGAGACACCAGAACAACAGCATCATCATAATGAGTCATTATCTCGTCAAGATTATGGGAATTCCAGGCATATATCCAATGATCCGCCAATTGCCTTACTTGTTTCTCTGTGAGCATTCTTTTTTCTCCCGTGTTAGAATCCCCTTCTACTCGAGCCTAAAATTTCATTGGCTCCCGTCGGAAGGGTTTACCTAAATACTGACGGTTTATATCAAATGCTTTCTAAAAAACGCATATTCCGCTTCGCTTCGTTTGGGAGCTTCGCAGAATTCCGTTCTTCTTCTTTCCCACCAATAAATATCGTGTCTAAAACAAGTTCTTCGTAGCTCCCAAACGTAGTCCCGCCCTCTGGTCGGGACGAAGTTTTGGAGCGAAGAAGAACGGAGAGGCAGGGATACATTAAGATTTAATCTTAAAATGCCCCTTTTACCACCGAAAACACCACCGAAACCCTCTCCTAATTCAATAATCATAACATCATACCCTCGTCAGCTCAAGCACTTTTGCCAAGCCTTCACTTGTGCTGTGGCTATAGAAAGCGATCACGACATCCGGATCTTTGTTTCCCGATATTGCCATAGCGTCTACTATAGGCACGTTGTTCTTTCCACACTCCACCCAATACCTATGCCGGAAGTAATGGTTAGTAATCTTCACCCCAACGATCTTTTCGCTGACTTCCTTTAGATAGTCGCAAATTCTATGTTGATACAGCTTCTTCCCGCGTTTGGTAAGGAATAGATACGGAGCCTTATGTTTTACCGATTCTTTGTATGCCTGGCTGATAAAGCTCTCTAACTCTGAATCCAGCTTATTTAAAGGCGCGTATTCGTCGGTCTTGGTTATCTCTGCGCGGATATTGATCTTAACCGGCTTAATTCCCTCCCAAATGACATCCCTTCTCTCAATAAGCGTAGTTTCTTCAACCCTGCGCCCTGTCCGCTTCATGAAGTAAACAGGCCGGTAATATTCCGGCTTATCCTGCTTTATGAAAGCCAAGAGTTCATTGATTTTGCTGTTGCTGATCTCCGGATATTGCTTTTTATTCGGCCTGGGCTTCTTAATATGCTCGGCTATGTCTTTAATTATCTTTTCACTGCAAAACCCGAGTTTATACATCCGCTTCATAATAGCCTTAACGTAGATCAATTCTCCCCTTAATCCTTTGGGCCTGTTCAGTTCATTAGAATAATAACTCTTATACTGCTCAAAGAATGCCAATGTTAATTGACTGGGATTTTGTATATAAGGGAATTTTAGACTCCGGAAATCACCGAACATCCGCCAGAAGACCTTTTGGTAATGAAGCTGGGTCTTCCTGGGCTTGCGCTCTCCCAACAAACCATCATTTATGCCTTCCCAGACATCTGAAAAGCCGCTTGTGAGCCGCAATTTCGCAGCTTCCGGAGTTTCCAGTTCCTTTTGTTTCTGGACTATCATTTCCGCCCTTTTATTTGAAGCCTCCTGCATAGAGTCAGCTGCGACGGTTTCCCAGAATCGCCTTCCGCCTTTATTCAGGCGAAAGTTTATCTGGTAATTACCTGCTTTGGTTTCTTTTATGCCGACATATCTTTTCATGCGTTTTTATGCGATTCGAACCACTTCCAGAACTCCGGAGCGTGTGATAGCAATCTTTTGCCGTGTTTATTTAAAGGACAGCCGGTTTTCTCTTTCCAGCGTTTGCTATGGATAGTATTGGGCTTCACGTGCAATATATCCGCGATGTCTTCAACCGTGAGAATTTCCTTGTCCATAGTTACCCGCCCCTCTTTTTTACCTGTCAGTTACTAAATATATCTGGAATATCTCTTTTGGTTCTCTCAAGGCTATTCGCAAAACTTACAATAGTGAAAATATTCACAGTGATTTTATTCACATTATAAACAACGTGGTGTTCTTTGTCAAGCAAAAAGGTGACTCTTTTTCATCTTGACTTTCTTTCACATATTGCTATTATATTTGTATGAAAAATAAACTAAATCTCGGGAGTATTTTAAGAAAACGGAGGAGGGAACTACAGCTAACAGCAGAGGAACTATCTAAAATAGCTGGTATTGATAGGACATACATTACTAAAATTGAGCGGCACAACAAACTCCCCTCCCTATCTATAATGCAAGTAATCTGCGATAAGCTGAGAGATGAAGAGCTATTCAAGAATTATCTTAGAATAAAATACCCAACAATGTATGCAAAATTAGAGAAAGACGAGGCCACTCGCGAGACGGAATATTTAGGCCGTGAATTTCAAAAAATAAAAGAAGCGGTTGTAAAGATTAATAATGAGGGAATAACTCCAAAGGAGCTAAAGGAACTTAAGGACCGGATAACCTTTTTTGGGAATGACGTGAATCGATCCGTGTTTAGATTACAAAATTTACTAGGAGAACTAAAAAAAATTAGAAGGTTGCAGTCGGACCTAAGAAACACTCTTCAGCATAAAGAGAATCTAAAAGATTAGCTTTTCCGCAGCAATATACTGCTTGAGGTGAATTTAGGGCGTTACGTCTGCGTCTATTAACTAATACATTCTGAGGAATTTCGTTTTAGAGTTAAAAACGCTGGTAGACATCTAAGCAAGATATTGCTATCTTACTTTAACCCAGAAGTGAAAGCATTTAGCATTTTTAGGCCAAATAACTTTACCATTTCGGGTTATGTACCTGCAGAAAACTTCTCTATATCCCGCAGGAACAACTTTCTTTGTTGCCATTCGAACCACCTCCTTTTGGGGCAGATTGCTTACCGCGCGCCCAAAATAAATAAAAACAAGGGGGCCGGGTAAGTAAGAGCTAACCCAATCAAAAATGGTTCAAAAGATAGAAAGTCTATTGCCTACCAGCGCTTCAGACTTTAAGAAAGAGCTTTTTGCCAAATATTTAAATGCCCGATTCTATCTAATTCAAATTTATCTTTATAGTTACTTCTAGTCTCAATCAGGTTTTGCCGTAAATCTTGCAGAGAATTATGCTCGACGAACTTGAATTCACTATCCTTGTTCAACAGATAATGTGTAGTTGTTAATACCTTGGCTTGGGTAGTCTGATATTCAAAAGAAATCCCGTCTCTTCTAATCCCTGCCTTTGATTCTCCGAATTTCTTAAAATTCGCAATATCATCTTTTATTGTTTCTTTACAACATTCACACTGACAGACATTATCATAGTACTGTCTCGCAGTCGTCCACTGAGCTCTTTGTTGCATAGCGAAAAGAACTTCTCGAAAAGGCAATCTATCATGTAATGCGGGGAAGTAAAACTTCGGTTTCGGCAGTCCTCCCCCCACCGGAGTCACATCCCTATCTTCTCCGTACCCGGGGCCATGTGTAACTCCATATAATCCAACTTTTTGTAATAGAATAGAAAAGTAACCACCGTACAAAGAAATTAGTTTCTTCCCCTTCTTATTTAATTCGACAACAAAATCTTTATAGACTCTTAATTCTGATTCTGTGGCCTCTCTCTCAGAGAATGATTCAATCCAAAGCAAAAAACCTTCGCATTTCCTTATTGTTAACTCTTCTATTAATTTCTTATTTAAAACGGTGTCAAAAAAAGCTTCTTTTGAAATTAAAATATAACCAAAGACAGGAATTTTATCCTCCAGAAGACAACTCTGATCAATGAATTGCATATTAACATCAAACCAATAATCGAAGGTTACTGAATTCATATAAAAATATGGAGCTATTATCATACAAGGAGTTTGATGTGTATACGCAATGTATTTATCCTCGTCATTTTCTTTAATTTGGTTAATTATAATGCTTTTCTGGAAAGTGAGAACACGCAAACAAAAATCTTCGACATCTCTTGAAGCAGAAAAATCATCCGGTTGCACTCCTCTTTTACCAAGAACAGATTTGATGGTATTTCCGTAGAATTCTGCTAAAGTTTTCAAGGCTGGCTTTGGTGAAGGATCATCTCTATCTTTTGCAATATGAATAGGATTATGTCCGAAGGCATGAGTAAGAGGATCAATGATAAAAGGTTTTTTTAAATATTGTGTTAAGAACTCCGCAATCCCTCTTGTAGAATAAGCAACGGTATTGGCACTTAATAAAGCACAATCATACAGTTTATCATATGGATCAACAAAGAAGTTCTTCTCTGGATGAGCACCATACCTCATAATATGCCTTGGGATAGTCATTTTAATACCTCTTTGCTCTTTTTTTAAAAGCAACGAATAAAATCTCCCTATAATCTTTAATCAATTGCCTATTCCGCAAAGCACCTATTTCAAACCGGAGGTATCTTTTTCCATTAGAAGGCTTATCAGCATGAATAAGACCGACCCCCATCTCAAGGTATCTTTTCTTAATTTTCTCTGTAATCTTTCTCTCGGGTAAACAAACATATACCCTAGAAGCACCTAACATACAATATTTCGCTTGATTCAAAGCCTTTTTGCAGTGATCCATTTTAGCTTCAATAGCAACGATCTCTTTCTTTTTAGTTTGATAAACAATATCGATACTTCTTGATAAAAAAGGGACTTCCGTAGCAACGAAATATCCTTTTCCTTTTAAATGAGAGATAATATTTTCTACAAGCTTCTTTTCTGAATTCACAGATATCTATTTAACTTAGAAAATCTTTGTAATATTAACAAGACGATTCTCGAAATATTTTGCAAAAGAAAAAATTAGGAGAAAAAATCCCCAAGGCAACAGAAAAAGTATCTCAAAAATATTTAATTTCAAATTTATTACATCCGAGAGAGATTTAGCATTTGATATACAACCGGCAACTAAACAATAAATAATATAAAGAATAATAACGATGGAAAAAACAATATTTAAACAAGAAAATATCCGTATAGATTTTAGTTTCTTGCTTAGAGACAATATTTCGTTTCTTTTTTCCTGACGTTGAGCGATATTATCGTAATAACGTTCCAGCATTTGTTTATCATTATCAAAAACTTTTAATCCCTTAGCGTTAACTGTCGGAGAAAGAGAATCGTTAATATTCTTAAAAATTTGTAAAATATCAGAAACATCTTCATCCCGCATCTTAGAAAAAGGGAGATTAAAAAATCGACTAATTCGTTCATCGTTAATTAGGAAATGCGAACTTAGAAAATAAATCCCTCCCGACGAAACCGAATAAAGTAATGCGATGATAGTAATAATAACTGTGTCGCTCATAATATTTTGTCTTTAATCTCAGATTTTGACGCGTCTTCGGGATAAGTTTTATAAACATAACTTAATAATGAATTTAAAGTACAAGAGTTATATCTTGCTTTGAAATTTGCTAAAGCTTCTTTCTGCCTTTCATTAAGAGAATCAAATAATCGCAAAGCAAAATTCTTACCCACAGCAGTTAATATAAACTGTTCAACATTATATGTGGCTATTTCTTCTGTCAAATCATTTTCATCGAATATAAATTCTTCTAGATACCTTTTGAACTCCTCAAAGTCCACAACAGGAGTTCCGGTTTCTCCTTCTTGCTTCCTCTCTATAAATTTTATATTCTCGAAAAAATTAAGATCAGAGAACACATCTACCGAAAAAGGACCATATTTATATGGCTCAAAAACCGCTAACTTGTTTCCAGGAATTAATTTATCAAAGCCGAACTGTTTATAGATTTCTTTATTAAATAGATATATCAATTTCATTATTCTTGTTCTTCCCAGAATAGGCTCTTCGTACTTTTTCGTATCTCCAGGGCAATAAAGAAGCAAAAGAATGATGTCTTTACGATTGGATAGTTTCACTTCTTAAATCTCCATATTCATATTTGAATTTATGGTTAACAATCTATTAAAATGACCTTAACGGGCACCGCTGGGAAATGCCGCTTTAATCTTTCTATATCATACACTAATTGTTCACCATATGAGACTCCCGTAGACATGCTTTTATGCATGGCATGACAAGGAACAATTTCTATACCAACGTCAGCTTTGTTTTCATTAAAAAAATATTGAAATTTAGCCATATCGTAAAACATGAAAGCATATTTTCCGAACTGCACTTCGACAAGGACTCGATCTTTAACAAAATCCACCTGTTTAAAGACCCCTTTTATCTCTTCTTGATATTTCGGTAGCTTAATTGTGTAAGTATCTCTCAATTCTTTAAAACCGCAAGCGTGGAAGTTTTTTTTAAACGCTTCGTTAATTTCTTTAGGCGCATATAAAAGCTCTCCACGCATAGTCTTTTCTTTACTAATTTTTGTTTTCTTAAGCCCCTTTATCTCTTTAATAACTTCATCGATCTGCTTATTAATCTTTGGATAATCAACTTCTAATATTTGACTTCCCCCTAGATGAGAATACTCGTATACTTTCTTCATATTTACCTTCCAGTTAATGTTAATAGTTTAAAGAGTGCTTGTTGTTGTGGATATATCTTCTCAGTATCTTTTATTCTTTGTGGATTATTAGGATCATAAATTGGTCGATTCATCGGTCTGATATCCAATTTGCCTTCGGCTGCTAATTTTACCCGCTCGCGGCCTTTATCAATATACTTCTTTAATAGCTCGGCTCCGGCAGCTTTACGCTTATGCAAAACCGCCGCTACTGCAGTTGTGGCAACTCCCATAAAAGGATCCATAACCCAATCTTCTTCATTAGTCATAGAAAGGATTAAACGTTCAATCAACTCCACCGGGAATTGACAAGGATGATCTGTCTTCTCAGGATGATTTGATTTTACGTTAGGGATCATCCAAACATCTCCGGGATTTTTCCCTAGAGGATTACAAGATAATTTTCCCGCTTTAGGGCCTTTAAAATATTTTTTATTCGGATACTTCTGAGGGACTCTCACCGGGTCAAGATTAAATACGTAATTATCGGATTTAGTAAACCACATCAAGGTTTCGTATCTGCCTGAAAATCTTTTTGAGCAGTGCAGACCATGCCCAAAATGCCAAATAACCCTGTTTCTCATCTTTAACCCGACAGATGCAAAAATTGGATAAAGAAGGATATCAAGCGGCATGACTTCGCCATTCTCTACATAATTACCTACCTGCCAACAAATACTTCCATCTTCTGATAAGACTCTCACACATTCCAAGATAATTTTCTTCTGAAATCCTAAATATTCTTCAAGATGTATTCTTTTCTCATATTCCTTTCCGAGATTATACGGTGGTGAAGTCACAATGAGTTTTATGCTATTATCAGGGATATCATGCAATAGTTGAAGACAGTCCCCCTGATAAAGTACGACGTCCGATTGAGTATTGAAATAATTAGTTATTTTTATCTGTCCCATAGACATAAAAACCTCCGCCTTTTCAAGCGAAGGTTTTAGTTATATTATAGTGGCAGTTCCCCCTTCGAAACGGTACCACTCTAAATTGTTAACCTCTTTATACATCGTAAACTCCCAAGAGTCAAGTAAATCTTCCTACCGTTTCCAGTGTCAATCTAATAACCTTAATGTAGTGTATGTATAGAATACATCATAATTTCTCTTAACGGTATCTTTTTTTCGCTCTAATTACCTTGGATGGCAAATTTCTCAATCCGGGAGTGGTCCAGTTTTCGGGGTGAGGTCAATCCCGGACAAAAGAACTTGCTGCTGATAATCCTTGGCTATATCAAACCAAACGTAAGTATCTATTAAGAGTTTAAACATTTTATCCCCTGCCTTCGTTTTGATGGCGTTTCATATCGTGAGTCCCTGTACTTCAATTTGATGCTGTCGGGTCTGCACGATTACTCCGCCATCGACTGCGTGAATCATCCGAATTGGGTCTCGCGCCACTAATTCACCAACCTTCGCGCCAGCCTCAGTAAACCACTGAAGTCGCTTACTCGTGAGCAACCCAAATCCGTTTTGGGAAACAAGCAGTTGGCCCTGCACAAAGACATCGAGGAAAGCCACGAGTTTTGCCTTGTCTTCTACTACGTAGAGTCGTGTTGGCGTGAGGAAGTAAATGTGCCGCCCAACGTTGACGATTTCGCTTGGGCAAGTCCCGATGTCATACACCACTTCTGGTCGCCCCTCCTGTGAAACAAAAATAACCTTGCCTGAGTAGGTTGCTAAGTAGGCCCCACCGTCAACGGCAAAGCTGGCCGCATAAACCCAATCTTGAGGCGTCCCTCCGCTTATTGTTATTTCTAGCCGGAAGCCCTCTAACTCCATAACATGATCGGGGGCCGTCCGGGCGAAATACGTGATGTCGGACTCCTCGAATCCAAGCGTTTCTGGATTGACACCGGTCAGAATCTCGAATGCATTGTTCAGAGCCTTCATCTTCTCCGTAGCAATTGGACTACCAGAATTGCGGTCGGGGTGATGGACCAGCGCCAACTTGCGGTACTTTCGCTTGATGTCTGTAGGACTGACGGGCAGGGACAGACCAAAAAGCCGTAGTGCATCCTCAACCTCTTGCCCCACTCCGAAACGCTCACTGCGACCCACAACACGTTTCCACCCTTCTTTAAGGGGCATCACGACACCCCACACTGCGCGGCCCGAGGTCGTGCAACACCATGCCTCGTCGGCTAACGTAAAGAGATATCGATCCCCCTGAGGGGCTATATCCACGGCTCGTACCTGGGACTTAAACTCCCCCCAGTAATTTGTGTCGATGGTCCGGAAGTGATCAATGACGCGAGGATCCTCGCGAAGATTAGATTCGGTTACAATACTTAGCCGTGCGTCATAGACATGAAGATTTCCACTGGAATCCATAATAGCGATGCTGGAACCAGCGCCCCCTGAGCCAGCGCGATAGGTATCATGAAACAAAGCCTTTTCTGCGATAAGAAAACCACGTTGATCTACCCGGCGAAGCACACTTTTTACTTCCGGCCGTCCCAGACTGGAACCGGAACGGTCAAGTAGCCAAATACCCGTCGTATCGATGGCGGCAATATTGAAGGCTGGATCAGGACGTTCATTGGCCTGTAGTTTTCGCTCGTGCACAAGTGTCCAAGGGGTGTCTTCCGACACCGTAAACAGCGGTAGTGATGACGGCCTGGTAGCATCAACAGGTGTGTAATCATGCTTCTTCCCCTCCTTGTCCATCTGCGCAAGGATACGGTTGAAACGACGGCGATCGACATCCGTGATATGATGCGGAACTGACTCGAACATCTCGACGCACTGCTTCGCTGCGGCTGTCAGTTGCCCATCCTTCATCCGCTGAATGATGAGATTGGAGTATGATTTGGCAATGACTTCTCCTACTCGTCCTTGCCGCTGCTTTAAAGAAAGGCCGACAGCGAGTTTTACAACCTTGGCGTATTGGTTCTTAAATCCGGCCTGAAACACTGGACCAATTAACGGATCATTGTACTCACGATGGAATTCGTTACGACCATCGACCTCCCAAGTAGGCGGCGATGGCGGCAGAGGGATGTACTCGGCTTGGGACCAATTGAGCTCAGTCGGCGGCTCCCGTCTTCCGGAAGTTCGCTTCGAATTGTAATCTAGAGTCTTCAGTCCCACAAATTGGGGAGACGTTGTCTCCTTTACTTTTTCAAAAAGTTTCGAAAGGAAGCTATTCATTACCTTTGATTTTGGACTTTGAGGAAACGATCAGATTGTTCCCTACTTTTCAATGATTAAATTTTATCATGGAAATATTTAAAGATGTTTTCTATCAACGGTTTGAAGCATTTATCAGCTAAAAGGGTGTCAAAAACTGTAAAAACCGAATAACGCCTATAATCACGCCTTGGTTCTATCCAGCCCTTCTTTATCCAGTTATCACTATTCTTAATAAACTTTTCGAAAATTACGGCCTATTTTTTAACCTATATTCTATCCCCAAATGTTCGCTGTCTTTGAATCAAACAAATGAACTTTTTTACATTTAAATTTTCCAAGTATTGAATTTACATGTTTTTCGTCATCCTTAGAATATACCCCAATATATACACTCCAAAGCTTATCAAATTTATCTTCTTTTTTCCCTTTAGCCGCTTTGTTAATAGCATCGATAATATGTTCATCATATTTTCCAAACCCAAACCCAAATACAACCAAAGAACCAGTAATGCCGGATAGCGTCTTATAACAATACTCTAAATATTGATTATGCAAAATATGAGCAAGTTTCTGCTTACCATCACCAGCGGTTACAAAAACCGGATATTCCTTATTATTTATCCTCTTTTTTATATTCTCCAATAAACAATCCTCGTCATATATTTCCTTAATTATTGATACTTCTTCGTCAAAAATATGTAAAGCCCCATGCACATAGTGCACATGCTGATCGACTTGATTTGGGCCCCATTCTAAATCACCAAACTCTGGCTTATAATCTGGATCGTATTCGTCTGAATCTTTTGAGATGTATTCCTTACCGAAACCATCCACTATATTCGCGATTTGGTCTTGGTTTCGCATAAGAACCCAATACAACAACAAATCATAATTAGTAGAAAAAACATGCCCATCAGAATCAAGATAACTTTTCAAGAACTCTGCACACTTACTGCTTGATTTTGCAGGTATCTTAAAGACTTGCTCAGGGTGTAACTCTGTTATGGCATCCACCATATTCTTTTTTAGAGAATCTCGTGCCTTATTGATTTTTCTTGCTAATTTCTTATCTTCAGAGAATTCAGAAGCAAGCTTATAAAAAAGGTCAAGCTCGCGCATAACTGTCTCGAAATTAGCCGTGTCAATAATGCTGAAAAGCTTGTGCAACAATTCGTCCTTCGTCTTAGTTACAAAATCACTTAGAGCGTTGTAAGAGAAAATTTTCTTATTATAAGACATGCTAAAGCCATTACCTAACAAAAGATGCTTTATCCTTCTTTTTTTGTTTAGCGAATCGATAGCTTCTTGATAAGTAAGCAATTCCATCCTAATCCTTCTTATCGCAATCACTCAACATCTTCAATATCATACTGCTCCTCATTGGGTGGCGTCCTTAACAGCTTGACTGCTCGTCATAAGCTTTTATCCATTATCTTCCCTCCTACACCCATGACAGATTAGCCAATAAATATTCTGCAATAACTTTCAATGGCATATCTTTCCTTTTAGCCAGTCCCAGACAAAACTTGATATAATATTAAGAATAACTGAACCCCAAATAGCACAAATGAAAGACAGCAACGGATATTTCCGAATAAATAGCTCTATTTTCATTGAACCCGGTTTGTCTATTCTCCTCAACTCATTACCAAATTTCTCCAAGAAACCTTCCGGCAGTGGTCTTTGTTTTAATTTCCCTTTGCATTCATCACAAATAATTGGTTTTTCTGTGTTGTAGATTATATCCGCTCTATCGCCATTTAGATCAAACAAACATCCTCTTGTATCTGGATGTACAAATTTATATACTTCATCTGAAACTAAATTTCCCCAAGCCTTATAAAAACAGATGGCTTCATAGATGCATCTAATAATAAAATTTTCTAAATCAATATCGGCTGGGGCTAATATTTCTTTTATGCCAAATAAAGAAATCACCATAGTGTTCTGATTAATCCGATGCATATAAAAATTGTCTATAAATCTATAATTCATTACCCCAACTATTAAACCAGAAAATTCCCTTTCTTTTAATACTTCCGTAATCTGTTGTTTGGAATAAACAATATCGAGTGTATTCCCATCCCTCTGCGGCGATGGTAACACTTCTATCTTTTCGAATGAATCAATTTTAAAAAATTCAGATTTATATCTTCCCAATTTATTCTTATCAATTTTTTCTTTCGTATTACCCAAATCGATAATCTTGATACTGACCTTATTCATAATTTCTCCTTTTTAAAAATTGTGGGGTCTATTTTCCCCTAATCCTTTTTATCGCAATCACTTAACATCTTTAAAATCGTCTCTCGGTACTTGCACCAACGGACAAGAGATATAGTCACTCTCCTCGACTCTATTCAAATACACAACAATTTAATTGATTACTACATCCGATAGCCGGTATTCCCTTCCCTTAGTATCGCAAAGAGTTCTGTATCCCTACTCTTCGGCTTAATTATAGGCCTTTATATGTGATGGAACAAGAAGAAAGTGTTACTTATCCCCAAGCACTTAAAGCTATTTGCCTGCGGTAAGCCTTCGCGCAATTCAGCCAATAATTATTGCGAAGGCTACCGCACGCAAGGCACCCCAAAAATCACTCAATCCACTAAGGGAGGCTAAAGCCTAAAGAATATGAGCAAAGGCAGGGTTTATCGCGCGACAGACCAAACTAAAGCAACAACCCATCCGATACCGGTCCATCCCAGGAGAAGATTTAGTAAAAATACCGCCGGATAGTTTCTATTCCGCCGTAGAAAGGCAATCAATGCAGGCAGGAGATATAAACCGAACATAAGAATCAACAAGCCTATTTCTGATAGACTAAGATTTTGCATTTGCATATTTTAAGCTCCCTTTGATTATCTGTACAAAACCGGCTGCCCCAAAGAAGATTACCGAACCGCCAATAGCAATCACCAGGAACAACCTGCCTTCTTTCTGGATAAAGCCGTGCCAAAAGCTCCAAATGATCACCTGCCAGCCTTCGTTACTCATAATGAGATTCGAGTCGTGGTAGCCAATCCTCCCCAGCCAGTAAGCAAATACCCAATACAAGTAATACATCCATAACCAAATACTCCTAATGCTTAAAGCGATAAATAAAACCAATAAGCCGGTTAAACCCAAGATGTCATACGGGATCATATCATCGTTAAAGATATTTCCCATTGCCCTTGGTAAAAGCACTGTATCAGAATACAACCGAGGATATTTCTCTTCCAGCCTTGTAAGGAAAAGATAAGGCTTTAATTTTTCCATGTCATTGGTCTTACCGGTTACTTTAAGAAAATCATTAAGCTGGCGTATTGATATGCTCCCCAAGTTACGCTTATGATTCTTTAGTTCGTAGGCTCTGGCGCGGGAGTAAATTCTGGTTAAAGCAAAGGTCTTCTGGCCAGTATCAGAAGGCGTAAAATCAAAATTCCAAGTTCCGGGAACCTCAAAATAGCCGATTACCTTAAAATAGGTTGAGCCTTGATCCGATTTAGCGACCTTTCCTGGCGGCACAACCATAACCAGCGCATTGCTGCCGGAAATATCCTTAAGCGAAGAGCCTAAAAACTTAGTTTTCATTACCACGGGAATATCCGTATATGGCCCCAAAACGACCCACTTCTTTCCGTAGTTTAAGCCGACATACCAACCAAAACCGATATAGATAAGCGGAATAAACAGTGCTATCCTTACAAACAGTATTTTAAGACTGAATTGCTTGCCCATTTCTTCCCTCCCTCAATAGATTAAAAGCTTCTTCTAAGCTTCTCACTTCGTTTGCATAAAAACAGCGCCCTTGTTTAAGCATTTCCAAGTCTGCCAGGATAAAAGCCCGGGAACAGAATATAGGCGCAAGGTGAAATAGCTTTTTCTTGATACTTTCATAGATAGCCTTATATTCAATTACCATCAAGACAGCGCCGTATTGAGGACTTTTCTCAATATAATAACGGTACCGGCCAATCATCTGCCTTATTTCCGAAAGCTTCTTAGATTGCGTTTCAATTTCCAAGGCAACCGCCCTGTTATGCTGTATCACTATAATGCTGTCCGGCACAGTAACCCTTCTATGCTTGCCTATCCTTAACATCCAGGCGCAGAACCAATATGTAATATTGAAGCGCTTTTGAAGCTGCGAATAGGCTTCAATTGCCAGGTCGTGCTGGTTAAAGGTATTTATCCCCAGGCTGCTTTTCTCAAAACGATAATCTTTGGCGAAGCACTCTTCAGTATTGATAAAATCCAGGCCTTTCTTGGTTAAGTAATAGATCTTAGTTTTATATAGGCATTCCCGGTAATCGTTGATATAGCCTTTTCTTAAACAATACGCAATCAGCCTGCGGGCATAGGTCATATTTATTACCGTCCGGATGAACATCTCCAGTTGTCTTCTATCGGCATACTTGAAGGTAAATATAAACCCTATTAACAGCTTGATCCTGCGCTCCTGCTCTTCTTTAGAAACCCTGCCTTTGCTCATATTTTTTAGGCTTTAGCCTCCCTTAGTGGATTGAGTGATTTTTGGGGTGCCTTGCGTGCGGTAGCCTTCGCAAGACTTGTTGGAAGAATTGCGCGAAGGCTTACCGCAGGCAAATAGCTTTAAGTGCTTGGGGATAAAAAGTATCTTTAATAAAACAAACCTTAAATTAATGCGCATAAACAAACAGAAAGAATGAACAGCCGGGTGTAAAATCATTGTCAATTTCCCTGTGCATTATTCTGCCTTTGAATAGCTTGATTGATCTTGATCCTCTGCATCGCCGGCATTATTAAATATCCGTTGTACAGCTTCCGGATTATAGCCTTTATCCGAGAGTATTTTTATCGCTTGCTCTACGCCGTATGATTTGGCAAAAGCCCTTATCCCGTCCTTCTCGTCCTCGGTAAAAAAAGATGGATCGGGCATATTATTCTTCTCTTCTCTTTTTTCATTACTTATATACTGGGGGCAACTTTGCCCCTTTTTGACGGCCAAATTGGCACCCTCTGGCGACATTTTGGGACCCTTTAGTCCCTGTTCAAAGGGCTCCATTCTGAATCCCTTTGAGATAACCCAGTAATGCGTAGGCGCGCTCTTATGTTTACCGGTAAGATAGTCGCGATTGCCCCGGTTTCTTTTAAGAAGATCCGCGCTCTGCGGATTGTATTCCGGCTGATAGATAGTTCCCGGATGAGGTTCTGGTCATAACAATAGAACGAGCCGTTTTCCGCCAGCATCCTCCTTTTGGCAAAATAGGTATATTTGCCGATCAATGTTCGCAGAAGCAAGGTTGTTGCCGGCGTCATTCTTTTCATAGGCTCCAGCCGCAGAAAAACACCACCAAAACACCACCAAAAAAGAAAAAAAGCCACTTCAGAGATATTGTCATATCTTGAAATGGCTTCCTTTTTCTTACAATGCAACTACTTGATTCTAATAGACGTTGCGGTAATTCCGGCGGGTAAATATTGCGCTGCTTAGGCTTGGTATAAAAAGAAAAACGGAGAGGCAGGGATTCGAACCCTGGGGCCCAGTTACCCAGGCCAGTTGCTTAGCAGGCAACTGCTTTCGACCGCTCAGCCACCTCTCCAAATCCTAAAGAACAAATCTAAAGCAACTGCTTTTCCCGCCCGCTATCGAAACTTATTGCGGCGGGATCCCGTATCATTATTCTTTATTTAGAACAACGGGACGACCGCTCAGCCACCTCTCCAAAACCTAAAGAACAAATCTAAGGCAACCGCTTTTCCCGCAGGATTATTTCTTATTCTGAAAACGGGACGACCCTGCAGCCGCCTCTCCATATCTTTTATTCGAGAAAGTCCGTAGCACCTATTTCCTATCCGGGAAACGAGCACAAAGAGGTATTAATTCCGTTGCGCGGCGGTTTTAGCGCGTTTTCTGGCAAAAAAACCGCTTACAAGCGCGCCGCATTCCTCTGCCAGCAGCCCTTTGCGCACTTTTATGCGGTGGTTCAGCCGCCGGTTGTCGGTAATGTTAAAAACCGAGCCGCAGGCCCCTGTTTTAGGGTCATCTGCGCCGTAAAACAGCTTCTCGACCCTTGCCAGAACCAGCGCCCCGGAACACATCGCGCAGGGTTCAATTGTAACATATACGGAAGACTGATTCAACCATTTCATTTCCAGGGCGTTGGCCGCCGCAGTCAAAGCCAGCATCTCTGCGTGGGCCGTGGGGTCTTTGAGCCTTTCTATTTGATTATGGGCGCGGGCGATTATCTTTTTTTTATGAACGATAACGCAGCCCACCGGAACTTCATCCTCGTCAAAAGCTTTCCGGGCTTCTTTGACGGCCTCGCGCATAAAAAAAAGATCCATATCCAGCATAACTTGATTTTCCCGTCTTGACCGGTTTTAGATATTTATAGGCAGGTATTCTCTTACGGAAGGAATGGTTCGGCGCGTGTACTTCGTTTACTTGCTCACCACAAGTCTGACCATCCTGCGCAAATGATTTGAAGACGAACGCGTCGAAGGATAGAACCTGCTTTTTCAGGTTCTCACTGCCGTTGCTTATGCAATCGGCGCCTATTCCCAGGCAAAAACAGTGCGCCTGGCAGGAATCGAACCTGCAACAACTTGCTCCGTAGGCAAGTGCTCTATCCAATTGAGCTACAGGCGCATACTTAATGTGTACTTGCGTAATTCCTCATAAACGCAAGGTGCGCATTTATTTATAAGCGCAAGACACAAAAAAAGAACAAAATATAAAAACCTTATGAAGAACTGTAGCTCAAAAGTCCTCTGTTCCAACGGAGCAGATCTTCTCCTGCGACGTCCCGCTTTCCTTTTCGCGGGATTGAGCTACAGGCGCATACTTAATGTGTACTTGCGCAATTCCTTATAAGCGCAAGGTGCGCATACTTAATGTGTACTTGCGTAATTCCTTGTAAGCGCAAGGTGCGCATAAAAGGCTATTTGTAAAAAGAACTCTCGCCAAGACCTTTCAAAAGGCAGGGTATGATTATATCGGACTTTGTTCCGGCTGTAAAGAGAGTTTTTGTATCGGGGTGGGAATGATACCATAGATCCTTACCCCCTCATTTCCAAAGAGGCAGCAAAGATTCTTATTATTAAGAAGGACATCTTTGAGAAGCTACGGAACCGTTATCAAACGTTTTACCGGAGTATCGC
>Ga0302253_1000141_pt1 | contig 75668 bp, 71 predicted proteins | sample AAG_RA_Trp_MG_FD_193537 | JGI IMG/M metagenome (GOLD analysis project Ga0302253, IMG submission 193537) | Enriched activated sludge microbial communities from anaerobic digester in WTTP, New Holstein, Wisconsin, United States - AAG_RA_Trp | ecosystem: Engineered > Bioreactor > Anaerobic >...
GCAGTCTTCTCCAGGAAATGGACCGTGCTGTTCACCCAGAGAATGAGATCACGATAGAAGGGATGAAAATCTTCAGGGATCTCTTCCGGTGAGAGATCCCGGTGACCCGGGATGCCATCGAACCTGAGGAGAAGCCCCGTTTCGTACTCCCCAACCATGTTTCTGGTCTCTGCCGGTGAAGGTGCATACGGGGGACAACTCAAGTGTTTCCCAAATCCCTTGCACCCGAACCGGCACTTGAATCTCACCCAGTCTGAAACCACGATATCGCGGGAGGATATCACGCACATTTCGGCATCCCTCTCCTTTGCAAGACGGGTTAGTTTCTGAATTTCCTGTGACAGCGATGCGGACATTCTAGAGATCAAGGAAGGGTTCTCCCCCGGTACACCCATAAAAGTATCCCCGGATACTGGAAAGTATATCCCCGGTAATCCCCTATTTCTGCTCAATGGAGCCGGCCATGACAGCCATCATGGAACGGATTGTGAACGCAGGCGGATCTGCGTACCGTATCGAGATGGGCGAGGAGGATCTCTCCGGTGTATACCCGGGTATGAAACGATTCACCGTGCAGATTTCATCGGAAGACAGTATCCTGGGAATCATGCGGACCAACTCCTGTGAATACTCCCCCCTGATACCCATTCACGCAAGAGATGTGGCAGAAGAAACCGTAACAAGATGGGAGAGGGATCTTCTGCGCGATCCCGGTTCATTCGTCTCCTCACTTCCTCCCATTCCCAGGACAAAGACGTCGGGACGCGAGAACAGTGCTGTGATCATCCAGGGGAGTCCGCGACCGACGGGAAACTGTGCCATTCTCGCCTCCTGGGCAGCAGATGCTGCCCGCGAAGCGGGCGCAGAAACAACCGTTCTCTTCCCCCATGATCTGGATATTCATTCCTGCATCGGGTGCTACCAGTGTTACAATACCGGGACATGTATATTCCAGGATGACATGACGGAAGTTATCGATGCCGTATCGCGGTGCCGCCTGGTGATCGTATGCTCCCCGGTATACACCAACACGGTCCCCGCAGGCCTAAAAGCACTCATGGACAGGTTCCAGGCTTTCCATGCAGAGAGAACGTTGGGGGGACAGGCAGGGCGCGGAACAGGTCTTTTATTGGCGGTTGCAGGCCGGACCGGGACAGAGAATTTCAGGTGTGTGAAGGCTGTTGCCGGGGCCTTCTTCTCAATTGTGGGGATTACTCCTGTTAGTCCGATCCTTGTTGACGGAATGGACCGGATTTTTGATCTCAGGTCGATCGCCGGTCTAAGGGAGCAGGTAAGAACCAGGGTTGGGGATTCCCTTGTCCGCGATTGATGTGGGGGGCTGGTCGGTTATACGTCAAGCGTACTGTCTCCCGCCTTCCTGATGAGGTCAGGGCTGTCCCGGGACGGATCATTGACTGCCCTCGACACGGGATATGCTTCCAGCAGGTTCTCATCACAGGGAGCGAGGATGGAAGAGAGATCACTCTCCCTGATAGGGCCTGGCGCCAGCCAGCGATCTTCATCTTCCTGCATGAGAATGGCAGGCATCCTCTCATGGTAGCGGGCTACAAGAGGATTGGGATCCGTCGTGATAATGGTGAATGTATACAGGGGGGGATTCCTTCCTTTCAGGATATCATAGAGTCCCGCGAAAGAGAGGTAGTCATGGTCTTTCCTCCGGAAATAGTATGGTATCCTCACCGTTCCGCTCTTCTGCCATTCATAGAAACCTGTCGCTGGAACGATACAGCGGTGACGTGCGAGCGGACCGCTGAAGGATGGACGTTCCGCGAGGGTGTCTGCACGGGCATTGATGAGCGGGCGGGCACCTGTCAGGTCACGTGTCCACGTTGGAACAAGCCCCCATGTCATGTGAACAGCAACCCTTGCTCCCGAAGGATTCGTGAATACGACTGGCGTGTGCTGCGAGGGGGCAATGTTGTACCGGGGGGACAGCCCGAGCACAGATTCGTCAACCCCGAAGCGTTTCCCGAAACCAACCGTAAGCGCTAAAGTAAACCTGCCGCACATGATCTATCTCTCCCCTCCATGTTCGGAGTTGCGTGTTCGAGCAGCAATGGGAGTCTCCTGATATCATCGAGAACAACGTGTGCACCGCCATCGCTGCGGGTGGATGAGAAGCGATCCCCGTACCGCGCATACGCCGTATACATGCCGATTTGCCGTGCGGGTGCAATATCACGCCTTGGGCTGTCCCCGATGAACATCGTAGTATCTGCATCAGGGGCCGGAATGCCGAGTGCCCGGAGGGCATACAGAAACGGGATATGACTCGGTTTCTTCTCCCACGTCATGTCATGGGTGATGATATGGCTGAACAGTTCCTTGAGACCGGTCTTCTCCAGGCGGGGGAGTGCATCCCGGTGGTGGGCATCGGTGACCAGAACAAGCGGATATTCCCTCCTTTTGAGTTCGGAGAGTGTATCCCTGACTCCGGGATATGGTTCGATATGCGAGAGTTTCACGTCGCGATACGCTGCAACCGACCATGCATACGCATCATCCGAATAGGTCCCGGTTTCGACCATGAAATCACGGATGTTCTCCGGGTCTTCGAAACCTCTTACCCGGCGGAGGAAATATGAGAAAAGAACGTCAGGCGACCCTGCCCCTATCTCCTTTGTTATGACCCTGCAGGCCTCGAGTTTTGCCGCGACAAGGTCAAAGAGAGTATTGTCCATGTCAAAGAGCAGGGCTTTTACCGGGAAGTTTCCGTGCATTCCACACACAGTATGCTTAGGTCTCTCTCGTCCCATATGGAAGTATTGTTGCATGCCAGGCAACACGCCGGGGACTGTTTCAATGATACTCTGGATTGGGATTCAATCCGCAGGGAAAAGTGCGTGGTATTCTTTTTAAATCCCGTGATATGTGTCCGGATGATCCGGATCTCCCTGGCTCGTCGTTGACACTGCAGAGAAGAAGACACGCTGGTGTGAAAATTCGGCGAGGCAATAATTCACAATGTTTATCTGAAGTACATCGCAACTGTCAATGCGACACACCTATGGAAATTGTGAAGATCCCCAGAATGGAGAAGAAGGAGTATGATTCCCTGATAGGAAAGGGCTATATCTGCCGTATAGCATTCCAGGGGGAGAAATATCCTTACATCGCACCTTTTCTCTATTTCTTCGATGGTAAGTTCCTCTATTTCCTCTCTACAAAGTATGGAAAGAAACTCGAGTACTTCAGGAAAAGCCCCTATGTTGCGGTTGAGGTGGAGAAATACACGCGAGATCTCTCCAGTTACACATTCGTCAGCATGCAGGGGTACTTAAAAGAGGTTACCGATTCGATCGAGAAGAAACTCATCCGGCAGGAGTTCGTGGACTTGATCAAGGAGAAGCGTCTCTCGACCAACATCCTGGCGGCACTGGGCCATTCACCTCAGGATCCCCCCGAAGCTATTGCCATGGAAGAGCGATCCCTCGTATGGAAACTTACCGGGGTCATGGACATGGTTGCCCTGAAGAACCTCTGACTTTTTTTCTGAAATGCCCCAATCTGGAATTACTCTTTGGTAATTCCAAGGAGCGTTCGAAGATCCTCGACACTGCTGGCAGGGGCCTGGCAGGATGCCATTGAGCAGCCAAATGCCCGGGGAGTCCCTCCCCTTGAGGCATATCCCTTTACCGAGGGAAGTATTCCTGATACGAGATCCTCCCGATCTTCATTTTTCAGGACCGGTATCGTGAAGGGCAGGTAGTGGGCATCGAGGAACGATCTCATCTCTCCGAAGAGCGGATCTTCTCCCTTTCCTACGATCACCACTCTCTGCAAAGGGCCGGCAGAGAGCGTATACCCTGCCATGAACATTGCGCACGCCGAGGGGTTTGTGTCGGCCAGGTGAGAATACTGCCGGGAGAGCATATCAGCTCTTCTCGAAAACTCCTCATCTCCGGTTAGGAGCGCAAGGCGGGTGAGGTTTGAGAAGGAAAGCGAATTTGGCGAAGGTATAGCCCCGTCGTACCATTCTTTCTGCCGGGCAAAGACATCGGCTTCACTTTCAGGAGTGGTAAAATATCCGCCTGTTTTTGTATCCCAGAAATAGGTTGCGTGGTACTCTTCAAGGTCGAGTGCCGACTTAAGATGTCGTGGATCCCCTGATGCAATGAACAATTCAATCAGACCGTAAATCATCGCTGCGTAATCAGCAGAGGTAGCCCTGATTCCGGCAACCCCATTCATGCAGCGATGCCAGAGCCCTCCGTCATCCGTGCGCATGCGGGATATAATGAACGATGCCGCGTTCCCGGCAGCAGCGAGAAATTCTTCTTTACCAAGGGCACGGGAGACCATGGCGAGGGAGGCAATGGCAAGGCCGTTCCAGTCTGCGAGGATCTTCTCGTCCCGGAATGGTTTTTCCCTGGTGTTCCGATGCTGCAGGAGCATCGTGCGTATATGCTTAAGCCGTTGCCTGACTGCATCAGCGTCCAGCGAGAGCATGCGGGCAGCCTCATCAGCGGTATGTACCATATGAAGAATGGTGCGACCGGGTGCTCCCGCTGAAGCAGGATCGTGGAAATTGCCCACATTGCTGACAGGGAATACCTGGAGGAAGATGCGTTGATCCTCATGCCCAAGGATACTGGAGATCTCGTCCCGGGTCCACAGGTAATATGTTCCCTCCTCTCCCTCGCTATCCGCATCTTCTGCCGAGAAAAAACCCCCCTGATGCGAAGCCAGAGAGGAACAGATGTACTCCATGCATCCCGATGCGATATCGCCAAGTTCCCGGTTCCCGGTTGCAAGGAATGCCTCCGTGTAGGCCATGGCAGCAAGAGCCTGGTCATAGAGCATCTTCTCGAAATGGGGAATCAGCCATCGGGCATCCGTAGCATAGCGATGGAATCCATACCCCAGGTGATCGTAGATGCCACCACGGGCCATGGAGAGAAGAGTTTTTTCAGCCATGCGGAGAACTTTCTCGTTCCCTGTCCACTTCCAGTACCTGAGTAAAAAGAGGTGGAAATGTGGCATTGGAAACTTGGGTGGTCGCCCGAATCCGCCGTTGAGGCTGTCAAACTGGATCGTGAGATCCTGGATCATCCGATCCGCAGCGCTCCTATGCACCCTCCTTCCTCCCCGCGACTCATTCGAGTCCCTGATAGCCTTTGCCAGAAGTCCGGCTGTCGCGGCAGCCTTCTCCCTGTTCTCTCTCCAGTATCTGGCAAGTACCGGCAGGATCTCGACAAGGCCGGGCGTCCCGGGCCTTCCCTCCCTGGGTACATAGGTTGCTGCGTAAAAGGGATGGAGATCCGGGGTCAGGACAAGGTTGAGGGGCCAGCCCCCCGTGCCGATGAGGGCGATCGCGGCATTCATATACAGGGCATCGAGGTCAGGCCTCTCCTCCCGGTCGACCTTGATACATACAAAATGCTCGTTCAGGAGCACGGCAACTTCTGCATCGAAGAATGATTCGCGCTCCATCACGTGGCACCAGTGGCACGTGGAATACCCGATCGAGAGGAAGATCGGCTTATCCTGCTCCCTGGCAAGAGTGAACGCCTCATCTCCCCAGGGAAACCAGTCCACAGGGTTGCCCGCATGCTGCCTGAGATAAGGAGACACTTCATCCCCGAGCCTGTTATTTCCAATCATTGTCCCGACCTCTGCCCGGTCCAAAATATCCTGAACAGATCCATGGGATGGAGTGGGGACACTGCATACATGAATGTTCTCTCCAGGGAGATCCCCCTGTTCCTCCAGGATTACGTCATCTTTAGCTTGCCTCGCCCGGTTCGGGATCGTTAGACATAACTTTTCGGGAGATGGAGTGTATGGGTAATGGAGAAGGGAGCCGAATCGGACACAGGCAGGGGAGAGGGGCGTCTCACCCCGGCAATGGCCCAGTACCTGGAGATCAAATCCAGGTATCCCGATGCACTTCTTCTTTTTCACATCGGCGATTTTTACGAGACATTCGGCCCCGATGCCGAGACAGTATCCCGGGAACTTGACATTGTCCTCACATCACGATCAAGGGATCGTCAGGGGAACCGCATTCCTCTCGCCGGGGTGCCCTGCCACGCAGTGAACGGGTACATTGCCAAGCTCATCGAGAAGGGTTACCGGGTAGCAGTCTGCGACCAGGTTGAGGATCCGAAAGTGGCTCGGGGCATCGTGAAAAGAGAAGTTGTCCGGGTGGTCACTCCCGGAACCGTGATGGATGAACTGCTGCTCCCGTCCCCTGCTGCCAAGTATCTCCTTGCAATTTACAGTGAAAGGAAAGGCGGTCACCTTGGTGCATCATTCCTCGATATTACAACAGGAGAATTCTTCGCTCTTATCCTGCCCCGGGAACAGAATTTTTCAACACTGCAGGATCTGATTGCCAGGTTTTCAACCGCAGAGTGCCTGCTTGCCGATGATGCCCCACCCGACCTCATCGAGTTCCTCTCCGCACATGACCTTGTACTGACCCGCGTCGACGGGGAACTGTTCTCTCATGAGAAGACACGTGATGCTCTTTCCAGGCATTTCCGTGTAGCAAGCCTCGAGGGATACGGTCTTGAGCAACTCCCGGCTGCCATGCAGGCTGCGGGGGCTGCGCTTCTGTATGCACAAGAGACCCAGCGATCGGACCTCCCCCAGATCACCACGATATCGGTTCATCATATACAGGAGACCTGTCTGCTGGATGCCGTCACGCTCCGGAACCTGGAGGTTGTCCGGGGAATACGGGATAAAGAACACGGAAAGACGCTCCTTTCTGTGATGGACCGGACAGCGACACCGATGGGGAGCCGTCTCATGAGGCAATGGCTTTCTGAGCCTCTGGTCCGTATCGATTCTATCAATGCCAGACTCGATGCTGTGGAGTATTTCCTGACCGGGGCTGCGCTCAGGATGGAACTTGTACGCATCCTCCACAATTGCGCTGACATCAGCCGTATCGCAGGAAGGATCGCATTTGGAAACGCGGGACCCCGTGATCTCAGGAGCCTTGAACAGTCCCTCGCAAATATCCCGCGAATCAAGGCCATCCTTGACGACAATTCCAATGACAGTCTCCCTGAATTCATCAGGTATGCCTGCAGGATGCTGTGCGACCTCTCGTATGTCAGGGAGACGATCAACGCAGCAATCGTGGACGATCCTCCCGCCGTGATTAGGAACGGTGGTGTCATCCGGGATGGATTCTCCCCGGAACTCGATTCGTTCAGGGGGATCTCAACATCGGGCAGGGAATGGATCCTTGAATTGCAGCAGAGGGAACGGGAGAGGACAGGGATAAAGTCCCTCAAGGTGGCCTACAATTCGGTCTTCGGGTACTATATCGAGGTCACGCGCCCGAACCTCGCACTTGTTCCGCCAGAATACCAGAGAAAGCAGACCACTTCGAACGGAGAGCGCTTCACCATCGCGGAACTCAAGGAGAAAGAAGCGGTTATCTCCACAGCAGATGAACGGCAACTCTCCCTGGAACAGGACGTCTACAGGCAACTCCTGGAACGGCTCAATGGGGCGGTGCCTGATCTGCAATCAGCCGCACGGGGAATAGCCCTCCTCGATGTCGTCACTGCACTCGCTGGTGTTGCGGAATCCGGCCATTACTGCCGGCCGGTTGTCGATGACTCGTCGAATCTCCTCGTCAGGGATGGCCGTCACCCCGTTGTTGAAGAGGGCCTGCAGGGTACATTCGTCCCCAATGATCTCGATCTTTCGAGCGAGAAGGACCAGATCCTGATCATCACTGGCGCGAACATGGCCGGAAAGTCCACGTATATGCGGGCTGCAGCACTTATCGTGATTATGGCCCAGGCGGGCAGTTTTGTGCCTGCAGAGTATGCCAGAATCGGCATTGTAGACAGGATCTTCACGAGGGTTGGGGCTTTTGACGACCTCTCAAGCGGGCAGAGCACGTTTCTCGTCGAGATGCTCGAGCTTGCAAATATCCTGAACAACGTGAGTAATAAGAGCCTCGTGATTCTCGATGAGATCGGGCGCGGCACCAGTACCCTTGACGGGCTCTGCATCGCAAGGGCGGTACTTGAGTACCTTCATGGGAAGAGATCGGGAGGCCCCCGGACTCTCTTCGCCACCCACTTCCACGAGCTGGTGACTATTGAGGGGGAACTCTCAAGAGTGAAGAACTTCCATTTCGCCGTAAAAGACACCGGGAAGGAGGTCGTATTTCTCAGGAAGATCATCCCGGGGGCAACAGATAAGAGCTACGGTATCCATGTGGCTGCCCTCGCGGGAATCCCACGAAGCGTAACCGAAAGGGCCAGGAAACTCCTCGAAGACGGAGGGAAAATCCCTGACGGGAGTAAAGGGGGCGTCCGTGCAACGCGGTATACCCAGTTGCTGCTCCCCGATGTGGCCGATCATGAACATCCTTCACACCCCGTGCTTGAGACCCTGAAAAACATGAATCTTGATGATATGACCCCGCTCTCCGCACTCTCACTCCTCTATGACCTCCAGAAAAAATCAAGAGACGGGGGACGGTGAGGCATGGAGAACATGACCAGTACAGGGAAAATAAGAGTCCTTGACCCGGAGACCATATCACGCATCGCCGCGGGGGAAGTTATCGAGCGCCCGGCATCAATCGTGAAGGAGCTCGTTGAGAACGCACTCGATGCGGGGGCAGGAAGAATAGAAGTTGAGATCACATCTCGCCACGGCAGCATCACGAGAATACGGGTTTCGGACAACGGATCAGGGATGGGTCACGAAGATGCGGATCTTGCCTGTACTGCTCATGCAACGAGCAAGATACAAACACTCTCCGATCTTTCTCTGGTAAGGTCACTCGGATTCCGTGGAGAAGCGCTCGCGAGTATCGCGGCAATCTCAAGGCTGACACTCACAACACGGAAGAAAGGAGCAGCCGTGGATGGTGTGAGAATCGTCAACGAGGGAGGAAGCATAATCGACAAGGGAGCTGCCGGCTGTCCTGAGGGGGCATGCGTTGAAGTGGATGAGATCTTCTACAACACCCCCGCCAGGAAGAAATTCATGCGTTCCCTTGCCACCGAAATGGCGTATATCACGGGAAGCCTGGAGCGCGTCATCCTTTCCAGGCCGGATATCTCTTTCCGGGTTCTTCATAACAGGAGGATCCTTATCCAGTCTCCCGGAGGGTCTGTGCATGACGCCGCACTCCACCTCTTCGGGACGTCCGTCGCCGGGGCGCTTATCCCTGTGCATTATTCAAGTTCATGTGTGCAGGTTGAGGGTGTACTCTCACTTCCCTCTCTCTCGAGGCAGAATCCCTACCAGATTTTTATCAGCATCAATCAGAGGCCCGTGCAATCGAGAGCGCTTGCCCAGTCGGTAAGGAGGGGGTATGGGACTCTCCTCCCCCCAGACAGGTTCCCGTGTGCAATCCTCGACATACGTATCGAACCGGATCGTGTCGACGTGAATGTCCACCCGACGAAAAGGGAGGTCCGCCTGCATAATGAGGCTGAAGTGCGCGACAGTATAGCCGAGGCCGTTGAAAGTGCGCTAAAAGGCAGAGATCTCACGTTCGTGGCAAAAACTCCTGGCAGATATCCGACCCAGGCTCGCATTATCCCGGGGCATGGATCGGTTGAATACGCGCCAGATGAGAAAGTTCCTCCAGGTATTGCAGAACCTTCAAAAGCCATCTTCGCAGATACCGAAAGACGGCTGCACCAGACAGCCCTCGGCATCCCCGAACCAGGTGAATCTGATCTCGTGCTGCCGGAACTCGAGTTACTCGGCCAGCTCGACAACACCTATCTCCTGACCTGCCCACGTGGTGGTGAAGATCTGATTCTTATTGACCAGCATGCAGCCCACGAGAGGATACTGTACGAGCAGGTCAGGGATTCCTGCGGGCGGGAACCTGAATGCCAGGAACTCATCGTCCCTGTTCCCCTCCACCTCTCCCCACGTGAGCGTGCGATGCTCCCCACCCTGCTGCCAATTCTCGGGGAGGTGGGATTCTCTGTGGAAGAGTTCGGGAAGGGAACATTTTCTATCCGCGCAATCCCGGTCATACTCGGAAAAAACCTTGACCGCGAAGGCGTGAGGGATCTTCTCTCAACAATTCTCTCAGGAGACATGCCAGAAGGTCCTTCTGACCGGGAAAGGGTGCTGAAATTGATCGCCTGCCGGGGTGCAATCAAGGGAGGGACCCCCTGCACTGCAGAACAATGCACCACGCTGATTGGGCAGCTCCGGAGGACCGCACATCCTTTCAGCTGTCCCCATGGCAGGCCTACGATGGTCACCTTTACAAAGAAGGATCTTGACCATCTGTTCCTTCGAACCTGAAAGGGCATTATTGATCCCTGATCCGGAAGAAAGCATTTAGGTGAGCGGGACAGATAGCTGCATGAACATGGTCCGTTGTGTGCCGCCACGCCACACGGAGGTAATTATGCCAGTGAATCAACACATGCCCTTATTCCTCGTACTCGGCCTTCTCATCTGCGGGCTTGCAATACCCGCAGCAGTCTCGGCCGAAGACATGGGGGGGCATTGGGTATCCAGCAGCACCAGTGTTTCCGGGTCGGCCGTGGTAAATGAAACTGCTACACTCAGAATGATCACCTACAACGGCACGCTCACCGAAAAAAAGGAGTGGACTTTTTCAAATACCTACTCGACCCCTGACACAAAAACCTGGGGATCCAACCTCTTCCTTGGTAAAAGGGAGAACAGGGTGCTGTTTCAGTTCTCGAGGCCAGGGAGATTCTCCCCGATCTCGATCAACATCTAATTTTTTTTAGGATTTTCTGCCACGGGAGACAATCAATCCATTGTACACTCCGATACCCTGATGGAAGGACTCATCCGATCTCATGACCACACTGTGATTGATGATCGCAGCAGAGCGTGTACACACCCTGAACACCGCCCGTGTCAGGAAAGGGAGGTACGTACTCTACTGGATGCAGTCCTCGCACAGGGCTTCCTCCAACCTCGCGCTCGAGCATGCTATCGAACATGCAAACAACCTGGGCATCCCGGTCCTTGCCTGTTTCTGCTTTGATGTATCCTATCCCGGCGCAAACGAGAGACACTTCCAGTTTCTTGCAGAAGGCCTGATCGCTGTCGGAAGAGCACTCGAAGAAAGGGGTATACAGCTCATCCTCATGCGAGGAACTCCGGGAGAGGTTATTCCCGACCTGGCGTCAGAAGCTGCCCTTGTCGTGACTGATACAGGCTACCTCGCCCTTCGCCTGACGTGGCGAAAAGCCGTTCCACGACAGATCATCTGCCCCTTCATCCAGGTTGAGGACAATGTGGTGGTGCCGGTGAAGGTCGCATCCGTGAAGGAAGAATGGTCCGCGGGAACGATCAGGATGAAGCTACACCGCCTGATAACGCGCTTTCTCGAACAGGTAGAACCCGCCAGGGTGGACTCCTCCTCACTCTCACTCGATGCCGGGGGACTGGCGTACGAGGAAGCCAGATCTTTGCCGCGAGAAGCGGCTGACAGGTCTGTTGCACCCTCCGCATTCTACAGGGGCGGAGAGGATGAGGCCGCCCTGAGGCTTGACTCGTTCATTTCACATGATCTTGACAGATACGGAACCCTCCGGAGCGACCCGGCACTCAATGTGATTTCGAACATGAGCCCCTACCTCCATTACGGCCAGATATCACCTGTGCGTATCGCACAGAGAGTCCTCGAATCCGGAAAAGCTGGTGCCGACGCGTTCCTCGATGAATTGATCGTCAGGAGGGAACTCTCCATGAATTTCGTGACCCATAATCCCCACTATGATTCTTTTTTTGGGCTTCCGGCATGGGCTAAGGAAACCCTGTCACGGCATGCGAAGGACCCGAGAGAGTATACCTATACGGAGTCTGAATTTGAAAGAGCCCGGACGCACGATCCCTTCTGGAATGCGGCACAGCAGGAGATGATGGTTACCGGGAAGATGCACGGGTATATGCGAATGTACTGGGGAAAGAAGATCCTCGAATGGTCAGAAAGCCCCGAAGAGGCATACCGGATCGCCCTCCTTCTCAATGACAGGTACGAACTTGACGGGAGGGATCCGAATGGGTACGCGGGGGTCGCATGGTGTTTCGGGAAGCATGATCGCGCCTGGAGTGAACGTCCTGTGTTTGGGAAACTGCGGTATATGAACGCGAATGGATTACGGAGAAAATTCAATATCCAGCGATACGCGGACCACATCAGCGCCCTTACAGGGGACTGACTGCATGGAGGTAAGGGGAGATGCCATTGAACCCGGATGCGAGAAGATCAGGGTATTCCAGGAGCATGTATACCGTTTTTACCGGAAGCACGGGCGTGATCTTCCATGGAGAAGGACGACGGTCCCTTACGAGATACTGGTCTCCGAGATGATGCTCCAGCAGACCCAGGTCGAGCGGGTCTGCGGAAGATACGAAAGGTTCCTTGCCCGTTTCCCGGACTTCCCATCACTTGCAGGCGCGGGGTTGGGCGAAGTGCTTCATGAATGGCAGGGGCTTGGATATAACCGGAGGGCAAAGTCCCTTCATGAGACTGCAGGAATCATAACAGGGCAATTTGGCGGGACACTCCCTGCCGAGGAGGAGGTGCTTGCATCTCTTCCGGGAATTGGAAAGGCAACTGCTGCCTCTCTCATTGCATTTGCCTTTAACAGGCCATCGGTCTTTCTCGAAACGAATATCAGGCGAGTCTTCATCCACTGCTTTTTCCGCGACCTCGAGAAGGTAAGCGACCGGGAAATCATTCCACTCGTTGAGGCAACCTGTGACAGAGAGAACCCGAGGGACTGGTATTATGCGCTTATGGATCTCGGGAGTTCGCTCAAAAAGAGTATTCCAAATCCCAACCGCCGTAGCACGGAGTACCGGAAACAGCCGCGATTTCAAGGATCAAACCGTATGATCAGGGGCCGGATCCTCGCGATTCTTGTTGATGAACAAAAAATCCGGGAATCCGAGCTTGTCTCCCGTCTCAAAACTGACAATAGCAGATTACACGGTATCCTGAAGACCCTGGAAAAGGAGGGATTTCTGAGAACGGAGGATGGATGGGTCATCCTGCGCTGACCTGAAACTGCACCGGGACAGGGTGCGTTTATCCCCGGAGGTAGTAGCCAATCACCATGAGCAGCAGGCCTGTATAGAACATGATCGCCCATGGCCAGGAGAATCCTAAGTTGATGGTGGAGAATCCCTTGAGATCCTGGATGAGGAGGAGGATGAAGCCGGCTGCGAAACATATCAGACTAATCTGCTTTTTCGTATTTTTCTCCATGGAAAACCACCCGTTGTGATGAGTACCTGTAGAAGTATACGAAGAGGATAGATATATTCCCTTTTCACGGGGGATGAAAAGATGCGTTTGTCATCCTGGGGGACAATCAGGTCGATTTCTTGAAAACCATTCGATTCCCTCCGGGACACCAGCATGCACATTCAAGAAAATGGCACATCCTTTTTCCTATCAACAAGAGAAAATGAATGTCATCATGGCTTCCTGCGAATTCCAGGATCCACGAGGAGAACAAAGAGGTCGTGAAGGGGTTCCGGTGGCGTTTCTGCTGTCCCGGTCACCACTCTCTCGTCAGGATAGCCAAGCCGTTCGCAGAGCGTGAGGGAAATCCCTGGGGTTACACCGAGGAAGTGCGCCGCAAAAACACCCACGTCAAAGGAGGGATCCGCGATGAGAAAGACTGCTTTTCCTCTTGCAACCTCGGCTAACGCATCCCTTGCTGCGGCAGGGTGATCCCTTCCATGCGCCACCACGATGGAGACTCGTGACATCGGGAGGTGGAGGCGTGCCAGAGTCACCTGAAGTGAGGAGATCCCGGGTATCACCTCGCCGTTGAGGTATCCGAGACCTGCGAGCATCGGATCGCCGGTCGAGAGTACGACCGCATCGCCTGGGAGAGCATGGAGCGACTTGTAATCATCGATGATATTGATAACACTCCCGTCACTGATGTGAGCCCTGGCAAGTTCGATTGCTCTCGGCGATCCGTACAGGATTCCGGCATGCGAGATGGCATCGATCGCATCCTCGGTAAGCATACCGGGTCCGCATCCCACGCCCACGATTTTCATCCGCTGTCCCCCAGAACGTTTCCCTCGCGTGATATAATGACCACCCTGAGTTGCGGATACTTCTCCCCGATTCTCATGAATACCTCGGAGAGTGTGTGGGAAAATCCGGGTTTCATTGAGAGCTCTTCGACGGTAATGCATCCTGTTCCCGCAAGGATATCAGGATCGAAAAATTTCAGGATTAACCCTGGAAGCCCGCAGAGTATGACCTCCCCCTTCGCCAGATCCAGCGCTTCGCGTATCCGGGCGCCGGCAAGAATTGCCTCGTGACCGGGAAACAGGAGGCGGGAATACCTGAGTCCAAGCCTTCCGGTGGTAAGTACAATGCGGTCGGAACGCCGTATTCTGTCCAGCACCGAACCAGTGAGGTGATCATCCCAGGGTTCAACAAGTCCCGTTGACCCGAGCACCGAGATACCGCCCGCTACACCTATGCGGGGGTTGAGGGTCCGTGCTGCCACCGCCTTGCCTTCCGGAACTGATAGTTCGACCCGGGCACCGGAAAAGCCCGTCTGGCGTAGTGCATCAGTGATGGCATCGAGGATAGTCTCAAGTGCTGCCGGGCTGATCGCCGGATCTCCTTTGCGGAACCGCGGGGTGTCCCTTTCCCACCTCCCGATTCCACTCCCCGCGGACAGGACAATGCCATGTCGTGCAGGGTATGCCGCTGCCTCGAATACGACGCCTGCAGTGGCATCCCCAGGGTAATCTCCTGCATATTTTGATGCCCTGGCATGCCCGTCCCTGCCCTCCACCGGAATGGTGACGGTAAGTCCGCACGGGATGCGTACTCTCACATCGCATACCGGATCCTTCATCGAGAGAATCGCTGCCTTGCATGCCGCGGCAGCGGTCGTGCCCGTGGTATACCCTCGCTTCAGGACGCTTCCACCTGATGTGAGGACGCCCAGCCCTGATGTTACAAGATCCAGGGACCAGGAATCCTGACACGCACTGACCCATTCTGGAGGGTACACGAAACCCGTTACCGGGTCGGTAACGGGATTTCCTTCACGGTTCATTGACGCCCTGTTCGGCATAAATGGTGATGATCTCGTTGATGGCCGCAACCGCAACCGGGGTTCCGCCACGCGTTCCCTCGTTTGAAATGGATGGAACGGAAAGGGTTCGTAAGAGTGCCTTGGATTCTGCAGCATTCACAAAGCCAACCGGTGTCGCGACAACAAGGGCAGGCCTGTGGCCCTCCTTTATCAGGTCACAGAGAGAGAGGAGGGCTGAAGGCGCATTCCCGATGACGATGATCGAACCGTCAATTTTCCCTGCGAGTGAGATGATGCCAGCCCGGGATCGCGTAATACCGAGTTCAGGTGCAGAATCTGCATGGTCGAGGGAGCACAGGATCTCACTCTGGTGGCCTTTCTTCTGGATTCCCACCTGGACCATCCTGATATCCGTGATAATCCGGACCTGCTCCCCCAATGCCCTGAGTCCTGCATTGACCGGGTCGTGCATAAATCTGAGGAGCGCCGCCATTTCAAAATCCCCGACTGCGATTGAACATCGCTGGCGAACCCTGTCCTCGTAATCCCGGTCACCCACCCTTTTCCTGGCCAATTTCCTGCTCGTTTCTGAGATCCGGTAGGCCTCTCCTGTCGTTGCCCCAAGATCAGTATACGTACTTCCTGTGGTATCCTCTCGGGGTGATAATTCCTCTGACATCTTCTCCCACCTTCCATATCCTGCTCTCTTTCCCCCCCACGATTACGGCGCTGTGCATGTCGACTTCGTCTTCCCATGCCGCAACCTCCCGCAGCGTGGTGACTTTCACCACCTCTCCCTCCCGAAACGCATTCTTCACAAGCCCGAGCGGTGTTTCAGGGTCACGGTAAAGAGAAGCGATCTCCATTGCACGGGCAAAGTTATGGGGCCTTCCCCTGCTCCTGGGATTGTAGAGCACGACGGGGATTCCCATGGCAAACGCATGAGAGAGCCTCTCTTCAATCACCTCAATAGGGGTGAGGAGATCCGAGAGGCTCACAATTGCAAAGTCACCTGAGAGCGGGGATCCAAGCCTGGATGCTGCAGCAGTTGCAGCAGTGACACCAGGTATTACCTCGATCCTTGCCGTCGATCCCGCATGTTCCGCCACTTCCAGCACGATACCCGCCATGCCATACACACCGGGATCGCCCCCGCTTATCATGGCAACCACATGATCCCGTGCAAGTGAGACAGCCTCCTTTGCCCGTTCCACCTCCTTCCCCATACTGCTCCTGACAACCTTCTTTCCTTCGATGAGGTGTGAGATGGGTGCGAGGTATGATTCGTTTCCCAGGATATACTCTGCATCCATGATTGCCCGTCTGGCCTGTCCAGTCATCTGGTCGGGATTTCCCGGTCCCGTGCCCACAACATAGAGTATCCCCTGTTTTTCATCTGGCAATGGCAACTGTCACCTCGCCATATACGGTCTTCTTCATCACCAGCTCCTTTCTCCTGGATGCCGCACGTGCGGCGGGCTCGGCAACACCTGCAAGCCCCACTGCCCCTGCCCTCGAGGGAGATTCCGGAGGGAACTGTGCCAGGACGGAGTCATCAAGGTACACGAGGATTCCCCCCAGCGCCCTCACAGCCCCGAGTATACCCGGTTCATGGGATTTCTTGACGGTGGTTGCAAACACGCTTACCTCATCAGCAGATATATCTGCAGCCGAAAGTGCCTTCCGGAGCGCATCAACAACAGCATCCTCTCCGGTCCCTTTCCTGCAACCCAGCCCCACGGAATACTCTCCCTCTTTCACTATGATGGCGGTCCCCGGTCCTGCGAGGATCATGGATGGCCCTGCAATGCTATAGAACGGAACATCTCCATCAAGAATTGCGGCATTCACCCGAACCGTGGATTCCTGGTTCAATACACGGGAGCCATGCCCACGTGCAATCGCTTCGACTGAAGATCTCCCGGCACGTTCCGTGGCCGTCGTGATAACCGGTATCAGACCAAGCCCAGATAGTTCCCTTGCCAGGTCATTGGCGCCATGGTGCCCCCCCACAAGGGGGATTGCAAACGAGAGGCCCGGATCCACCACCACCACCGCAGGATCTTTCCACTTGTCACTGATAAGGGGGGCAATTGACCTTGTTGCGATCCCGGTGGACATCACTGCGACAATGTGGGTGGATTGATGAAATGCTTGACGGAACGCATCGGGCGCATACGTCATGAAGCCCGCTCCCAGGAACTCTGCGATGCTCTTCCCCGCTTCCTCAAACCTTCCCAGGGCAATTACCGTTCTTCTCATGAGTAAAGATGTGACCTGTGATGGCCGGAGGGCAGGGGATCGAGGACTCCCCCTACGATCAAAAGCGCGGTCTTCTCGATTCCTGCTTCCCTCGCATGGCGTGCGATATCAGATACCGTTCCCTTCACAATCTTCTGGTCGGGCCAGCTGGCATGGAAGACTACTGCGGCGGGTGTTTCCGGAGGACAGCGTAATCTTGATGTAATATCTTCAAGGTGCCCGGTCCCGAGAAAAAAGACCATGGTGGCCTGGTGTGCCGAGAGGGTTTCGATCTCATCCCTGTCGAGTGTAGCCCCCGCCGGGCGGGTGATTATCACGCTCTCTGCAACACCCCCCAGGGTGAGCTGAGTCCTGAGTGCTGCTGCTGCTGCAAAGAGTGAGGAAACACCAGGGACAACTTCATAGTCCACTCCTGCCAGGGCAAGGCCCTGCATCTGTTCGACAATTGCTCCGTACAGCGACGGATCGCCGGAATGAAGCCTGATCACGAGGGAGCCCCGGCGTGCATGATCTGCCATCAGGGACACAATTTCCTCGAGTTTCATACCGTGGCTGTCTCGCTTGATCCGGGCCGGAGAATTCTCGATGAGCGTCGGGTTGACAAGTGAACCGGTATAGAGAAGGACATCCGCACGGGAGAGGAGTCGCTCACCCTTGATGGTGATCAGGTCCGGGTCTCCCGGTCCGGCTCCTACAAAGTACACCTTTGGCATGTTACCGCCCTGCATAGAGCACGCTCATGTAATCACATGTTTCCGGGAGATCAGCGTCCCTGTAAATGCGCATATCCGGAAGGTACATCCTCTCGACAAGAATAAACGTGCCGTACCCTTCCTTCTGAAGCTGCATTGCAGCCTCTTTTGGTTTCCTGACCTTTATGAGGATCCGGCACTGTGGTTCACCCCTGTCGGTGACCTGGAAACCTTCGTTGAATGAAATGCCTGCAGCCGATGCAAATGCAGTAATCGCGCTGATTCCGGGTTCGGTCCTGCAGACAACCTGAGGATAACGCATTCGTACCACATCGCAGAGACGGGTAAACGTGGAGAAGAAATTCGGATCCCCGATAAGTGCAAGAACTGCGGTTCCTGAACGTGCAGCGTCCGCAATCCGGTCTGCATTCAGTTCCATGCATTTCCTGATGTGTGCTTCGTCCTCTGTCATAGGGAAGTCCAGGATCTCTGCGTCACGATAGGGAGCAACCAGGCTGTGCGCGAGTCTTCCCGGAACAAATACCGCATCTGCCTCTCTGAGTATCCTGACCGCTTTCAATGTGAGGAGTTCTGGGTCCCCAGGACCAAGTCCGAGCCCGATCAGCATCCCGCCGCACCACCTACAATAATGGTCACGGGGTTTGCAGGTCTCCACATGTAATCTGTCCCGAGCCGACCTGCATGCGATACCTGGACGTTGATCGCTTCTTGGAATATCCCGAGGTCTCTCATGAGGGTAATCGCTGCATGGATCGTATCCAGTTTGACCGCATTAAGGACGATAGTCCTGACATTTCTCCTGGCAAGCAATGGGAGGACAACCGAAAGTTCCCTTGAACCCCCGATAAACACACAGTCAGGGCGTGGAAGGAGGGGTATCAATTCAGACGCACTGCCATGGAAAAATTCAACATTGGTGATACCTGCATCCTCTGCGGCCTTTTTTCCGAGCGTGATTGCCTCTTCCCTGATATCCAGGGCAGACACCTTCTTCACCTTCGTGGCGGCGTGGATGGATACTTTCCCGGTTCCGCATCCGATGTCCATGAAATGGTCACCGGGCTTCAGGCCCATCTTGAAGAGCGAAATGGCAAGGATCTCGTCTTTGGTTGGTCCTCCGGAAAGTCTCATGCGCAATCACCTACAAAATGCGTCCTGTGGGGGTATTAATGCTCGGTTACTCCCCGGAAAAAGTGATGACCCCTGGTCAGTTCGGGCCAATAAGTGGCTTCCCTACGATCTCGCCGGCACTGCACCTGCTATCCAGAAGCACCAAACACATAAGGAATCCGGGAAAGATAGGTTCTCACAGAGTATTCACATGCTCCCATCCCAACACATGAGTGGCCTTATTACGGACATCGACGGGACCATCACTGACCCAGGGCGAAGAATACACCTTGGTGCTATCGCAGCAATCCGGGATCTTGTTGAGAAGGGGATCCCGGTCATTCTGGCAAGCGGGAACACCGCGTGTTTTCTCGATGCAATCTCGAAGATGATCGGCACATCCGGGATCTACATCGGTGAAAATGGAGGGATAGTCAGGACCGGATATGGCCACGATCTCATCCTCCTTGGTGATGGCGATCCCGCCAGAAGAGCTTTTGACCATCTCGTAAAAGCGTTCCATGAACGCGGGATAGAGATCGAGCCATACAGCATCCCCTACCGTTTCGTCGACGTGGCATTCGCAAGGACGGTTCCCGTTCAGGATGTCCGCGAGATTCTCCGGGACTACCCGGTGGAGGTTCTGGATACGGGTTTTGCGATACACCTCCACCCCCCGGGGATCAGCAAAGGCGAGGCATTCTCGCACCTTGCATCCCTATTGGGACTCACCACGTTGGATTTCCTGGCCGTCGGGGATGCGGAAAATGATATCGATCTTCTCAGAAGGGCAGGAATCGGTGTTGCGGTAGGAAATGCCCCCCCGGATCTCGCATCCAGTGCCGACAGGATAATGGAAAAAGAGTATGGAGACGGTTTTGTTGAGGCAGTGAATGAATTTTCTCCCTACTTCCTGGAGAGATAGCGGTCCACCACGATATAATCCTTGATATCTTTTACCGCCTCGAACGGGATATAGAGGCGGTCTCCCTCTGTTCTGTAGCCGGATGTATCGAACGAGGGATCGGGATACACGATGAGATCCACAACCTGGCCGGTCTCGAAATCTACCACCAGGTTCTTGAGGGTCCCGATCATCTTCCCCTCGTTTGTGACGATCTTCTTCTTGGATAAACTGCGGGCGAGGACTCTAGACATGAAAAAGGGTGTTGCCCTATTCATATATAAAGATGTTTAAAATCGTCGGATTACTCCCAATCCGGGCATACAGAGAGGGCTTTTCTTTTTTCGTCCCATGTGATTCGCTCTCGCCGGGGCATTGCCAGCCTAGAGTGATGGGAAGACCTTGATGATGTCCGACTGGGTAAGGATACCCACCGGACGACCTTCATCCATGACGATGAGGCGCCCGATATCCCGCTCCTTGAAACTCCGTATCACTTCGAAGAGCTGGACCGACGACGACGCGATAACAACATCGGGGGTCATGATGGTGGAGACGGGGGTGTCCATGGGAATATCCCTCTCAATGGCCTTGGCCACGTCGCTCATGGTCACGATCCCGAAAAGATGATCTCCCTCGATGACGGGAGCTCCCCGGATATGGTGTGTATTGAAGAGATGGAGGGCTAGTTTAAGGGTGTCTGATCGTTTAAACGAGATCAGCGGACTGCTCATGTAGTATTTGATCGGTTTCTTTGGGAGGGATATCATCTCAAAGATGGAGATGAGAAGAGTCTGGGAGATCTCATCCCTCCCATATACTTCACCACGTATGAGAAGCTTGTTCACCGGGGTTGGCCCGATTGTGATCTGATCCCCAATCTCGAATCCCTTCACGGAACCCATAACGGTCGCATTCGCCCGGCAGATATCGGGATGGCACAGCGTGGTAAACGCGATCTCGACTACCTTGACCCCCTGCACCTCCTCGCCGTTCCTTGATATCTTCACATCGTACTCTTTGTCGGTGATGTCCAGGTTGAGTGCACGATATGCCTGGGCTGTTGGATTGTATCCCCCTTTCGGACCCGGTATCCCGTCAACGAGACCTATTGCTTTCAAGGCCTGCATCTGGTTCCGGACAGTCCCCGGATTCCGCGTTATCACCTCCGCAATCTCCTCCCCCTTTATCGGGTGGGAATGCTGGCGATACAGCGTAATAAGCGTGATAAGGATGTCTTTCTGGATTAGGGACAAATCCATAATGGTTTATCATCTGCATGGGCATATATAGATTAGGTAGAACTATAGTGGAATTTGAGAGCATCCCCACGGTGCCCACCGCCGACGAAATCCTTGACCGGAGTTTCCGGCGGGCAGCATCAAAGATGAAGCTCAAACGGAACAAGGATCGGGCTAATGAGGAATTTGTCCGTGCGGTGAGCCAGGCCATCCATGACCGGCTGGTCAAGGTCATGCAGTCATTTCCTGAATTTGACACACTCCCTCCTTTTTACCGGGACATCGTGGACATCAAGTGGGGACTTGATCGTGTCAGGAAAGCGCTTGGAGGAGTGGGATGGGCCGCACGGTGGGCCCGTACCCACGGGCCCGGCCTCGCGTACCAGACCAGGAAATCCGAGGATCCCTCGCAGATCAGGAAGAGGGCGGTTGCGAGGCTCTCGTCCGTGGTTCACCAGATTGAGGACGATCTGCTCTTCCTCAACGAAGTCCGGAATATTATCCGGAAACTTCCACATGTGAGTGACGAATTCACGGTGGTCGTTGCCGGCTATCCCAATGTGGGAAAATCCTCATTCATCAGGCTGGTTTCCACTGCAACGCCTGAGATCGCTGCATATCCTTTCACCACGAAGGGAATCATCGTAGGCCACCGGGCTGTAGGAAGGGAGCGAATGCAGTTCATTGATACCCCGGGTGTGCTTGATCGACCCCCCCAGGAGAGGAGCGGGATCGAACGGCAGGCCGTTACCGCCATGATGAATCTTGCCTCGGCAATCCTTGTCATCATCGATGCGAGCGAGCACTGCGGGTATCCCCTTGAAGACCAGTTCAGGCTTCTTCACGAGATCGAAGAGATGGTCTCGGTCCCTGTCAAGGTGGTCGTGAACAAGTCCGATATCACCTATTTTGACGGCTTCATCAACATGTCCACCGAGACCGGCGAAGGGGTAAACGAGGTACTCGAGAACCTCCTCGCGCTCAGGACGATATCAGAAGAAGAGTGTCAGGACATATCCCGCTAAAAATCCGAGAATAGCCCCGCCATTGATGGGGGGGAGTCCGGCATGGGGTTTCCCGCGGTTTACATAGACAAGCAGCAGCGAGAGCCCGGCAACAGACCCGATCATTGCACCGAGTGCCGGAAGAGTCACCGGTCCGATTCTCATCCCCTGGATGAACACGTTTGCTGATACCACGAGGACTGCCGGCATGATGAGATCTCCCATTCCCATGATGAACGCGCTTCGTTCACCCTCCCCTATGGGGCCAACACCCTCCTTCCGGTAACTGTATCCCCGGCGTTTCGGGACGATAAAGAGGATGGGGCTTTTTGTGTCGACAACACCTTCTGCAAGGGTTATCATGTGTTTTGTTTTATACACCGATATTGCATCGTAGACGGCCAGGATAATGAGAAGGATGATGACCGGGATGATCTCGAGGGATATCCCGAAGATAGAGGCCGCTCCTGCCGCGATGAGAAGCCCGAGCGTATCTATCACATACCACTCCGGGTAGAGATAAAGGAGGAGCGTGGCGAGAATTGCCGGTACGACACTGCCTGCAAGAACAAGGAGCGGATCGCTGAAAAGGGCGTACGAGAGCGCACCAAAAATGTAGACAAACGTGAAAAAAATCGAGATTGCGATGATGATTCCGATAAAACGTGTGAGCCTGAACCTTATCAGGAGGAGGAGAAACGCAGTAAAAACAAGCAGGATGACAATGAAAATAAACGGATTGGCAACTGATGAGGGGTCTTCAAACGCGGAAAGGCCTGCATCCTGCATGGGGAGGGAGAGCATGATTGCTCCTATCTCTACGATGAGGAGCATAAGTGGCATTGCAAGCATCGGCAGGATTGAAGGTATCTTCATTGGTGGATCACCGGACCCGGGTTAGTTTTATACATGCGTGTCCATCATCTAAAAACATGGACATTCGTGAATACCTCGGCGATGTACTTCTTCTTGTCATTCTTGTGATCTCCACCCTGGTGCTCGTATTCAATCTGAATTTTGATCTTATCAAATCGGTTGCCGCTGCACTCATGATGCTCTCCCTTGGCGGACTCATATTCCTCGTTCACTGGAAAGTGAGGTTGATTGAGAAGAGCCTGACAAACAGGGAAAGGATGGTAAGGCTGAACATGGAGGAGATTGCTGCCAAGATGGCCCAGAAATACGACAGCCACGTCTCCCATATCGATGGGGTGGTGGAAGAGTTCTCCAAACGCGTGTACCGGTAAAATCTACAAAGCAGGAGCCAGGCGAATCATGGGTGTTGCATTTCGGGATATCCTTGGTGACTATAAGGAGCCGGTCAGCTGGGAATCGCTTGCAGGAACCGCAGCGCTCGATGCGCACAATGCCATATACCAGTTCCTGAGCATTATCAGGCAACCGGACGGCACACCGTTGATGGATCAGGAGGGGCGTGTCACATCGCACCTCTCAGGCATCCTCTTTCGTTCGGCCAGTTTCATCGAGAAAGGAATCAGGACGGTCTGGGTATTCGACGGCACTCCCCCGGATCTCAAGCAGGAGACCATACGGGAGCGCCGGACTGTAAGGGAACAGGCCAGTGAGAAATGGCAGGAAGCGCTGGCACGGGGAGATAAGGAGGCGGCATACAAGCATGCACGGTCTTCATCCCGGATTGATGACGAGGTGCTCCGCACCAGCAGGGAGTTGCTTGATCTCCTCGGCCTCCCGTGCATCCAGGCCCCGAGCGAGGGAGAGGCACAGGCCGCCTACCTGGTCCAGAGAGGCGACTGCCGGTACGTTGTCTCCCAGGACTATGATACGCTTCTTTTCGGCGCCCCGTTCCTCGCAAGGAACCTTACTGTCAGCGGCAAGAGAAAGATCAGGGGCAGGAGCATCTCGGTATTACCGGAGAGGATCATGCTCCCAGCAGTATTGAAAGGGCTCTCCATCACGAGGGAAGACCTCATAAAAGTCGCGATACTGGTGGGAACTGACTTCAATTCCGGGATTCGCGGCGTAGGAGCAAAAACTGCACTCAGGATCGTCCAGAATGGCGGGTTCGAGCAGGCAATCATGGAGAAGTCGCCCGACACTGACTGGGAGACCATCGCGGACTTTTTCTTACACCCGCCCGTCAACGAGAATTACCTGCTTGAGTGGAAGAACCCGGACCGCGAGGGAATTCTCACAATGCTCTGTGACCGGTTCGACTTCTCCCCCGATCGCATTCAGAGGGCGCTTGATGGTATGAACGTGAAAACCGGACAGAAAACGCTTGATTCCTGGTTTTGAGCCGCTTCGAGTCACACACATTCGTGAACCTGGCGGAGACGTATCCCGGATGATAATCACATGATTCCTTATCCGGACACATGCCTGTAAAATGAAAATGGCAGAGCCATTTTGATTTTGAAAAACGGGATCGACGTCATCCCTCAACCCTTACAGGGAATGGGGCCTGGTGCCCTGAATCATATCAGGGCATCCGCTTCCATACATAGGCAAAGCGCTGGATCGCGGTGATATGCCCCATTACACCAAAGAGGATGAGAATCCAGCAGAGCAGGGATAGACCGAGTATCGGCCCAGGAAGAACGAGTGTGAGGATCCCGGCCATGATGAGGAGCACGAGGCGATCCGCCCTTCCGAGAATACCCCCATAGTACCGGCCTATCCCCACAGCCTGGGCCTGCGTCCCAAGATAGGACGACATCAGGACTCCTGTGAGTGCAAAAACTCCGACCTGCCAGCTTGCAAAACCACCTGCAAATATCCCGGTAATGATAAAAATATCAGCGTAACGGTCCGCAACATGATCGAGGAAGTCCCCCCGTTTTCCCTCGATCTTCTGTGAACGGGCAAGCGCACCATCAAGACCGTCCATGATGGCGTTGAGTGCGACGAATACGGTCCCCACAAGAACGTGTCCCAGATAGAAACCAACACCGGACGCAGCAGCCGCAATGAGCGCCCCCACCGTGAGGATGTTTGGTGTGAGTCCAGCCCTGCGTGAGGCGGAAATGAGCGGGGCCATAATATCTTTCATGTAAGGCCGCAACACTTCGAGCGTCATACACTCACTCCAAGGAAATCCGACCAGTCTGTTGATCCGAAAGAAGGCGCAATCTCGCCCCGAGAAAATTTCTCGATCACCCCGGCGCACATGGGGATATCCTGATTGGTGGTATCTATCTCGAGTACCTGGGAATCGTGATATGCTTCAAGCGTCTCGATGAGGATGACATCACATGCTTCTGCCTCCACATTCTCAAGAACCTTCTCCTCGGAATATCCCCTATTCCTCAGCCGGGAGGCAAGCACATCCGGCCGGCAACGGAGTATCACGATACGGTCACAGGTGAGAAGGTGAGCAAGATGACCCTCCACATACCCCTCGAGATTCGGAAATTCCCGTGCCCAGCGCTCTTCATCGATGACAAGGGTGTCCCTCTCCCGGTCCTTCTCGATGATATACGGTTCGATGGTAGACGTGAGTGCAACAACGTTATACCCGCGTTTCCGTAATTCCTCCGCAATGCTTGATTTTCCTGTGCCGGGTGTCCCGGTGATCCCGATCATCATACGGCGTGAATGGCATTCAAAAACTGGGTGTTCTCCCACTCTTCACCGATACTCACCCGGATATAGTGCTCGCCGAGGGAGGGAAAGCTCTCACATGATCGGACCAGGACACCCGCATCGGCAAGGCGTCCGGCCATCTCTCTTCCTGTCATGGGGCTGACGTCAACCATTACAAAATTTGCACCCGATGGCATGACAGGATACCGGCATTCCCTGACAAGTATATCCCTGAGCCTTTTTACCCGCTGCACGGCCTCCTTAACATGCCCGGGATCCCGCAGTGCCCCTATAGCGGCAGAGGCGGATACGGAGTTTAAGGTAAACGGTGTGGCTGCGCGCATGTAGGCAGGGACCAGCCATTCGGGAACGAACGCATAACCGACCCGAAGGCCAGCGAGGGAGTAGGCCTTCGAGAAGGTTCGGCCGAGGATCAGGTTGTCGTAGGTATCCATGAGCTTCCGGTAATCGTACTCGCAAAACTCCACGTAGGCATTGTCGAGGAACAGGACTCCTGAAATTTCAGAGAGTATACTCTCGACATCTACCGGGCTCGTCACAGTCCCTGTCGGGTTGTTCGGGGTACAGAGGAATGAGACCTTTGCCTTTTTTGCCTTTTTCACGAAGGCCGGGACGTCGACAGTAAAATCGGTCTTCCTTTGAATACTGATGACAGAAGCTTCCTGGGCGACAGCAGCGAGGCCATAATAGGAGAAGGTCGGAACAGAAATTGCTACCTTCTCGCCAGGACCCACGAGTACCCGGAGCACGGTCTCGATCACCCCGTCCATGCCAACTCCGGTCACGAAATGGTAAGGCCCGTGGCATTCCCTGAGGACAGATTTGAGATCGTCCATCCGTTCATCGGGATAGCGGTTCGCCTCTCTGAGAGCGTTACATCCCATCTCAACCGCCAGCGGTGATGGGGGGCGGGGGTTCTCGTTACTGGCAAGTCTTGCTACACGGCAGGCGCCCTCTCCAGGGATCCCACCTGTCTTCCGGGCAAAGACATAACCACCGGAACGATAACACTCCCTCACAAGGGAATCGTACCCGGGATTTCTTTTTTCTGCCATTCTGAACCCACCAATGTGTCTTTTTGAGTATACGTTCTCCCGTCTTATTAATGGCGTTGCAGGGTGATTCCCCCGTCATCTCCAAGTATGCCGGAATCGTTTCTCTGCCTTCCAGGAACGGTTATTGTATTGATAAAGGTACCGGGAAGGGAATCATTTTATAACAAAATTCAATAGAACTGTTGAACAGGGATAGATGAACATGGAACAGAACAGGGTATATACACTTCCGGAACTGCCATATGACTACAAGGCTCTTTCGCCGAGCATCTCCGAGGAGCAGTTGCGCATCCACCATACCAAGCACCACCAGGGATATGTGAACGGTGCGAATGCCATCTACGAGAAACTGGACAAAGCGCGGAAAGATGGGGGAGATGTGGACCAGAAGGCAACCTTAAAAGAGCTTTCTTTCCACCTGGGGGGATATCTCCTTCATACTCTTTACTGGGAGAACATGGCTCCTGCAGGAAAAGGATGCGGGATGCCGAAAGGAGCGCTCGGAAAACGTATCGAAAAGGAATTCGGTTCATTTGAACGGTTCAAAAAAGAATTCACCGCGGCTGCAAACAGCGTTGAGGGATCCGGCTGGGCTGCTCTCACCTACGATCCCAGGACCGGACGGCTCCTCATCATGCAGATCGAGAAGCACAACGTACATGTCTTCCCATCATATGCGGTCCTGATGGTCGTGGATGTCTGGGAACATGCGTATTATATCGACTACAAGAACGACCGCGCGAAATACCTCGAAAACTTCTGGAATATTGTCAACTGGGATGTGATCAACATCCGGCTGGAAAACGTCCTGAAAAAGTGAATGAGATATCCTTCTTCAGGATATCACACAGATTTTTTTGAAGGGAAAACTCCTCAACATGAGGGAGATTTTCCCTCTTGCTGAGAGATACTACCCAAGTTCTTCCCGGATTATCGTGCATGCCTGATCGATCTCTTCGTCGCTGATGATCAGCGGGGGCACCAGGCGGAGGTTGCCGTCAGCTGCGCAATTGACGAGGAGCCCCCTCTCCGCACATTGTTTCTGGACGGCGCCACAGCGGTCGCCAACGGTCATCCCTATCATCAGGCCCCGGACCCTGGGATTATACTTCGACAGGTTGGTCCGGAAACGTTCTCCCTTCCCGGAGATTGACGGCAGTATCTCCTCGATAACCTGGAGCGTGGCAAGCGCTGCCGCACATGCCAGAGGCCCCCCTGCAAAGGTGCTGCCGTGCTCGCTCTTTTTGAACTCAAGACCTTCCCTCGCAAGGAGCGCTCCCATGGGGAACCCGCTTGCAATTCCCTTTGCCAGCGTGATGATGTCGGGAATAACCCCTGTATGCTGGATAGCCAGCCATTTCCCGGTGCGACCCATCCCGGTCTGAACCTCGTCCACGATCATCAGCGCCCCGGTCCTGTCGCAGATCTCGCGGATATCCCCAAAGAAACTGTCCGGGGGTATGATGACTCCAGCCTCTCCCTGGATGGGTTCAACGATGACTCCTGCAGTGTCACTGTCCACTGCTTTCCTGAGCCCTTCTGCATCACCATACTCAACAAACGTCCTTGCCATGCCGAGCGGCTCGAACGGTTCACGAATTCCAGGCTTGTGCGTCACTGCAAGGGATCCAATCGTTCTCCCGTGGAACCCGTGCGTGAAGGCGACGAACTTCTTCCTTCCAGTTCTTACCCTGGCAAGCTTGAGCGCTCCATCGCTTGCCTCGGCACCGGAATTTGAGAAGAAGGCCTTTGCCATCTCAGTTCTCTCAACCAGTTTCTGTGCCAGTTCGGCCTGGCCGGGGACGTAATAGAGGTTGGAACAGTGGATAAGGCGCTTTGCCTGCTCGCATATTGCCTTTGTCACTGCCGGGTGGCAGTGTCCAGTGCTGCAGACCGCGATCCCGGCCACGCAGTCAAGGTATTCCTTACCCTCGGCATCCCAGACACGTGAGCCCTTACCCCGGACAATCATAATATCACGGGAAAAGGCAGGCATGTAGTACCGGGCTTCGAGCGCCCGGTAATCATTGTGTTGCTGCATGGTATCGAACAGTATAGTGTTTGTTCATCATTCGTATTCGATGGTTGCGGGAGGTTTTGGTGTGATGTCGTAGACCACCCTTGCTACGCTCGGTATCTCTGATGTGATGCGGGAGGCTATCCTGTCCATGACGTCCCACGGGATATGGAGAGGATCCGCAGTCATTCCGTCACGGGAGTTCACAGCCCTCACCGCGACGACCCAGCCATGCACCCGGTTGTCTCCCTTCACTCCGGTCCCGAGCCCAAGCAGGGCTGCAAAACACTGCCAGGGATCATAGTGTTCCACGAGCTCCGTCTCCACGATCCAGTTCGCCTGCCTGACCACCTCGATATTTTCAGGGGTGACCTCTCCGACTACACGCACCGCAAGACCCGGTCCTGGAAACGGCATTCTGTGCTGGATTTCCAAGGGCAGGTCGAGCGCACCTGCCAGCACCCTCACTTCATCCTTGTAGAGATCCCTGAGCGGCTCGATCACCTTCTCGAATTCCATGTGGAGGGGCATGCCCCCTACATTATGGTGGCTTTTTATCCCTCCTTCACTCTCGATACGATCGGGATAGATGGTTCCCTGGAGGAGAACGTGGGCATTCGTCCTCTTTGCCTCGCGCTCGAATACACGGATGAAACGCTCACCGATCACCTTCCGCTTCTCCTCGGGGTCTTTGATCCCCCTGAGTGCAGAGAGGAATTCATCTTCTGCGTTGACTACGTGCAGATTCAGGTGGCCGAAGATCTCAGCGATGCGCTCGGTTTCGCCCTTCCGCATGAGCCCGGTATTGACGTAAATTGGATCCAGCCTGTTGCCGATGGCACTCGCAGCAAGTGCTGCACACACCGAACTGTCGACCCCCCCCGACAGTGCGATTACCACACGGTTGTTGCCAGCCTCGCGGCGGATCTCCTCTATCGCATTTTCTATGAATTTTTCTGCATGCATCATCTTTTCACACTCACACAGGCCTTCTTCCATTCCTCTCGTGACATGCCTTCACAAATCCGACGAAAGGCGGCGACGGCCTGGTTGGCCTCGACCTGAATTCCGGGTGGAACTGCGTGGCCATGAAGAAAGGGTGGTCAGGGATCTCGCAGATCTCCATTTTGTTCTGGAATACCCCTGAAAAGACCAGTCCTGCTTTCTCGAAGTCGGGAATATACCGTGGGTCCACCTCGTAGCGGTGCCTGTGCCGTTCCTCGATCTCCTTCTGCCCGTAGACCTTCATCGCAAGGGTCCCCTCTCTCAGCGTGACCGGGGAGTTCCCGAGCCGCATGGTTCCCCCAAGTTCGGTGACCTCGTACTGCTCCGGCAGGATGGCGATCACATGCCTGCCCTCCCCCATTTCGGCGCTTGTGGCATCCTCCCACAAAAGCACATGGCGGGCGTATTCGACCACCGCCATCTGGAAACCCAGGCATAATCCGAGAAACGGGGTCCTGGTTGTCCTGGCCCACTGGATGGCATCGACCTTTCCCTCCATGCCCCGCTTCCCGAAGCCTCCAGGGACGAGGATCCCGTCAAACTCGCCAAGCTGCTTTGGCTCATATCGTTCCGAATCGAGCCAGGTTATCCTCACCTCTGTCGAGAGAGCCCTCCCTGCATGTTTGAGGGCTTCCTTGATGCTCAGGTAGACATCCTCGATCCCGTACTTGCTGACGATCGCGACATTGACGCGTTCCGTGTATTCCTGCGTAACCTGGTGATACCAACTGATATCGGCCTTCCGCTTTTCAAGGCCAAGGTGTTCGGAAAGGACATCCCCAAGACCCTCTTTTTCCAGTTCCAGCGGCACCTGGTAGATGTCAGGAGCTGTCGCCGCACTGATCACACCCTGGAGGGGGAGATCACAGAATGCTGATATCTTCCGCTTGGTGTGGGATCCAATGGGGCGATCGCTCCTGCCGACAATGATATCAGCATGGAGCCCGAGTTCGCGGAGCGCTTTCACCGAATGCTGGGTGGGCTTGGTTTTCAGGTCTCCCATGGTATCTTCAGGGATGAGGGTGACGTGGATGATGACTGTGTCTTCCGGGGACAAGTCGCCTCTCATCTGCCTTACGGCTTCGAGAAACGGCATGCTCTCGATATCACCGACAGTGCCTCCAATCTCCACCAGGCATATATCGGCGCTCTTCTGCCCCGGTATCTCCTTCTCGGCCGCGAACTGGATACAGGCCTTGATCTCATCGGTGATGTGGGGGATGATCTGGACCGTTTCGCCAAGGAAATCACCGCGTCTCTCCTTCTCAATCACTGTCCGGTATACCTTCCCTGTCGTGATGTTGTGGGACGAGGAGAGATCGATATCAAGGAAACGTTCGTAGTTGCCGAGGTCAAGGTCAACCTCACTTCCGTCTGAGAGCACAAATACCTCGCCGTGCTGCCCGGGATTCATGGTCCCCGCATCGATATTCAGGTAAGGGTCGATCTTGACCGCGGTGATCCCATATCCCCTGTTCTTCAGGATTCGCCCCACTGATGCTGCGGTAATACCCTTCCCGAGCCCGCTCATTACTCCACCGGTGATAAAGATATATTTCAAGAGTTACCCCCGTCCTGCCAGTTCTCCGTTGTAAAAGGCCTGCAGAGATTGCATATCCATATCATATGTGGTTGTGCAATCCCCGGGATCATTGATCTCATTTTTTTGTACGCTGGCAAATGAGATATCTTTATTTGTCTTCATGAGTATGACCAGGGGAGATTAAGCCTCCTTTTTCCTCAAATGTCCCAAAATTTTCGTGTTTTCAGTACTATGAATCCCGCATCACCGCATACGCGGCGCTGGTCCGGGAGAGCAGGGTTCCCCCCGCCTCACCGTTCCTGATCTCTCCCTCGGCAAATACCACCCTTTTCCCTTTCTTCACAACCCTTCCCGTGGCATACAGCATTCCCTCCCGTGACCCGGCGAGGAATGTCGTGGTCTCAGTGATCGTGGCGATACGCTCGTTCGGCAAAAGCATAGTATATATTGCGAGCACTATGGCCTCATCTGTAAGCGCAGTATACATTCCCCCCTGGAGCCAGCCCTCGCCATTCAGCATATCAGGGCGTACGGGCATCCGAAGCACTGCGGTGCCGTTCTCTGCTGATTCCACCGCTATTCCCATCAGGCAGAAGAAGGGATTCGCAATGCTTCCGACTCGCCGTATCCGCTCCAGGTATTCCATGGAGAAAGGTGGATCCTTCTCCATCAAGAAGGATACTCCCCTCCTTCATCTGGAAGGATACTCTCCTCAATCCCTCGCCTCCGACCCGCCATGATTATTCCCCCTCCCGCTCAACATACTATAACATGGACCCGGAAGAGAGAGCAATGCTCGCGGACCTGATCTGGCTGAACGCAGTGATCGCAACCGAGTTGATCCAGATCACTGAAAACACCTCAGCAATACTGCGGAAGTCACCCCCTCCACAGTCATGCCTCGAGGATCACCGGCGGCTGAGGGAGGCTGCGGTCGCCATTGCAGAACGGTGCCATCCCGGTTCCGGGCTGAAAGAACACCTCGCAGGCCATGAGTGAATGCTGATCACGGTGTGGATACCAGAAGTGAAGACCTTCAGTATTGAGGAGGCCTGACTCCATGGCCCCGGGGGATTCCTGTGCTACCCTCCCGCCATATACCCTCATAATCCCTGCCTACAACGAGGAAGATCGCATCGCCCGGCTCCTGTCCCAGATAGGTGATGCAAAGGGAGAGATCCTCTTTGTGTGCGAGGGTGGCGATTCCACACCAGACCGGGTAGCAGAATTTTCACGGAGCCACCCTGATGTCAGCATCCGCTGTGACCGTAGGAACGGAAGGCTCGGGAAGGGGGGGGCAATTCTTGAAGGGATGCGGCAGGCACGATCTTCCCTGGTAGGGTACATGGATGCGGATGCCTCCACCTCATTCCCGCAGATGCTTGCACTGTTCTCCCACCTTGATGGTGCGGATGTCGTGATCGGTTCCCGCTGGGTCGAGGGATCGATCCTGGAAACGCAGCAGGATTTCGTGCGAAGGCTTGAAAGCAGGATTTTCAATGGATTGATTCGGATCCTTTTCAACCTGCCGTACAAAGATACGCAGTGCGGGGCAAAAGTATTTAAAAAGGCAGTAATTGACGCAGTTATTGAAGATATGGTCTCCACGGGTTTTGAATTCGATGTGGAACTTCTCTGGCGCATCCGGAATGCCGGATTTCGGATCCGGGAGCATCCGATCTCCTGGAACAACATGGGAAATTCAAGGGTAAAAGGCGGAGATGCCGGCCGAATGCTGCGCGGACTTCTGAAACTGCGATTCTCAAGGTGAGATGCCGTGATGCCAGACTCTATTGAAGAGAGGAAAAAAATGGCGCTGAGGCTCTTTGAGCAGGGGGATTACCCGGGATCCTATGCGGTGTGCCGGGATCTGCTCCCGGGTTCTCCTGACCCTTCCGTATCCGTACTCTGCGCCACAAACCTCTTCCACATGGATCGCCTCGATGAGGCAGAGGCATACTTTCGCGATCTCATCCATTCGATCCCGGGTTCTTCCCACGTTCACAGCTACCTTGGGAGGATACTTGAAAAGAAGGGCGATGATGGAGCGCTCGGTGAATTTGCAAGGGCTGTCTCGCTCGATCCCGGGAATCTTGAGGCGCTCCGCAGTTATGCTTCCTACGTGCTTGCATCGGGAGATCCCTGGAGAGCGGTGCCCGTTGCGAGACATCTTGTAGCGAAATCCGGCAGGGCTGATGACGCACGACTCCTCGTAAAGACGCTTCGTCTCGCCAGCATGCCGGAAGATGCGCTCCTCGAATGGACCCGGGCCGCCCGGCACGGCCTCCCTGTGGACAGTGAATATATCCACGTGCTTTTCGCCTGCGGGAAGCATGCTGATGCGGCCATTGCGTCAAGGGGAGAGTTCGAAAGGACCGCAGATCCGGTGTTTGCCCGCTTTTATTGTGCGGGGCTCGCGCAATCAGATCCCGCCTCTGCCCCGGGTGAATACGAGCGGATCCTTGCGGCGACGGACGATCCCGGGATAAGGCTCGATTATGTCCGGTTGTTCAAAGCCCGCGGAGAATTCGCCCGCGCCCTGAATGTTCTCGGTCCCCTCCTTGCAAGTCCCGCAGTGCGATCCATGCATCTCCAGGAGGAATGTGAACTTCTTGCAGGAATGGGAAAAAAAGAGGAGGCCGAGCTTCATTATCAGCGGCTCATTGAAAAAGAACTCGATTTACTCGGGGATCTGGAGTTCCTGCGTGGATTGCTCTCCAGTTACAGGGGATTTCTGCGCAGCCATTATCCTGTCAAGGAGGCAGAGACCCTCCTCCTGAAAAGACTGTCATCGCACCCTGAGGTGACCTGTCTCCTTGCCATGGCCTCCTTTTACGAGGAGATAGGGGACCACTCCGAATCACGATCGTGGTATTACCGTGCGTACCGGAGCGATTTTCTCACAGGGGGCCCTGAATATGCGCGGTTCTGTGAGCACCAGGGTGATGTGAGGGAATGCGAGAAGGTGATGTTGTATGTGCTCAACAGCATAAAGAAGAACCGGGATCTTATCCGGGTGGCTGGCATGGTCATGGAAGATACCAGGGCACTGTACCGCATGCCGCGCCTGATGGAGCGGCTTAAAGAGCGACTCCAGGAGAGGTCGGGCAGCCTCTCATCCCAGGGGCTCGAATTCCTGTCGCTGGCACTCCTGGTCTCAGCATCCCACTCGCTTGATGCTGGAGACCATGTCTCATGCAAGCGAGCATGCCTCGAAGGGCTGGACGTCATCCCCCCCGGAGCACGGAATATCCACCCGGAGGACTTCCTTGTGCTTTTAGAGGAATGCAAAGCAAGGTCACTCTGCGATGTCCCTGCACTTGTCACCGCTGCATTGCCCCGAGAGGAGTCCGCAAAGATCCGCGACGATGATCCCCTGCGTGCTCTGGACCTTGATGATCAGGAGAAGAAGATCATGGATTTTTTGAAGACTCACCACCAGGCGAGCGAGATGGATCTGCGCCTCCTGCTTGGTACGAGGAGGGTAGTTGGTATCGTGAACAGGATCATCCAGAAGGCGTCCCGGCAAGGCCTTATGGTGATCGACAAGAAGGGAGTGGGAAAAGATGGAGAGATCTATGCATACAGGCGAACCTGATCACCAGGCATCTGATCGGCTGGAGAGCCAGAACATCATCAATGCGATTCGTCGGGGGACTGTCCCTGCGAGCGGGCTGGAGAGGATTGCAGTGGGACTTGATGTGGAGGAGGGGGTTATCGGTGCCCAGCTGGATTTTGTCAGCAGGGCTGGAGGCGATATCAAGTTCATACGCGGAGATTACGGGAGCGGAAAAACCTTCCTTGTGGCAAGGGCGCTGGAGATTGCCAGGAACAAGGGATTTGTGACTGCACATGTCGTGATCTCTTCCTCAGCGCCCCTGCACAAGACCAAGGGCATCTACCAGCAGATCTGCGCTTCATTGAGAACCTGCGATGAGGAACATGCCCAGAAAGCGATTATTGATACCTGGCTCTTCGGGATCGAGGAGCGTATCCTCAAAGTGAGCGATCAGTCCCTCTCCGATGAAGTGCTCGAGAAAGCGACACTCGCCGAGATTGAGACCGCCCTTGCAGGTATTTCAGAGCTGAACACATCGCTGGCAGCTGCGCTCCGAACGTATTACCGGTCCAACAACGCGGGGGATTTCCAGACAGCCCAGGCTGCGATTGGCTGGATCTGCGCAGAGTCGAATGTAGGAAGAGAGTTCAAGCAGAAGGCAGGGATAAAGGGCGATATTGACGAAGCATCCGCATTCACATTCTTAAGGGGCCTTCTCCGTATCATTGTCAGTGCCGGGTACAGCGGGCTCGCGGTTGCTGTCGACGAAGTGGAGACGACTCAGTCCCTGCCCCGCAACCAGCGGGAGAAGGGATACCGCACACTCCAGATGATCGTCGACTCGCTGGATCGCGGCGACTTCCCGAATTCATACTTCCTCTTCACGGGAACACCCGCATTCTTCGACGGTCCTAGGGGAATCCGCACCCTTCCCCCGCTCTTTGACCGGATCAGCGTAGTCCAGGCAGGGGACGAGTTCCGGAACCCGAGACAGCCCCAGATCACCCTTGCCAAGTTCGATGCGAAAAAACTCGAACAGGTGGCGCTCAAGGTGATGGACATCTACACCACCGCGTTCACGGAGATCGACAGGACAAGGGTCTCGCACCGGTTCATACGAGCCATGATCAAGAAAGTGACCAGCAAGTTTGGCGGAAGAGTCGATATCATCCCGAGGATATTCTTAAAGGAATATGTCGATGTCCTTGACAAATGCGAACTCTACGAGGAGTATGATCCCTGGCAACAGTATCACTTTGATGCCGATCATCTCAAAGGAGAACTAAGAGAAGAAGAAGAAGCAGTCATGGTCATGGAATTCTGATCTGCTCTCCGCTATCCCTGAGAGGTTATGCATCGGGTGCCAGAAATACCAGTACTCTTTTTCGATGGTTCCAATGAGAATGTTAAAGCATGTTTTTCGATGATGTAGTACGTATGGATGTGACGGCTGCAAGGTCATTCTGCATCATCGGTGGGCTGATGCTCCTTGCAGGAGTATGTGCCGGTTCGATCACTCTTGACCCGAATCCGGGAACATTCTATATCGGCGACCAGGTGAAAATCAGCGGTCACCTTGAGGATTCAAAGTCCATCGCCGTATTCCTTTTTGTCACGGGTGAGGGACTCGACCCCGCAGGAGTGACCATGGAGAACCTCAAACTCCGGGCGGGTACCGGCCACTTCTCCTCCGCATTCGTCCACCCTGACGGGAAGTTCACCTTCGAATGGGATACTGCGTTCAGCGTGGGTCCACTCACCCCCGGGACATACCGGATATACGTTGTCGATGTGCCCCTGAACCTCAACCGCCTTACGGACACTGATGAACTCAGCGTCGCAGTGCTCAATGTGACATTTCAGAAACACCCTTCAACCGAGATCCCGCTTGGATGGGCGGTGCCTCCTGCAGCTCTCGGCTGGGTTGCAGGCATACTTTTTCTGAATCGAAGAGAACACCACTGAAACCTGGTGCCTGCTGCTCACGAACATTACTGTTTTCCCTCGACATGCTCACGTAGGATTTCCATGGCAGCAGAGGATACACCACTCTTCTCTAACATCCGGTCTGCTCAAGAAAAATCGAGCCATGGAAAACCTGGAATAATCCGAGGAATACTCATGGCTTGTCCCTCCGAATCCTCACCGACCGGGCATGGGCAGGCAGCCCTTCCGCATCTGCGAGGGTCTCGACAATGTCGGCCATCCCAAGAAGGCCCTCCCTGCTGATCATCTGGACAGTCGAGCGCTTGCAGAAGTGCTGTACATCAAGGCCCGAGTGGATCCGTGCATACCCTGCCGTTGGGAGCACGTGGTTTGTCCCGGACGCATAATCCCCGCAGGCGACGGCAGCATACGAACCAAGGAATATGGCTCCCGCATTTTTCACACCCTTGAGGATTGTCATCGGGTCAGCGACCTGGAGGGAGAGGTGCTCCGCAGAAGCCTGGTTGACAATAGCAATCGCCTCGTCCATTGAATCGACGATAATATACCCTGCGTGCGTCATTGCCTCCTCGAGGATCCCTGCCCTCTCCGAGTCCCGCATCCCAGTTTCAATGTGGACTCCCACTCTTCCCGGAAGATCGGGGTCGGTCGTCACGAGCAGGTTTGCCGCTCTTGGATCATGTTCGGCCTGGGCAAGGATATCGGCAGCAATGAACTCAGGGTGTGCAGCCTCATCTGCGAGCACCACGATCTCGCTCGGGCCTGCAGGGAAGTCGATCTCCACACGGTCTCTCATCAGCATCTTTGCCATCGTCACGTAGATGTTGCCAGGGCCGACGATCTTCTGGACGGGTCGGATGCTCTCTGTCCCGAGCGCCATCGCGGCGATTGCCTGTGCTCCCCCGACTGCATAGATCTCATCGACTCCTGCAATATCCATTGCCACAAGGGTGAGGGGGGAGATGGGAGGCGGGCTGCAGCAGCAGATCGATCCGACCCCTGCAATCCTTGCGGGGATGGTGCACATGAGGGCAGTCGATGAATAGGATGCTCTTCCCCCGGGAATGTACGCGCCGATTCGTTCGAGTGGGGTTGTCTTTACGCCGAGGATCACCCCTGGCTCCACTTCCTCGAGCCATAATCCCTTCGGGAGCTGTAACTCGCAAAACCGGGAAATCCTCGACTCTGCATCTATAAGGCTCTCGACAACCTGCGTATCAACCTGGCTGTAAGCCTCCTCCACATCCTCGCTGCTCACCTGCAGTGAATCGGGGACAACGCGATCAAATTGCCTTGAAAGATCAAAGAGAGCCCTGTCGCCTTCGCCGGCCACCCTGGCGATGATGTCTTCAACGACAGGTTTTGCCGACGAGAGCTCAGAGACGCGGTTTTTCATCCAGTCCCCGAGTGTTGTCGCCTTCCACATGGGGATACAGTAGGACCGATGGTGTGTTAATGGTTTTTTCAGGTAAATCAACTGATATATTCAGTTGATGGTGCAACTGATTAATTTCTGCACACAATTAAAGGGAAATATTCATCACACTTACTGCGAAAGGACTACCAGTGAGACCTATGACTCCTAAAAAGGTATACATTCTCATTATTCTGAGCGCCCTCCTCGTTGGAGGGGCGTTTTTCGCTGGATGTACTTCAACTACCACGCCATCACAGGCTACTCCGACCCCCACTCAGACGGTCGAGAAACAGAAAGTATTGCTGGCCACCACCACCAGCCTGTACGACACAGGGCTTCTCGATTATCTCGAGCCCATTTTCGAAGAGAAGTATAACGTCGACCTGCTGATCACATCGCAGGGAACAGGGAAGGCTATCGAGGTCGCAACTCGTGGCGATTGTGATATCCTTGCTGTGCATTCTCCGAGCCAGGAGAAAGCCTTCATGGATGCCGGCCACGGGATCAACCACCGCTGCTTTGCGTACAACTACTTCATCATCGTCGGACCCAAGAACGACCCTGCGGGCCTCAAGGGTATGAAGCCGGAAGATGCCTTCAAGAAACTCCTGACCATGGGTGTGAATAAGACGGCAGGATATTCCTTCGTCTCCCGTGGAGACAATTCGGGGACGCATTCCGCCGAGAAGAACATCTGGAAGGCAGCCGGTTTCAATTACACAACAAGCATCCAAAAATCGGGCGACTGGTATATCGAGGCCGGAAAGGGAATGGGAGAATCCCTGCAGCTAGCATCCGAGAAGCAGGCGTATATCCTGACTGACGAAGGAACCTATCTTGCATACAAGGGAAACCTTGACCTGGCACCCGTCATCGAACAGGGAGACATCCTCCTGAATGTCTACAGTGTCATCACAGTCTATACCCCGACTCAGCCTGCCGACAAGATAGCGATGGCAAACCACTTCGTGGACTTCCTCACCTCTCCGGAGATCCAGACTGCAATCGGGGAATTCGGGAAGGATAAATATGGGAAGAATCTCTTCACCCCGATGAGCGGAACCTGCACCCAGTTCAACTGCGACTGTACCAGCCCCGCATCCGCCACCAAGCCGGCTACGGCATAAAAAATTTCTTTTTTAGTAGTACACTTGGTATATTCAGTTGAAATACAATTGATTAATTTATGCTGGTAATTAAAAGGAAATATTCATCATACCTTCAGTAAAAAAGTCTACCCGTGAGACCTATGGTTCCCAAGAAGGTATACATTCTCATTATTCTGAGCGCCCTCCTAATAGGAGGAGCGTTTTTTGCTGGCTGCACTACAACAACGCAGCCTCAAGCAACGCCCACACCAACAGTCACCACCAGTGTTCAGGTAACCACGAGCGCAACTCCTGTAACGACCACTGCGATTCCGACCACACCAGCAGGGCCAAGGACAAAAGTCCTCCTCGCAACAACCACAAGCCTTTATGACACAGGGCTCCTCGACTACCTGAAACCCATGTTCGAACAGAAGTACAATGTTGATCTGCTCATCACTTCACAGGGGACAGGGAAGGCAATCGAGGTAGCCCAGAGAGGAGATTGTGATATCCTCGCGGTGCACTCACCCAGCCAGGAACTCACCTTCATGGAAGGCGGATATGGAGTGAACCGTCGCTGCTTTGCCTATAACTACTTCATCATCGTCGGACCGGAGAACGATCCGGCAGGTATCAAGGGAATGAAGCCAGAGGATGCTTTCAAGAAACTGCGGACAGTAGGAAAGGCCAATACACCGGGAATTTCATTCATCTCCCGCGGCGATAACTCCGGAACTCACTCCGCAGAGAAGAACATATGGAAGTCTGCAGGGCTGGATTATGCAAAAGACATCCAGAAGTCCGGGAACTGGTACATAGAAGCCGGGAGGGGCATGGGAGAGACGTTACAGATGGCATCCGAGAAGCAGGCTTACACCCTGACTGATGAAGGGACGTATCTCGCGTATAAGGGTAAACTCGGTTTAGTTCCTGTGATTGAGCAGGGAGATATACTACTGAATGTTTACAGTGTCATTTCAGTATACAATGACAAGCAGCCTGTGGACAAGATCACAATGGCCAATAATTTCGTGAACTTCCTCACCTCCCCTGAAATCCAGAAGGCTATCGGAGACTTCGGAAAGGACAAATACGGGAAGAGTCTCTTCTCCCCCATGAATGGCGAATGCGCCCAGTTCAAATGTGACTGTACCGCTGCGGCAAAAGCAACGAAACCAATGATTGTTTACAATGCTGGCAGCCTGAACACTCCGTTCGCCAAGCTGGCTACCGCGTATGAATCTGCAAATCCCACCGTGGACGCCAACCTCTTTGGTGGAGGGAGCAGCACGATAATCGAGAAGATTACCAAGGGTGGCAAATATTCTGATGTTCTGGCAAGTGCCGACTCCTTCCTCATCCCAAAGATGATGGAGCCCACATATGCCGACTGGTATGCCGAGTTTGCCAAGAACCAGATGGTCATCGCCTACACCAGCAGCAGCAAGTATGCTGACAGAATCACCAGCGATAACTGGTACGAAATCCTCACATATCCGGATGTCAAGTATATCATCTCAGATCCTAACACTGATCCGGCAGGTTACCGGGCTGTCATGACCGTACAGCTTGCTGAACGCGTGTATGGGACGGACACTATCTTCCCGAGCCTGCTTGGCTCTCACGGCAAGATGACCAGGACCTTTACAGATGGTATCTATACAATAGACGTCACCAAGGCTGGCGGTGATGGGAAGCTTCTGATTGGAAAGGATGGTCCTGACGTGATCGCTCAACTGAAGAGCGGAAAAGCCGACTATGCCATCGAGTACAGCAGTGTCGTTATTCAGAACGGATTGCCCTATGTCACGCTCCCGAGCGGCATGGACCTCTCAGACCAGACCCAGAACAGCAAGTATGCGACGGTGAAGGTGAAACGGACGATCTCTTCAGGAACCAGCACCGAGACCGGAACAGCCATCATCTACGGAGTGACCGTCCCGAAGAATGCCAAGAACCCGCAGGCGGGTATTGCATGGGTAAAAATGCTCCTCGACAAGACAGGACAGGATATTCTCTCTGCTGACGGCCAGACCCCCATCGTCCCGGCCCGGGGATACGGAAATGTCCCCGCAGAGCTGAAAGGTCTTGTGGCCTGAAGAACACTCTTCTTTTTTTCATGAAGGGTGTACTAACAACAACAAAACGGGATTCAGAATCCCATATCACCTACTTCTGAAGGATAATTCCATTTATGAAATGGAATGAAAAATTAGTAAAAAATGAAGGAAGAGTGAAATAATGAGCAATTTTCCTGTTTTTATTGCAAAATTCATTCCCTTCGTACTCTGCATATTCATATTATTCCCGGCCTCCTATGCCGCTACAACGTCACTGCATGTTGTGAAATACGACGGAGACGGGACCACTATTCTCAATGAGACCAATGTCACCTTCGAATGGATGGAGGAGAATCTCCCGGTGTACGGCGACGGAATCACACACTACTACCTCCAGGGTCCGGTCTTTGTGGACGACCCGGATCCCGGCAATGAAGAGATGCTCCGCTGGAACCCGGAAGAGAATAAAAACGTTATGGAGAAGGACCTGGGTGCAGTGAAAGGGACACGTGTGAGAGATCTCTGCGAGATCGTAGGGGGGATGCAGCAGGGCGACATCCTGGTTGTAAAAGCGGTCGACGGTTTCTCGAGAGAATTTTCGTACAGGAACATCTATGAGCCCCCACCAAGGCAGGGCCCCATGATCATTGCCTGGTGGATGGCTGATGAGGGTTACGTACCAACGTACGTGCATGGAATGCGCCTTGTATTCCTTGCCGACAATAGCACGAATCCCTGGGGGATTCATGCGATGGGGGTGTGGGACTGGCACGAATCTGCGGAAGAACAGTACTGGTACTACTATCGCCAGGGTGAGGAAAAGTATCCCACCACGACCGGGCTATCCGTGCAGTATGTATCAACACTTTCCATCAAGCCCACTGATGCAGGAACTCCTGCCCTGCCTTCACCAGCTTCACGAGGCCCGAATCAGCCGGCCAGGGAACCCCTCTCACTGATAACTGTCGTTCTGGCCCTTCTTGTGATGCTTGGATTTCATAGTACACGGGGTAAATCACCATGAGAAGTAACACGCATCGCATGCCAGTCCGGTCCATGGCAAGAAGAACACAAGGCATTACTGGCAGCGGAGACCAATGCACGCGATATTTGCGTGGCAACAACGATGAACCACACTGCGATTCCTGTCAAAAATATACCCTCGGGACAGATCTGCCATGAACAAACCATTATTGATTACCCTTTTGTGTGTCGTTCTGCTTGCAACAATCGCCACGGCCGCACCAACCATGCAAATCCATATTGTGAAATATGGCCCCGATGGCAGCAGCATCCTTGCTGAACGAACGGTCGATTACCACTGGCTGGAAGAGAACCTTCCCATCCAGGGAGACGGAGTATCACACTACTACCACCAGGGCCCGGTCTTTGTCGCCGATAAGGAAGGGCAGTGGGACCGAAACGAGACCGCGAACTTCAAGGACATGGGTGCCGTCAGGGGGACCTCAGTCAGGGATCTCTGCGATCTCGTTGGTGGGATGAATCCTGGCGACGAAGTGATGGTAAAAGCCGTTGATGGGTATCATGTGGAATTCGCATATGAGAATATCTATCAGCCCCAGCCACGACAGGGACACCCCGTAGTCTGCTGGTTCAACGCGGATGAGTCTAAAGTGGGAGAGCGGCAGGGTGTCGGGTTTCCGCCCTCCTATCATGTCGGGATGCGGCTCGTGTTCTTTGCCGACAACTCGACAAACCCGGATGGCAAGCATGTATTTGGAAATTCTGATATGCGCGAGGTAATGCCAGCCGAATCAGTGCATCTTTTCGATAACCTCTATCCTTCCACCAGTGGGTACAATGTCAAGTGGGTGGATGAAATCCGCGTGTATTCCGGAGGATACCAGGGATCATCCGATGCACTTCCCAAATCCTACGAGTCAAAGATGGATGAGACATATCCACCTCCCCCGACACGAAGCCCATGGTCGCTGGTGTCGCTCTTCGTAGCACTTGCCGCGGTGCTCGGCATGCTGGCAGGAAGCCGGAGCCGTGAACCATGAAACAGTGGATTGCCATGATCATGACACTGGCCCTCATCCCTTTTTACCTGTCAGTGTCCGGGTGCCTTGACGGGCAGGATACAGACCCTTATTCTGATCCTTCATTCCATGACTGGCGCCTTACCCTGAATGGAACAGATACAAGGGTCCTCACGCTCGCTGAACTCCGTAGCCTGCCCCGGGCTGAAGGCCATGGGTATTGCGTCTCAACGACAGGATTCAGGTTTGGACCTTATGAATGCGCCGGGGTTGATCTTCGCGAACTGGTCTCGCTCGCAGGCGGCATGCATCCCAATGACACTATATGGATATCTGCACCCGATGGCTATCTCTGGGTATTCGATACAGAGCAGCTGGAAGGCAATGGCTTCATCACCTTCGATGAGAACCTGTCAGAAATTCCATCCCCACCGCTTCGGATCATCCTCATGTATGAGCAGGATGGGAAGCCCCTTGCGTATGATGACGGTGGGCCCGCCCGGATTGCGATAATCTCCCGGGAACCGGGAATAATCACGGAAGGAAGTGCATGGGTCAAATGGGTGGATACTATTGAGATAAGGAGCAACAAGGGATGACCGGGAGGAGTATTCCAGTTCTCATTGTCTTGATGATCTGCATTCTCATCGCCGGATGCATCCAAGGGCAGGGTTCCGGAAAGACTCCTCTCAAAATCGTCGCAGCAGGAAGCCTGCTTAGTCCTTTCTCCCAGATAGAGGACCGTTATGAAATCGCAAACCCGGATATCGACCTCCAGGTTGAAGGGCACGGGAGCATACAGGCTATCCGCCAGGTGACGGATCTCTCACGGCCTTTTGATGTCGTTGCTGTCGCCGATGAGTCACTCATCCCGGATCTCATGTACAGGCCTTCTGGTGAGGGCGGGAAGAACTTCACTGACTCGTACGTTCCATTCGCAAGGAACGAGATGGTGATCGCATATACCGGAATGAGCCGATACCACGATGAGATCAACGCCACCAACTGGCCCGAGATCCTCTCGCGACAGGATGTCCGGGTGGGATTTTCCAACCCCATGCTCGACGCAGCAGGGTACCGCGCCCTCATGGTAACCATGCTTGCAGAGGATTATTATGACGACCAGGGTCTTTTTCAGAGTGTTATCGGCAACCATTTCAATCCACCTTTACGGAGAGAGAAGGACGGGGTGAACCTGACCGTGCGTCTCCCTGAAGTTCTCCGTCCCTCCAGCCAGCACGTTGCTGTCAGGGATGGAAGCATATTTCTTATGTCTCTGCTTGCTGCGGGAGGAATCGATTATGCATTCGAATACAGGAGCGTTGCGGAAGCCCAGGACTTCAACTACCTCACCCTGCCACCAGAGATCAACCTTGCCCACACCGGATACACGGACAGGTATGAGAAAGCAAGGGTGATCCTTGGGTTCCAGCGGTTCTCGTCAATCGGACAGGAGAGGGTAGGACGACCTATCGTCTATGCGATGACAATCCCGTCAAACGCACCGCATCCCGAAGAGGGACAAAAATTCATCCAATTTATCGTGGAACAAAGCAGGATTGGGGAGAAAGGATGGCCGACTCCGTTATGAGTCGTTCATGAGTGAGGGGGTGAACAAGAAATGCCTGGTGGAATTCTAAAGGAGGATCCCCTCATCGAAAAGCCTGCATTCAGAGTCCCACGATACGATCCTCTCATTGCTCTATTCTCGGTAGCAGGCTCTCTCCTTATCCTCATGACTGCACTGGCGATACTCACAATCGCTATTCCCGAACTTGCAGATCCTATCCATCTCCTCTCAGTAGCGGGAGATCCGGCAATCGCCACGGCATTCCTCCTGACTTTCTCTGCCGGTTGTGTGGCAGTGGGACTCCTGGTAGTGTTCGGAACTCCTCTTGCGTATGTGATGAACAGAGTTCATTTCCGGGGTAAACCCCTGGTAGAGAGTCTCATCGATATTCCCCTTGTGCTTCCCCACACTGTCGCCGGCCTTATGATCTACCTCCTCTTCATGTCACGGGGACTCATAGGAGCCCCGTTCGCAGAAGCCGGAGTATTTTTCGAGGATGCATACCCGGGAATTGTTGCAGCAATGGTCTTTGTATCAATGCCCTACTATGTCAACGGGGTCAGGGAGGGATTCGCGAAGGTTCCGGTAAGGCTTGAGAACGTGGCGAGGACGCTGGGAGCGACTGCCTGGAAGACGTTCCTCTGGATATCACTGCCGCTCGTACGACGTCATATAATCTCCAGTGGTGTCGTTGCCTGGGGCAGGGCAGTCGGAGAATTTGCTGCCGTGGTGATGATCGCCTATTTCCCGATGGTGGTCTCGACTCTCATCTACCAGAGGTTCTCGACAGGAGGACTCGCGGAGAGCAGGAGCGTGGCATTTCTCATGATCCTGGTATGTTTTATCCTCTTTTTCATTGTCAGGTGGCTCACGCATCGGATGGAGGATGGCCATGATCAGGCTTGAAGGCGTATGCCTCCCGCTCCCCGGATTTGAACTCAAAAATATCAATATCCAGATCAAGAAAGGCACACATCTCTTCCTGGTGGGACCTTCCGGTTCCGGGAAAACCCTTCTCCTTGAGACGATAGCCGGATTACATCCCCAAGTTTCGGGGAAGGTCGTCATCAATGGCAGGGATATGACAGGAATACCCCCTGAATCACGCGGGATCGGACTCCTCTACCAGGATTACGCACTCTTTCCGCACTTGAATGTCAGGGAGAACGTGGAATTCAGCCTCCGTGCTCGTGGCCTTGCTGAAGGCGAACGGAGAGAGCGTTCCGTGCCGCTCCTGCAAAAATTTGGATTGAGTTCATTCAGTGATCGTTATCCCGGGACCCTCTCTGGCGGCGAACGGCAGAGGGTCGCTCTTGCCCGTGCCATCGCGGCGGGCCAGGAAATCCTCCTCCTCGACGAGCCATTCGCTGCAATTGATCCTGAATTGCGTTCCCGGGTCTTTGAGGAGGTAGCCGATATCATACAGAGCAATAACCTGACAGTAATCCAGGTGAGCCATTCACGTGACGAAGCGTATGCACTGGCTGACTCCGTGGCCGTTATGATGAACGGAACGATTGTCCAGGCCGGGGCACGCGAGGAGGTCTTCTCCCACCCGAAAACACCTGGAATAGCGCGGTTCCTCGGATATGAAAACCTGCTTCACTGTATGCCTCAAAAAACTGCTGAAGCGACATTATTCCTGACAGCTGGGAACTGTGTCTTCAGATCTCAAGGGACAATTGAGATGGGCTCTCCGTATACGGCCTGCATCAGGGCATCCGATATTCGCATCAGTGCTGAACACCCCCGGACTGATGGCACTCTCTGCCGGACTTGCGGAGTCATCACTGGCATTATCGAAGAAGAGCATGGTGTGAAGGTGGTGCTGGACTGTGGGGTTCCTATCGTAGCAAGGCTCTCATGGAATGAACAGGCGAACCTCCGGTTGTACCGCGGCCAGTCCGTCACCATTTCGATACCTCCGGAATGTATCCACCTAATCCAGTACAGCCCGGATGATACGCCATATACAACCGATAATCGAGAAAGAACCATCAACAACGGGTACGGGGTGGTTTGAGTGCCCCCATCTCCCATGAGATCTGAACCCTGGAGGGCATCCGGGAAAAGTGCATCCTTTTTCTTGATCCTCGAGGTCATCGTGACACTAGGCATTCTCCTGGCAATCTCCTGCCCGTGTGCCAGCGCTGGACCTGGTAATTTCCCCGGGGACTTTTCAAGTGGTGACACTCCAGGGAACAGTGCAATTCGATGGGGACCATACATTACCGGGACAACCTCTCATGCAACGTCAATCCATGTCTGGACAGATGACCAAATCCCGGTCATCCTTGAATATTCACCAGAAGAGGATGGCGGTATCATTGATGGTATTTCCCTCAACCTTACCTCAGGCGGTGAGGATGTGCACCACATCTTCGCGCTCCGGAATCTGGATCCGGGAACATGGTACTATTACCGGATTACCGCGGATGGCAGACGATACGGAGATTACCGGTTCATGACATATCCTCAATCAGGCCCTGTATCATATGTCGTGTATGGCGATACAAGAGATGAGCTTCCCCGGATATCACAGGAAAACAGGCACCGCCTGGTTGCTGATGCAATCGCAGATGAGCCGGGTGTCGCACTCATCGTTCATACAGGTGACCTGGTGCATGATGGGGGAAACATCTCTGATTGGGACCGGTTCTTTTCAACAGGGGCACGGATGCTGGCCAATGCTACGTTTGCCCCGGTGATGGGAAACCATGAGCGGAACAGCACCCTTTATTTCAAGATCTTCAGGAGTCCCGCCAACTATACGATAGAAGCCGGGGATTTTTTCATTACAATTCTGGACTCGAATGACTGGTCCTGGGACACACTTCCTTCCCAGTCTGTCTGGCTTTCGGAATCACTCGCAGAAGACATCCCGTGGAAGTTTGTCGCTCTTCACCATCCTGTCTACAGTTCCGATGAGAAGCATTGGGGGGGATTTGAGAATCTCCGTAAAGAGTGGGAACCCATCTTCCGGGAATCCGGGGTTGTTGCAGTCTTCCAGGGCCACGTCCACCTTTATGAGAGGGATACAGCAGACGGGATTACCTATATCACCGAGGCCAGGGGAGGCGCTCCGTGGTATGCACTCGCTGAAGAGAAGATCCCTGAATACAGGAAGAGCTCCGAAAATACTCTCGGATATTCCCTGATAATCGGAGAAAGTGGATCGCCCGTTGTTCGGTTGAAAGTAAAGACCGTCTATCCCGGAAGAGGAATGCCAAATGAAAATGTCGAAGTAATTGAAGAGATCATTCTCTATCCCCATGATACGGCATCGGGCTCCATTCATCAGGGTATCATCAAGAGTTCACTTCTGCCTCTGCATCTCTCTGCTCCGCTGAGATGTCTCTCATATGCTCTTCGCGACACAGGGTGTGTCCACCCCGGTGTGCGATGCCATCCGGATTCTCAGATCATACCCTTTGTATTCCCCGGAGAGGCACCACAACCAAATTCATCTCCAATGGAGCGAGCATGAATTCCGGCCTTGTGCTCTGTGGTGCCCCGGCACGGATCCTGCGATTACGGCTATATCTTACCCTCATTATCGTGTGCATTCTCTTCACCATCCCCTTTCAGGTATCTGCAGCTACCACAGAGATCAGGGTGGTGAAATACGCGGTCGACGAATTCACGATACTTGCAGAAAAGACCGTGGATTACAAGTGGATGGAGCAGAACCTGCGAGTATACGGGGACGGAATCACCCATTACTACCATCAGGGACCAGTCTTTGTAGATGACCCGGATGCTGCAAAGGAGGAGGAACTTCGCTGGAATCCAGCGGAAGATTCCAATGTTCAGGAGAAGGACATGGGTGCAGTCAAAGGAACAAACATGAAAGATCTCTGCGACCTGGTGGGAGGGATGGAGCCGGGAGACCGGCTGAAAATACGCTCTTCTGATGGCTGGTCCAAACTGCTTGCCTATGAAAATGTGTATGAGTACTCCAGCCGCGAGGGCCCAATAATTATTTCCTGGTTCAGAAATGGCCAGTATCCGGATACCGGATACACCGATGGTATGCGGATGATCTGGTTCGCCGATACTTCCACAAATCCCTGGGGGATTCATGCATTCGGGAACTGGGACTGGCATGAAGCCGCGGACGAAGAATACTGGTATTACTACTATAACATGGATGAGAAATACCCCACCACCACAGGTTTATCAGGCCAGAAAATCTCTGAAATCCTCATATACAGCCAGGAAGAGCCGACCGGGGGCATCGAGGTCACTTCAACTCCTGCAGGAGCTGATATCATTCTGGACGGCGAGGAGACCGGAGAGATGACACCGTTTACTTTTACGGATCTCGCTGCTGGAAGTTATTCAATAAATGTCCAGAAAGAGGGATATCTCGCCTCAATTGAAGAATGGGTTGACGTATCTCACGGGACAGTGATCCCGGTTCATTTCGATCTTGAACGTGAACACTCAGACTCCCATTCAGGATCAGTGAGTGACTCCTATTTCAGCCAGGATTTCGATGATGCAGGAGAACAGGGATTTCTTGAAGTGAAGGAACGCGCGATCGCGGGCAATATTTCGGTGCTGACCGCAAAAGGGGAGTCCCAGGTATGCAGGAGCGGGCAGACGCTCTCGTATCGAATTCCCACCCACACGCTCTCCTCGAATCAGCTTCTCTGGGCCAGGCTCTATATTCTCTCATACCGCGGATATACACGTGACAATGAACTTGAGGTAAGAGTCAATTCTGTAAAAGCCGGCACACCTGATCGTTCGACCTATTACCATGGAGAGGGCAGGGTTTCAGAAACCCTTGCCTTTAATATCACTTCCCTGGTGCAGGAATCGGGTACGACTGAAATTTCCGCCAGAAATCCCCCGGGAGGAAACGATTGGACACTCTATCCTCCTGTGCTCGTCATTTCGCGAAAAGAAGAAGGGGTGCAATCCTGCGAGAGCTGGGTCGCAGAAGGTGCAGGGTTTATCCGTGCCATGAAAGAGTATTCCCCGCAGGATCAGCAGAATATCACTATCGCAGATTTTTCAGACATTCCGATGGGATCTGTTCATGCAGAACTCCGCGTGATAGGAACTTCGACAGAGAATCCCGATCTTTCGTCTCCCCTCGTTCTTGAGAATTCGATCGTAATTCCTGGCGAATATGAATACGAACAGGATGGCATCTGGATCTCCCGTTATAATGTCAGTGCCACGGTATCTGGCTATACCCACAACGAACTTTTCTGGAAATCCGCCGACCCCGTGAAGTCCAGAGAGGTCGGGCCAAGGGTGGCAATCCTTTCGGTCTTATACCCAAAAGGGTCCGTAGCGGCCGATGAGAGGAGGGACACAAGTACTGATGTTGAAAATGTGAGTGCGCAATCCATTGTTGAGAACATTACCCCGACTTCCCCTGCGGGTCCTTCGCTCACTTCCCCCACTCCTGGTATTCCTGCTGTCAAACCGGGGATTCCTATGGAAGAAGAATCCTTCCTGTCCCGGATATGGAGAATGATCCTGTGGATATTTGGCATCCAAATCCCCGAAAATGGGCCGAATACTGCTGATGCTGGTGACTCCTCTGAGGAAATCACTGACACGGGGGTATCTGGTGAAAATGATGCATTCTCTCTTGATCATGTGGGAACATCCGCCGGAATGTATTTCCTCAATGTCTCCACGACTCCCCCAGGTGCTGTCGTATCGATTTCCGGTCTTTCAGCTGTGAAGACCACCCCTGCTACGTTTATTCTGCCAGAAGGGGACTACCTCATCAATGCCGGGATGGATGGCTACATTAGATGCCAGACCATGGTTCACCTAACCGGATCACAGGAGGTTTCCATATCCCTGTCCCCTGATGATACCTTCCCGCAGGGGGATATGGAAAAAATACCTGCAAGATCCCGCCACGGAGGCCTCATGATTGTCACCTACCCGGGGGATCTTGAGATATGGGTCGATAATACCAGGATGGAACGCAAGAGCCCCCTCATACTCTACGGACTGAAAGAGGGAGCCCATACTGTTAAGGCAACCAGGCCGAGTGCAACGGCCGGCAAGGGGGAGAGCGTACTCACCAGGACCTGGATCTACCATGATGCCTTGTCCATATGCGAACTCGATTTTGTCGGGATAAGACTGGAGAGAAGAGTAAGGATCACAGATCCCACCGGAACAAGTACGGCATTCTCCCTTGACGGGATGTATCCCCTGTTCCGCACACCGGTTACCATTGAACTCCCAAGGGTAGAATCATTTGTCACCCTATTCGGGGATGGCAGGTTTACCAGCATTTCGATCCCGGATAGAACCATGGATGGGAGCGAGTTCTCGCTCCCTGCCTTTGCTGGCGGATATCATTCTGTCGCGATTGAGTCATCTCCTGCCGGTGCGGAGATATTTGTCGACGGGGCAAGAACAGAAAACACGACGCCCTGCCTTATCCGCGGCCTGTCAGAGGGCCCACACCGTGTCATGGTATCAATGCAGGGGTATGCACCAGAACAGAGAATCATCACCGTACCACGGACCGATGAGGAAGTCATCGAAGGATCCGTCTCCTTCAACCTCGACACGTACCCTTCGGGACCCCTGCGTGTCGAGAGTATCCCCGAGGGCGTTTCCATATACCTTGATGGCCTTGCCACAGGGGAAAAGACCCCATGTACCTTTACCGGGATACCTGTAGGTATACACGAACTGACCCTCAAGTCGGAAGATCGTACCATGACACGGGATATCACCGTCCGCCCGGATAATCCGAACAGGTTTTTTATCGATCTCTTGTAGGGATTGATCCATCACAAAACGAAAACAACAGGTATACCTATTGATATAGTATTTGATATACGTTTTCTGTAAAGGAAATTATATTACCCCATGGTAAAAAGATTGTTATTATTCCCGGATGGGGTTACGATCCGTCCCTGGAGTCTTTTCGCTTGCAGGTTGCAAGTGAGGTGAGGTGGCATGAAAACAATGCGTCTTTGGTCTAGAGGTACATTATGTACCATTTTACTCTTGGTTGCACTGATCATGGTCCCGGTCTCGGCCGTGACAATGCAGTTGCACGTCGTAAAATATGCGAATGACAACACCACGGTCATGAATGAGACCATGGTCAACTACACCTGGATGGAGGCGAATCTCCCTGTTTTTGGTGATGGTTCTACTCATTATTACCTCCAGGGTCCGGTCTTTGTTGATAATCCCGATCCTGTGATAGAAGAGGAGCTGCGCTGGAATTCCAGTGAGAATACCAATGAAAAGGATCAGGGAGCGGTCAAAGGTACCAATGTAAAAGACCTGTGTGACCTCGTGGGTGGTATGAATCCAGGTGACACCGTGGTTATCAGGGCAAGTGACGGATTTTCAAAGACATTTGCATACCCAAACGTCTACAGTTATCCCGAGCGACAGGGGCCGATGGTCATCACCTGGGAAAAAGATGGTTACTATCCTGATACCGGGTATTCTGATGGCATGAAACTGGTCTTTTTTGCTGATGCTTCTGTCAATCCCTGGGGTTATCATATGATGGGGAACTATGACTGGCACGAATCCGCTGATCCAGAATACTGGTATTATTTCATGGATGGGGATGAACGGTATCCAACCACTACAGGATTATCGGTAAAATTTGTATCAGATATCAAAATTTTCAGCCAGGAAGCCCCTCCAGTTCCTGTCGATACCATCTTTGGTGGTACCGTTACGCTCTCCCCCGATTCCACCTTCAACGTCACTGCCTATAATTCCCAGACCGAGTATACTGTCAATTCTGCAACCCCCCTCGGTGCTCTCAACGCAGCCTCAAATGCCGGAACTGGCTTTACCTATAGCGTCGGGGACAAGAATTTTGGCACCAAGGGCATACTCCTCCTTGACGAGATAGACTCGTATTGGTATAACAAAACTGCCGGCCTTACCTGGATCTGCCAGGTGAACGGTGTGACGCTTGACGATTATGGAAGCCCAAACACTGACGGATTTAATATAAAACCTCTTTCGGACGGCGACCAGGTCAACTTCTATTTCGGACCCAAACCAGTATCATCGGATTCTGCCACCGCCGTTGTCAAGATTACTGTCGACATTCCACCCCCTGGACCAGTCGTGGACACCATCTTTGATGGGACCGTTACGCTCTCCACTGATTCCACCTTCAACGTCACTGCCTACAATTCGCAAACAGAATATACTGTCAATTCTGCAACCCCCCTCGGTGCTCTCAACGCAGCCTCAAATGCCGGAACTGGCTTTACCTACAGCGTCGGGGACAAGAATTTTGGCACCAAGGGCATCCTTCTCCTCGACGAGATAGGCTCACACTGGTATAACAAAACTGCCGGCCTTACCTGGATCTGCCAGGTAAACGGTGTGACTCTTGACGATTATGGAAGCCCGAACACTGACGGATTTAACATAAAATCTCTTTCGGACGGCGACCAGGTCAACTTCTATTTCGGACCTAAACCAGTATCATCGGATTCTGCCACCGCCGTTGTCAAGATTACTGTCGATATCAGCGGCACAGGACCCGTGGAACCTGACTGGGAACTTTCGCTCTCGGGAGCCCGTGACCAGGCAGTGACAAGGACCTATTTCGAACAGGGACTTGCCTGTGCATCATCTGGTCATTTGGTAACCTGGACCGATTCTGAAGGAAATGTATGGGGTGGTGTGCCTCTCTGGCTCCTTGTCGGAATGGTGGATGACAATCCCGACTCCGGCCCTGACCACTTCAATTTCAACGATGCACTTGCAGCAAAAGGATACTCAATCAAGGTGATTGCGGGAGACGGGTATAATGTCAACTTTGAGAGTGCCGATATTGCCCGCAACAACGACTATATCGTGGCAAATTCCCTGAACGGCACGCCATTGCCAATCCTTAAGCCGAACAGCACTAAGCCCTGCTTCCCGCTCCAACTCATCGGGCCAGCAGTCTCCTCAGGAAAACTGATTGGGAATATCACTACAATCGAACTCGTGGGAATCCCCGAGCCATCAGAAGGATGGACCCTCACGATGGAAGGGGAAATCGTCGATACCATCACCCAGGCATACTTTGAAGAAGCACTCACCTGCATCCACACGACAACCTGGACTGACGGGGACGGGAATGTCTGGAGCGGGATACCTCTGTGGGTCCTTGCCGGAGCCGTCGATGACATAGAGACCTCTTCACACTGGACCTTCAATGATACCCTGGCATCGTCGGGATATACAATCCGCGTGATGGCGGGAGACGGGTACAACAGGACCTTCTCCAGCAGCGATGTCGCACACAGCGGCAATTATCTCGTCGCGAATGTCAAGAACGGCCAGCCGCTTAGCGGGAATGAGGCCCCCTTGAGACTCGTGGGCACCAGCGCAACCGGGGGGAAGAGCATCGGGAACATCGCAACTATCAGGCTCGAAGGTCTCCCCGGATATCCTGAGGGAGACTGGGACCTGCTTCTTGAAGGTGCAATACGTGACACGATCCCGCAACCTGAATTCGAGTACTGGGCATCATGCCATTCAGCCACCTATACCGACGGGGACGGGAATGTCTACGAGGGCGTACCGCTCTGGAGGCTCATGGGATGGGTCGACGACAGGATTCCGCACGGCCCGAACGGATTCAATAACACGCTCGCAAATGCCGGCTATACAGTCATCGTGACTGCCGGGGACGGATACAGCAAGGAGTTCACCAGCCAGGAGATCGGGACCACGAACGGGTTTATCATTGCCAACAGGATGAACGGCCTGCCTCTTCCCACCGATGGATCGCATCCTCCGTATCCCCTCCGCCTGGTGGGTGCAGGTCTCCCCTCGGTTCATTACAGTGTCGGCAATGTTGAAAAAATCGAACTGACCGAGTTCCAGGAACCCACAGAAATTCCCCAGATTCACATCATCAAGTATGATGCGGACGGCGTCACCATCATCAATGAAACCACGGTTGACCACGTCTGGATGGAAGCACACCTCCCTGTTGTCGGTGATGGGGTCACGCATTACATGTACCAGGGTGTCACCCTCGATCCTGCCGATCTCTGGGATCCCACAGAGACAAAGGGCATGAACCCGCCCAAGGTCGATAATGCGATCAAGGGGACCAGGGTCAGCGATCTCTGCGATCTCGTCGGAGGAATGGAGCCTGGCACCGAGATCACCTTCGTTGCGACAGATGGCTGGGAGACCACGCTCCCGTATGATTGTATCTATACCAATCCGCATGTCTATTCCAACCTGGGCGATACGATCATTGCATGGTATGCTGACGGGAAGTATGTCCCCCAGTACGGCGACGGCCCAAGGCTCTTTTTCACCCCGGAGGACCATGTCACCGGGCAGTGGAATATGCATGAAGCACTTGCCCAGCAATACTGGCACTACTACTGGGATGCAGGAGTTCAGTACCCATCCGTGGCAGGCCTCTCGGCCAAATATATCGCCACAATCAGGATCTACGCCTCTCCTGTTACTGAATGGACACTTGTCCTTGACGGGGAGGCTCTGGGCGGCCTGAACGAGACAATCACACGAAATTACTTTGAATCTGCACTCGCCTGCCAGTTCGGCGCGGATCACAAGGCTGCGTATACCGATTCCCAGGGACGGACATGGGAAGGGATGCCGCTCTGGTTCCTCTGCGGATTCGTTGATGATGCTGACCAGCATTCTGATCACGCTTACAACGAGACCAGGGCACTGGAAGGTTACAGGATCATCGTCACTGCATCAGACGGGTACAATTACACTTTCGACAGCAGGGATACCTTCAGAAATGCCAACTATATCGTGGCCAACACCCTGAATGGAAGCCGCATTCCCGAAGGTGATTCAAGTTGGCCTCTCAGGCTTGTCGGGCAGAATGTCACAGGAGCAAAGGTGGTAAAGGGCATCTCGTCGGTCGTACTCATCCCCTCATCGGTAACTCCTGTTACTGACTTCACTGCCACACCCCTGACAGGTTCAGCACCACTCCCGGTCCAGTTCACCGATCTCTCCACTGGTGAACCCTTGAACTGGGCCTGGGATTTCCAGGATGACGGGACAATCGACAGCACTGAACAGAATCCACTCTTCACATACCAGGTTCCCGGGACGTACTCGGTCCGGCTGACGGTGACAAAAGCGGGAGGAAGCGATTCGGAAGTGAAAGGCAATTATATCACGGTGACGGCGCCTCCCACACCCCCTGTTGCAGTCTTCACATCCGACATCCAGTCCGGGCAGGCACCCCTCAACGTCCAGTTTACTGACACTTCGACCGGAACCGTGACATCCCGTTTCTGGGACTTCGGTGACGGAACAACAGCGTGGGCGAATGCAACTACTGTCGTCACACACGTGTACTCCCTTCCCGGAACCTACACCGTTGTGTTTACTGCTGGCAACGGGGCCGGATCATCGACAAGCACAAAGACTGACTACATTGTCGTTGGCCAGTCCGGGAAACCTCCCGTCGCACGGTTTACCCTGAAACCGATCATCGGGTATGCTCCCCTGACGGTCAGTTTCTCCGACCGCTCCACCGGGGCACCACAAAAATGGCAGTGGGACTTCGGCGATGGCTCGGGATCATCAGAACAGAATCCAAGCCATATGTATACACGCGCGGGTAGATTTATCGTCACGTTAACAGTCTACAACAGCGGGGGGAGTGACACCTATACCTCTCATGCCTGGGTCAGGTCAGGAAAATTTGTCACACCGACTGTCACGCCGACACCACCTTCACCATGGAAAGACCTTCCGGATGCCCAGTTCTCCCAGAGTGCCAGGAGCGGGAATGCTCCTCTGGAGGTCGTATTTACTGATAAGTCCACACAAAACCCCACCTCATGGCTATGGGACTTTGGTGACCAGAGCTCATCAGCAGAACAGAACCCTGTTCATACCTATCAGAACAGAGGTGTATATTTTGTGAAACTGACGGTAGCAAACGACAATGGGAGTGACACACGGACGGGGTATGTCATGGTAACCCGCACCTTCAACCCCCTCCCCATCTGATTTTTTTCTCTTTCTCCGGTGTGAATCCATCTCAATCAAGAAATTGTCATCATTCATGTGAGTTGTGTCAGGATGACGAAATAAAGGGGTTTTTCCTGAACGAGGCCAATACCTCGAAGATATCTGGATCATTTCTGGCGTTATGCCAATTTTTCATGAATTGAGGTATATATCTCGAATGTGCACACCATTCCAGGAAATTTTCATTCTTTCCAGGGGATCGTCAATGGAATTCGTACGCAATTGGGGGTTATTTTCGTCGGTATTTCTGAACATATGTGATTCCATAGGCAAGGCATATCCCTACGACAAACGCGATCGTCATATTCGTGGCGAGAGAGAGGATTGCGATCGTCCCGGTCACAATGTATGAATCCGTCTTGATTCCATGGCGCCCCAGCTCGAGGGCTACAAAAACAAGAAGAGCTCCATAGAAACCCTCGGAGATCAGCCCAAGTACGTCAGGACTCGCGAAAAGAAAAGCAAGGACGAGAAAGAAGATCCCTGCAAGGATATTTGCTCCCCCCGTTCTTGCTCCGAACCGATACTGACCTGCCATCCCGCCTGCTCCATGGCACATCGGAAAACCACCGAACGGGATTGATGTGAGGTTCATGAGACCTATGGTCCGTGAGAGCCGGGCGGGTCTCACCTCATGCCCGAAGAGATCTTTGGTAAGGAGAGAAGTTGCAAGGATTGCATTTGTTATGGTGAGGAGTGCCTGGGGAACCACCAGAGTGCCAAGGGCTGCAGGGATATCTTCAACGGAGGGGAGGATGAAGGCTGGAGGGGGAAGAAGCGCGAAGCCCGGGAAACCCTGGGTGAGTATACCCACAACAAACGCGACTGCGATGAGAATGAGCGCAGAGAGGTCGGGGATTTTCATGATACGGGCAGTCATGTACATTCCAACCATGAGGGCAAGGGCGAGCCCGAATATGAGTAGGTCCCCTGTCATGAAGCCAACAGAGGTCCTGATAAGCAGGAGTGCAAGACCCAGCTGGATACCCCGGATCACACTTTTCGGAATATACTTCTCTAACATGTCCAGCCACCTGCCATACCCGAAGGCTAAGAAAAGGATACCCAGTATGAGTCCTGCGGCTGCGATCTGGCCTGCACTCATGTTCCCTGCGATGGCGACAACCGCGATGACTTTCATCGGCTCAATGGGAACAGGGAGCCGGTAATAGAATCCCGTGATGATGAACCAGATACCAAAAAAGAGGAGAATATATCCTAATGAAAGTCCTGCAATCGCTGAGACCGCGAGGATAAGAGGGAGGATGGTCCCGAAATCACCGGTGCTCCCTGCAAGTTCATGAATATCGAACTGCACCCGGGGGCTTGATTTCTCATCGTCCATCCTTCATTCCTGTTGATCTGATACTTACATCAGGACCTTATGAGAGTGCCCACACGCTTTCCGGTGAGCGCAGCCCTGACATTGCCTGGCGTGTGCCCATTGACAATCTTTACCTCCTTGATCACCCGGGAATGCACCATCATCTCGAGGACCGCCGGTTCGAGAACCAGGTCATCCATGTCCTTCTCCAAAAGTTCCTGTGCGGTGATCTCCGGTATCAATTCCGCATCCGGGTGAGTATGGGGATTCTCGGTGAACAACCCATCGACGTTCTTGACGAGGATAAGGTTTTTCGCGCCGAGGAGCTCGGCGACAAGGAACGCACCCGTATCGGTCCGGTGGGGCGGGATATACCCGACTTCGGCAGGCTGCTCATAAAGACCATACGGGGGAGTCCCATGGATGACAGGGAGCACTCCCATGTGGAAGAGCATTGGGAGTTCGAGGAGATCCCCGGTATGAATCCGGACTCCATGCCAGGGAGAGAGAAGCAGGGACATCATGATGGCATTCTGCTCACTTATTTTCCCTGTCAGCTCCGCAAGTACGCCTGTCGGCATGCCAAGATCGAGCCCAAGGTCGAGGGTATGCCGGACCCGGACACCTCCACCGGTTGCGACCAGGATCTTGTGTTCCCTGGAGAGCTCCCCGATCTCCTGCACGAGCGGCATGACCACTTCCCTGCCGTAGTCCATGATTCCATGCCCGCCTATCTTAATAACATTAAGGTCAGGAAGCAGGCGGATCTGTTCTCCTCCTTCAAAAGACCTGAGCAGGCTTTTTCGTACCAGTGATTCTCCCTGGAGCCTGTTCGCCACTTCGAACCGTTCACCTTTCTTTCTGTGCACGATAGTTTTATAAGATGACATGGTTAATACATTATTTGTAGACCAATTGGTATAACAGATGATACATTATGCTGATATGCCATGAGGTATATGAAACAACGGAAGGAGTTGAACGCAGAATGAAGATCTATGTGCGCGAACGGCAGAAAGTCGGAGAGGGCGTGAAGCAGCCCATGTTCCGCGTCGTGGCAATTACCGGCGGGGAAATCCAGATCCAGGCAATTCACTTCAGGAAATTCGAGATCGAACAGATCGCAAAGGATGTCAAGGCTGAAGTGGTATACCTCGAAGAAATACCTGACGAAGAAAAGAAGAAGAGACACTGAAGATTTAATTCATACCTTTTTTTTGTGAACCTTTTATCAGGTTTCTCCTCGTATTCACTAGTATCGAACATGGCAGCATTGAGTGTTGATGGAATATTTGAAGCCGCGGTGCGAATCCTCCTCGAAGAAGAGAAAGTGATAAACCTGGTCTTTTCCCCCGGGAATGTGATGATCCGGTTCCCCACCACCCGACGCCTGGCTGATTATCTCAAGGTACCGCACTATTATGTTCTCCCCTATTTCGCCATGATGGAGGAGATGCAGCTTGTCACCCGAGCCGAACGGGTCGGGATCCTCACGACCCCCACAGGGACAAAAAAATTGTTGAAAATCATCTCAGAGAGATTCCGGGATCAGGCAATCCTGCTTATGGGAGAAAAGGTGCTTTCCGATCTCGAATCCCGGGCTCATTTGTCATAACCCTGGTATACTAATTGATATATCAACAGGTTAACGCTGTGTCATTTATCACATTTAAAATAAAATAAAACTCCATACTCTTTTATTTAAGGCAGAGCATTCTCACGCAAGAGGGGCATTTCTTGTCTTGAACCGGGACGGCATGTATGAACGAGATCGTTGATGGCTTTATCCAGGCAGTCGAACTTATCGTCAGCCTTGACCCGGAAGTTCTAGAGATCACCGCGAGATCGCTTCTCATATCACTTGCCGCGACCGCTGTCGCAGCACTCATTGCAATTCCGATAGGCGGCTACATTCACTTCAGGGAATTCGGGGGAAAACGCGGGCTCGTCACCATCATCCAGACACTCTACGCCCTACCGACCGTTATTGCCGGTCTCTTTGTCTTCCTTCTCCTCTCAAGAGTGGGACCCCTGGGATTTCTCGGTCTCCTCTTCACCCCCTGGGGTATGGTCATCGGCCAGACCGTGCTTGTCGTTCCCCTACTCGTAGGGATGACATTGATTGCGCTTTCAGGAGTGAAGAAGACTATCCAGGATGAAGTCATATCGCTCGGTGCTACCTCGTCCCAGACCATCTGGACGATTGTGAAGGAAGCCCGGTTCGCGATCCTCGGCGGAGTCATACTCGGCTTCGGGAGGGCTATCTCGGAGGTTGGCGCGGCGATGATCATCGGTGGCAATATCCGGGGATACACGCGTGTCCTTACCACTGCGATTGCCCTGGAGACGTCCATGGGCAACATCGCATTCTCGATCGCGCTTGGCATCATCCTCCTCGCCATCGCATTGCTGGTCACCACGGCCCTTTTCCTGGTCCAGGAGCGGTAACGATGATCGAATTTTCCCATGTGAGCAAGAGTTTTGGCGAGAAAAATGTTCTCAATGACCTGACGTTCAGGATAGAAAAAGGGGAGATCTTCACCTTCATCGGGCCGAGCGGGACAGGGAAGACCACCATCCTGAGGCTGATTAACGTACTGGAACTTCCAACGTCAGGTTCCATCCTTATCGACGGGAAGGATACCCGTGTGTCCGAACGGGATAAGGTTGCCCTCCGGAGGAGGATGAGCGTGGTATTCCAGAAGCCTGCTGCATTGCGGGGAAACGTGTTCCAGAACGTGGCTCTTGGCCTGAAATTCCGCAACACGCAATCGGAAGAGATCCAGCGCCGGGTATCGGAAGCGCTGGGGCTGGTTGGCCTTGAAGGGTATGCAGAGAGAAAGGCGACCACGCTCTCAGGGGGCGAACTGCAGCGCGTTGCCATCGCACGGGCACTGGTGACAAAGCCCGAGATCCTCCTCCTGGATGAACCGACCGCGAACCTCGATCCTGCATCCACCGAGAGGATAGAGAACCTTATCCTGTCGCTTTCAGAGAAGTTCGGAACCACGATCATCCTATCAACACACGATATGGTCCAGGGCCAGCGTCTCGCTACCCGGATCGCGGTTATCCTGAACCGGACCCTCGGTCAGGTAGGCGATTCTCACGAGATATTCTACCAGCCGAAGAACCGCGAGGTGGCCCGCATGGTGGGTGTCGACAATATATTTGAGGGAACCGTTGTCTCAAACGACGCCGGCCTTGCAACCATCGATATCAACGGCACCCCGGTCATTGCCACATGCTCCCATCTCCAGGGATCGCGGGTGACGGTCTACATGCGACCGGAAGATATCATCTTCCTTGTCGGAAAAGATGGCAAGAGCAGTGCCCGCAATGAGCTTCCGGGAACTATTACCAGAGTGACACCCATGGGACCAAACATGAAGATGAAGATGGATGCCGGGATCACCCTCGTTGCGATCATCACCCGCCGATCCTACGATGAACTCGGTCTCTCGAAGGGTGCTTCAGTCTATGCCTCCTTCAAGGCGAGTGCCATTCATGTCGTAAAAAATGAAGAATGAGTGTCACATTCGCGACATGCTCTCACCAATAACAAATACCCTTCTTTCATCATGAACGCCGGGCAAGGACCGAACATTTGATTCGTTGATTCTTGTAAGATTTGTATCATTCCAGTTCCTGTGAAACCGCCTGCATCGGCATTTCTTTCTAGCATGCGGGCCAAATACTGATGCAATGCGGTGCATTGCGCTTGCAAGCGGGAGCAAGGGGAACTGCCTCTATATCGAGGGTTCATCATCATCACTCCTTGTCGATGCCGGGCTCTCGAAGCGTGAGATCCTCACCCGCCTGCAAAATGCCGGTGGTTCCGCCGACACGCTCTCCGCTATCCTTGTCACCCACGAACATATCGACCACATTGCCTCGGTCGAAGCCCTGGCTCGCCATCTCTCGATCCCCGTCTATTCAACCGGGGGAACGCTCCTCGATCTCCTTGATTCGAGGCCGGTCAGGCGCAACCCGATCCGGGCTGTCCGGGTCGATTATGGCGAGCGGTTTACCATCGGTGACTTTGCTGTCGAGGCGTTCGAGGTCTCGCACGATGCCCGTGAGCCGTGCGGATTCTCCATCAGGGAGGGAGACATAACCATCGGGTGCTGCACCGATACCGGAATGGTGACACCACGCATGATGGAGTATTTTGCCCGGTCGGATGCACTTGTCCTCGAGAGCAATCACTGCCCCGAGATGCTGAAGAACGGCCCCTACCCAGAGATGCTCAAGCGAAGGATCCGGTCCCGGAGAGGACACCTCTCCAACCCAGACGCAGCGAAGTGCATCAACGCACTCTGCACAAGCGTCCATACAATCATGCTCGCACACTTGAGCGAGATGAATAACACCCCTGATAAGGCGCTCTCTTCTGCCCGGGAGGGTGCCGGACTCTTCTCTTCGGATCTCGAAGTTACCGTTGCGACCAACCCCGGAAACTGCAGGGGCTGGCCTCACGGGATCAGATTATAATATCTATCTCATGTGTGGGAATGATCAGCCGGCTTCGACGAACGCGAGTCCCAGCTATTTCATCAGAAAATGGGTGTGATGGAACACTCCCTGATTTTCCGGGATGGTATAGATCTACCCTTCCTTCATCTTCAGGAGCCTGAGGCAGTACATGTCGATCGAGTCCATGAAGAGCTTTTTCGCGCTCCTGGTACGTTTCTCGTCGTCTGAAAAAATATCTGCCATCAGGTACTGGAGGACTTCCAGGTAGTATTCGAGCGCGGCGAGTTTCTTCTTTATATCGTCGTGCATCACTTCTGCATCCTCCCTTCTTCCTGCAACGATCATGAATGTCAGGTCGAGCATAAGGATGATGTGTGCCGGCATCTTCTTGGAGACCGCGGTACTTCGGAATTTCTGGTAGGCCGATTCCTGGGTCGTGATGATGGAGAGCTGCAGGCCGTAATAAATGGGTTCAAGTTCCTGGGGGTGCTGTTGCATCATCTGCCGGACCACAGAGGTCGCCCCCCCTGCGTCCCTGTCTTCAAGCTTGAAGTGATAGAGGTCGCGGAGGAAGAACATGTCGCTGTAATACCGTTCAGCGGCAAGTTTCAGGAGCTCGCCCCTCATCTCCCGGTTCCCATCCTTCTTGGCCTTCTCAAGCCCGATCTTGATGTATTCAGGCTCGTCAGGGAACCAGTCGGTGGCCATCTTGATCATGAACCAGAATATCTTGTTGACCCGCAACTCCTGTACCACGTGGGGGAACTTGATGCGGTTTACAGGGGGCCTCAGGCGGACGAGCTCGATCATCTGTTCGCGGGAACTGAGTGCCATCCCGCTTGTCGTGCTCCTGTCAGGCTTCTTGTCAGGGGGCAGTTCCAGCGCCGAGAGCTCGTAGAAGCAGAATGCGATAGCCGTGCAGACCATCGCGTCAACGGTCCTGTATTTCTTGAGAGCCTCGACGGCCTCAGAGTACCGGCCCATGTCGATCAGCTTAAGGCCAAGTACAATGTCGAAAATGGCTCTCCCCGTATACTTTTTCTTCACCCGGGTGGCATGCCTGAAGAGCTTCTCAATGTGCTCGATGTCTGTCGATTGCCTGCTCTCTTCAAGAACCTTGACCGTGACGTCATCTATGAACCGGTCATAGGCCTGGTCCGTGATATCGGGGTAGTTATTCTCAATAATTGAGACGACATAGCCAAAAAAAACGGGGAGGTTCGAGTCGATCTTTTCTCCATTCTTCTCGATATAGTCCATCAGCTCCTGCTTGGTCTTCCCAATCTTCTGCTCCAGCAGGGCATCCGGAACCCAGGCCTCCGCCATTGTATACAGGAGTTACCTGTGAGAATATATGAATCTTGATGCATTGACTGTCCCTTTCGGTAATCCCTAAAATGACGAAAATCACGAAGGGGAATCCTTATTTTCGCCAAAGATAACCACTCCCCCTGCGAATATCCCATGCTATTTGCTGAATTTGCCCGGATCTGTGAACATGTTGAAGGGATACCGGGCAGGCTGGAGATGATCGAGGAGATCTCGCGCGTTCTTTCTGACCTTGATACGGTTGATCTCCCGATCTTTGTCCAGTTCGTAACCGGCAAGATTTTCCCTGACTGGAGTCCCCTGAAGCTCGGGATTGGGCCGAATCTCCTCTTTGATGCCCTCACGCTCATTGTTGACGGGACACGATCTGACGTGATTGCCGAGATCACAAGAAAAGGGGATGTGGGCCTTGCAGTCCAGGCAATCCTCGAAAGAAAGAAAGTTTTAAAGAGATCCGGCCAGAATGCAACCATACAGACATCCCTTTTCACCCGGGAACTTGATCTCGCAGGGGTCTTCCGCGACCTGGAAAAGATCGCGAGAATGGGAGGGAAATCATCCCAGCAGGAGAAGCTGTCCATCATTCAGAATCTCTTCCAGTCCGCCTCACCCCTGGAAGGACGCTACCTCGCCAGGCTCCTTATGGAGGATCTCCGCATCGGGGTAGGGGAGGGAACGATGCGGGATGCGATCGCCAGGGCATTTTCGGTCGATTCCTCACTTGTCGAACATGCATACCAGGCAAGGAACGACCTCGGGGAGGTTGCCCGGCTCGCGAGGATAGGGGAAGATGCGCTGAAGGAAGTGCACATCATGCCATTTCACCCGGTCAAGATGATGCTCGCCCAGCAGGGGACCATTGACGGGGCGATTGGCGAGAACGGGGCTGTTGCTGCAGAGTTCAAATATGATGGCAGCAGGTTCCAGTTCCACAAGGCAGGATCTCAGTGCAGGATCTATTCCCGGAAACTCGAGGATGTCACCGAGGCCCTCCCCGATATCCTCGAAGAACTCAACGCTGCAACGACACATGATGTGATCCTCGATGGTGAAGTGATTGCAGAAAAGGATGGAAAACCGCTTCCTTTCCAGACCGTGCTCCGCAGGTTCCGCAGGAAATACGGCGTCGACGAGATGAAGAGGGAGGTAATGATGCGGCCTTTCGTCTTTGATATCCTCTACCTTGATGGCGAGACGCTCATCGATCTCCCGCTCCAGGAGAGGAGATCACGCCTTGAATCGGCGGTTCACACCCACATCACACCCCAGCTGGTGAGCGGCGATCCTAGAGAGGTTGACAGGATGTACCGGGAAAGCCTCTCATCAGGCCACGAAGGTCTCATGGTAAAGATCCTCTCCTCACCCTATACCCCGGGGATCAGGGGAAAGAACTGGCAGAAGATCAAACCGTCCGTCGATACCCTCGATCTTGCGGTGATCGGTGCAGAGTGGGGGGAGGGGAAGAGGGCACACCTCTTTGGTTCATTCCTGCTCGCCTGCCAGGACCAGGGGGAATTTGCTGCGCTTGGCAAGGTTGCGACAGGATTCTCGGACGAACAGCTTGCAGAAATGTATGACCTTCTCAAGGATCATATGCTGTCCGAATCGGGAAAGGAGGTTCAGCTGGAGCCTTTTCTCGTGTTCGAGGTGGGGTACTCGGAGATCCAGGAGAGCCCGAATTACGAGAGCGGGTATGCACTCAGGTTCCCCCGCTTTATCCGCATCCGCGACGACAAGGCAACCTCTGAAATAGAGACACTGGATGGGATCAGGGATCGGTACAGGCAGCAGAAGAAGTAACCTCCGAGAAGTTGGCTTTTATGTTTCGGGAAAAATCAGAGGTTTTTTTATTCCGGGGTGCTGAAGGTTGCCCGATTCCCGATGAACCCGAGAATACATCTCACACACTCATCCCAGGATACGATGCCGTCAGGAATTATTGAGGATATTTGACTCCCCAGTTCATCGTCGGAAATACCTCTGGCGACTGCAATGACAGACCCGGGGGCATATCTCGGCGGTACAATCCCATCGCAATCTCCATCGACAATACCGAAGACGGGGATACCCCGCTGGGCCCCGATATGCCCGCATACCGAGGTGGTATCGTCTCCCACGCTCACGATCCCGCAGATATCATTCGTTCTGATCATCCTGAACAATTCGTGGCCACAATGATCTACGAAGAGTATCCTCCCGGAATCCCGGTGAGGTGCCGAGTGTGAGGGACACTTCGAGCGGATCGTCCCGCTCTTGCACCAGGCCCGGGATATATTGAGGTGACGTGCTCTTTGCAGCTTCTCGAGTCCATGGGCTTTGACATCAAGCCCTGATACCGGGATGAGTCTCTCTCCCTCCGTGCGGAGGCAGACTTCGGTCGCGGTTGCTCTTCCAATAATAGTCCCATTCACAAACACCGGTTCCCCGGGAATACATCCACGGATAGTCCGGAATCCCTCTCTGAAATGCTGCGGATCCACTGATCTCTCGGCAATCAGGAATCCTGTCTTCCGCGAGATTTCGCGGGCGATCGCACCGGCTTTTCTGTTCCAGCATATGATCTCGTTGCTCGCACACTCTATGTGGATAAGGCCCAACTCTCCAAGCCTCGATGCGACGATCTCCCCGAATATCCTCCCCGATTCGGGGATCTTCCCCTCGTTGGCCAGAAAGCAGGGTTCATCGAGGGTCAGCATCACCACGCTCGGGGGAACACCAGGAAACTCGCAGGAGAGATCCGACTCTTCTGCTGCAGTCCTTGCCATGACACCCGCAACAAGTATCCTCGCCGGGGAGAGAATTTCGGCAAGCCAGGATGCCTTCCCTGAATCAAATATCTCGGGACCGTGGAGAACCATCGTCATGCAGGATAGATCGGAACATGGCCTCTTTTTGTTCATGGTATCATCATTTCCGCTCAGTCAGGTCCCTTCTTTGAGAGAGGTTTCTGCGTGTCCCCTCTCATACCCGGTTATAATCATCGGAGAACCGCGTAATGTCATCCTCTTCGAGGTACTCACCGATCTGCACCTCGATCACTTCAAGGGGGATCTTCCCGGTGTTCGCGAGGCGGTGCCTCGTTGCCGCCGGGACGAACGTGCTCTCTCCCTGCCGAAGGTGGATCGTGCGATCCCCAAGAATCACATCGGCCATACCACTCACCACAATCCAGTGCTCGCTCCTGTGGTGATGCATCTGGAGCGAGAGCTTCTTCCCGGGCTTTACCGTTACCCTCTTGATGCGGAAGAACCGGGACTTCTCGAGCTCGGTATAGGATCCCCATGGCCGATGTACCTGCAGGTGATAATCGGTGATGGTGTCTCCGCGTTCTTTGAATTGTTTCACGAGTTCGCTTACCCTCTCCGTGGAATCCATGTGGCAGGCGAGCAGTGCATCCCCCGTATCAACGAGGACAAGGTCGGAAACGCCTATCAGTGCTGCACATTTTCCCGGGGCATACACAAAATTTCCCGATGAATCAAGCAGTTCCGCGTGGCCGGAATTTCCTGACGCGTCATGGGGCTTGTGATCGTACCATGCCCTGAATGTGCCGAGGTCCGTCCATGCCGCTTTAAGAGGGACCACGGCCACCTTCTTTGATTTTTCGAGGAGTCCATAATCAATCGAGAGGGAGGGAAGACCGGAATATTCGACAATTCCCTCACGGAACCGTGACATGAGTTCCGGTTGATACGCTGCAAGTTCATCGAAGTACCTTGATGTCGAAAAGAGGAACATGCCACTGTTCCAGAGATAGCCGGCATCAACATACACTTTTGCAGTAGCCCAGTCAGGTTTTTCGCGGAACTTCCGCACCTTCATCCCTACATGAAGGGGCTCACCCGGGTCGATATACCCGTATCCTGTATGGGGGTGGGTTGGCGGTATCCCGAACGTGACCAGATACTCTTCGGAGATCTCCCGTGCCCCTGCAATCTCCTTCATGGCTCCATCCCCGAGATGGTGATCGCTCGGAAAAACCGCCACGACCGATTCCCCGAACTCTTTTTCTATTGACTGCATGGCCCACGTGATGGCAGGCAGCGTGTTCTTCCCGACCGGCTCTTTCAGGATTCGATCGTCGGGGATGGATATCCCGAGCTCCTCAAGCTGGTTCTTCACAAGGTACTGGTGGATGGCGTTCGTGACCACCAGTACTTCATCCTGCCCTGAAAGCCTGAGCGCTCTCGTGTAAGTATCCTGGAAGAGGGAGGTCCCGTTTAATTTCAGGAACTGCTTAGGATTATAGGTCCGGGAGAGGGGCCAGAGCCGGGTACCCACCCCGCCCGCCAGAATAACGGATTTGATGGATTCCATGGGATTCGTGTTCTTTTTGGACCTTGTCCCACTTATTGCTTCCCTCGCAGCAATCTCTTATAAAAGAGGGATGAATCAGTGCTTCCATCGCCCCATGACGAGGATTGCAGGGGCGAGAGCAAGCGCAAGTATTGCGATGGCTCCATTGAACATGGCAGAGGGGATTGGCTCAGGGGGAAGTGTCGGGGCAGTCGTAGCGGGAGTTGCATGTGTCTCCGCCGCAGTCACTCCAGGTGAAATCGTGGCAGTGATTGTCGTATTATACCCGGCCTCTGTGGTGACCTCACGTGATGGGGTTGCGGGACTGTTCGTTCCCTCAAGGTTTCCGAGTGCGACCGCAAGGTTCTCTGCGGCGAGCGTGTTGCCGGGGCGCATACTCAGCGCTCGCTCGTATGCCCTTGCTGCCTGCTCATATTCCTTCATGATCAGGTAGGTGTTGCCAAGTTTTGCGTATGCTTCATCGTTCGAGGGAGCTATGGAGAGCACCGCCTGGAACGCGGCAATGGCCTCGGGATACCTCTGCAGGGAGAAGAGCGCTTCTCCCTTTCCCATCAATGCCTGGGTGTTGTAGGGATCGAGAGCCAGTGATGCGTTGAGGGCCCCGAGCGCATCTTCCGCATTCCCTTGCGCGAAAAGCTCTCGTGCCTGCGATGCAAACGCTGCAGGATCTCCTTCGGATCCATAGCCTGATGAACTCGCTGAATCAGATGAGTCCCCCGACGAGGCCCCTCCACCTCCGCCACCACATCCGCAATCCTCACCGCAGACGGGAATGACCATAACAATGAGGATAATGATCACTACCCCTGCCGTGCGAACAGTGGACAGTCTCATATACAGGTGACCTTTTGCCAGTCCTGGATTTAAACCTGGTGGAAAAAGCACAATCCCGAAGATAATCAGGATCTGTTCCTGAAAGAGCCCAGGGGGAAGAAGATCTCAAAACGCGCCCCGGATCCGGGTTCTCCCGTCTCGAGGATCGAACTGCCGGTGATATCGAGTATCTCGCGTGCGAGGAAGAGACCAAAACCACTCCCGCTCCCATACCCCTTGTCAAAGATTATTTCCTTCTCCTCATGGGGAATGCCCACACCATCATCTTCGAAATTCAGAATCAGGCCATACGAGCTCATCGTAACACTGATGGAAAGAGAGGTTACGTGCTTACCGTGGCGGAGGGCATTCTCAACAATGTTGAAAAAGACCCGTTCGAGGAGGGGATCTGCAAACACCTCGACAAGGCCCACGTCGCACCTGACCGAGACTGAAGAGAGCTCGAATGATTGCAATACCTTCGAGAGGACCTCCCGGACGTTCTGCCAGACTGGGACCTTGACGCCGATATCCTCATATTCCCTCGTAAAGGCGATCTGGGACTCGATGTTCTTTGCGACGCGATCCAACTTCACAATGAAATCCCCGATATCGGTGTGATCCGGTTCTTCCCTTGCTTGATCAAGGAAAAATTTCAGGATCGTGATCTGGTTGAGGATATCATGCCGGGTGATCCTTGACAGGAGCGTGAGTTTCCGTTTCGCCATCTCGCCGGTCTCTTCTGCCAGGATCATCTCCGTGATATCCCTCCCCACCGACTGGTATTCAACAATCTCGCCCTTCTCGTTGAAGATTGCCTGGTCGGTCCAGCTCTGCCAGTGGACTTCACCGTCGGGGAGGATCACCCTGTGCTGGATGTATGCAACGGGATTTTCACGGGTGAGCGAGGCAAAATGCTTCCTGATCAGAGAGTGCTCTTCATGGGGAATCCGCGGACGGAACCTGCTCCCTAGAATTTCATCGCATGGTTTTTCATAGTACCGGCAATATGCCGGATTTGCGAAGATGTGGGTCCCGTCAGGAAGGGTCCTGCTGATAAGCTCTTCCTGGGTGTCGATGATCCCCTTGTATCGCGCCTCGCTCTCCCGGAGGGCTTCTTCAATCCTTCTCCTGTCAGTGACATCCCGGATAGATTCAATAGCCCCGGTTTTATTGCCCTGGTCATCATAAAGAGGCGAGGCCTTTCCCCAGAGGATGGTACGCTGACCCCCCAGCACCGGGAGGTCGGTCTCTCCTATGAGGAGATCTCCCTTTTTATGGATAACGCCGTAGTATCGCTTGGCTATCTCATCCGAAGACTCGAAGATCAGATCGATGAGGATTGGGCGCCTCTCGCTGTAAAAGGGGAGCGCATACTCGTAGTCTCCCCGTCCCAGCATCTCTTCACCCGGAATCCCGGTCATCTCCTCTATAGAGCGGTTCCATGCGATTACCCGTCCCTCCCTGTCGATGGCAAACGTGGCATCGGGAAGAAAATTGATAATATCGGAAAGGCGCCGCTCTGACATCCGGAGGGCCATTTCAGCCCTTTTCCGGCTCACTGCCTGCTCTATCATATTTTTAAGGTCTGCAAACTGTGAGCGGGGGTGACCGCCTTTCTGGAGATAAAAATCGGCCCCGAGGTTCAGCGCGTCGATGATAACGTGCTCCCTTCCCCTCCCTGTGAAGATGATGAACGGTATGAGGGGATGGCTGGCCCGTACTTCTCTCAGGAAGTCGATCCCGTTCATCTGGGGCATCTCGTAATCGGATACAATCACGTCGAACTCGCGTGTGTTGATGAGATCCAGGGCCTCCTTCGCCGAGAGTATCGCGGTTATCTTCATGGACCCGTCCTTTTCCATGAAGATCTTCGTCACGTCAAGAAGTGCAGCCTCGTCATCAACCAGGAGGACCTCAATCATTGCCTATCACTCGCGGGAAAAATGATTCTGCCAATGCATTCCCTCCAGGCTGTACATATCAGTTGAGCGGGTATGGGAAAAAACTTCATCGCATCATGATCTGGATTGCAGTCGGATACGTGCGCACCAGTCCAAAGACTATCGCCCTTCCCACACATATACTGCCCCCTTCCATGTTCCTTTCCCGGGAGAATTCCCCCATCTCCTGCAAGGCTGAAAATGCATGGGGATCGCTGAGCATGCAGATGTCAGAGACATCCATGCTGTAATAAAAGACAATCGGTAATTTGAGAGTTCGGGAAAGTTCAGGTGAGAGAGTAGAACTGATCCTTTTGATCACCTCCCGATCAAATCGGTGTTCTTTTCCACCCCTGGTGATCGCAACCGGGCGCTCCATGCTGATGAGGTCCATAATTGGGACTCTCGCATTCACTACACCATCGTTCATCTTGCCTATCTCGAGGCGAATCCACTTCCGGAGCACTCTTTCACCATCCATCATGGTCCGCAATCACCATCCGGGGACGGGTATGGAGGAACATATGCAGGTTTCCCTGTCATTAAAGAGTACGCAGAACTGGGAATCCAGTTTCCTTGCCATTCCCACGGATGATTACACCATTATGAGAACTCAGAACATCCCGCAAAGATCTCAAAAATATCAGGCCTTCGCTCTTGTTGAATCCCATTCACTTCTTCCTCCATAATTCGCTTTCACGTATCTCCGATTTACAATGTGGGCAGAGATAGATATTTCCATGATGATCACTCTGCTCGCATTTCGCTGACTGGAATTTCCTCTGAAGCTCCTGGGTGAACCCTGATGCCATGATACCCGCAGGCAATGCGAAAATCCCGATCCCGAGCAGTGTGATGCATCCCCCGAGGATTTTTCCTGCCGTCGTCATTGGGACCATGTCCCCGTATCCCACGGTAGTCAGGGTGACAATTCCCCACCACATGGTGGCAGGGATACTCGAGAACTTCTCGGGTTGCCCAAGGTTCTCGATCTGGAACATGAGGGTGGATGCCGAGATGAGCGCAATAAAGAGCACAAGATAGGCAGTTATCAGCATGTCCCTCTGGGCCTTTACAACCCTAATAATCAGGGAAATTGAATCGGAATACCTGATGAGCTTAAAGACCCTGAAGATCCGGAGCACGACAAGCCCGGTCAGGTTGATTCCCATGAAAATGTTCAGGTAGAAGGGAAAAACGACAAGGAGGTCGATCAGGGCAAACGGAGTCAACACCCATTTCAGTCTCCCGGAGAGGGGCTCTGCATAACGGGGATCTGCAGTACAAGACCACAACCTTAAGGGATACTCTATTGAGAATACGATCGTGGTGAAAAAAAATATCACGTCAAAAAGTGTGGAATACTTCGCATCAAGTGATTGAACGGATGAGAGCACCATGACGGCGATGGAGATAAGGATCACGAGAGTGATGAATACATTGAATATGGCGCTCGCCTTCGTCTCACGATCGGTTGGTTCGAGAATTTTATGGATACGTTGCTTCAGGGAGGAAACATCCATACTAGCCATGGATTGATGGTTGAATTAAATGATTTCCCTTCCGCTCTCGCTACCATGGACAGTGTCCCATGATTCAGCTACGATCCCCGGGATACGATTCATACCAGCAGGAAAAACAACACATCAGACGTTAAAAATTGGGGGAAATGGGCTCGAGGAGATTCGAACTCCTGACCTCCGCCATGTCAAGGCGACGTCATAACCAGCTAGACCACGAGCCCGGCATATTCACGGGAATGTTGCGGAGAAATGTGGGTGAATAGAGTATAAAACCATTCTCTTTTCAATATCCTGACATGGGAATATACAAGATGCCGGAGGTAGATTAAGCTGGCATCAGGATGATCATACATGGCAGAACCCGACACAGAACAACTTTTTGTATTTGAGCACGAGGCAGGGAGGATTGAACTCCTGATCAGGATACTCTACTGGATCGCAATCGGTATCGTGGGATGGGTATACGGGGTTATCGCCATCATATGTCTCTTCATCCAGTGGTTCCACATCCTCATTATGGGAAAAAGATCGCAGGGGCTTTCTGATTTCGCCAGAGGATACCTTGAATATATAGTTCACAGGATGCCGTATCTCTACTTCATGACTGACAGGAGACCGGGCGTATTTCCCGATAAGGTGAAAATCTTCGAGCAGATGGAAAAAGAGAGTGTTGAATAATTGAAAGGATTTTCCCCTCCTTTTTGATATTTTAACCTTTTTAACCCCCGGTTTTCCAATTATATGAGAGTATCCGATATCTTTGCAAACACTGCAGTGAATATCCCGGGCATGGACCGTATCTCGTCCATCATGTCAGGTGAGACATCGCTGTCCACGTTGAGCACCATGATGGCCTCCTCCCCGGGTTTTATCCTCCCGACCTGCATCCCGGCAATATTTACGTTGCCCTTCCCGAGGATGGTGGACGCTCTCCCGATGACGCCCGGCTTGTCAAGGTGGCGGGAGACGATGACATATCCCTCGGGGATCATGTCCATCGTATAGCCCCCGATCGCGACGATCCTTGACCTTCCCTTGTAGAAGACGGTCCCGCTCATCGTCTCTTCCATGATATCGGTCTTGACCCTGATGGTCACGAGGCTCTTGAACCCACCCCCGTCGGGAGTCGTCGTCTCGGAGATGCTGATACCCCTCTCCTTGGCGATGAACTCGGCGTTCACGATATTGATCGGGACCTGGAGAATCGGATCGAGGAGTCCCTTAATGGCCATAAGGGTGATAAAGCGCGTATTGTTCCCGAGCGCCGCGAGCTCCCCGCTGTAGATCAGCTCCACCTTCTCCATCCTGCCTCCGACCATCTGGGTCAGGAACCTCCCCATCTTGTGGGCAAGGATTGCAAACGGCTCGATGACATCCGCGTGTTCTGCGGGGACAATAGGTGCGTTCACGATATTCCTGGCAGATCCCCCTTTCAGAACTGACAGACACTGTTTGGCAATCGAGACTGCCACGTTCTGCTGGGCTTCCACGGTGCTGGCCCCGAGATGGGGTGTGGTGATAACCTGGTCGAACTCGAGAATCGGAGAACTGAGTGGAGGTTCCTCCTCGAATACATCAAGGGCTGCCCCTGCTACCTTTCCTGACCTGATCGCATCGCAGAGCGCCTTCTCATCGATAATCCCGCCTCGGGCACAGTTGATGATCCGCACTCCATCCTTCATGGTCGCGATGGTACGGGAATTGACGATGTGCTTGGTCTCCTTGGTCAGCGGGGTATGCACGGTGATGAAATCAGAGACCCTGAAGAGCTCTTCCAGGGAGAGGGCCTCGACTCCCATCTGGGTGGCACGTTCTTTGCTGATAAACAGATCGTATCCCACGATGTGCATGCCAAGGGCCTGGGCACGCTTTGCAACCTCCCGCCCGATCCTGCCAAGGCCGACAATCCCGAGCGTCTTCTCGTTCAGCTCGACTCCCATGAACTTCGACCGCTTCCATTCCTTCTTCTTGAGCGAAGCATTTGCCTGGGGTATGCTTCGCGCGAGCGAGAGCATCATGGCCATGGTGTGCTCGGTGGCAGCGAGGGTATTTCCTTCCGGCGCATTGGCAACAATAATCCCCTTCCGGGTCGCAGCGTCCATATCGATATTATCGACGCCCGCCCCGGCACGCCCTATGAACCGGAGCTTCTTTCCGCTTTCTATTACCCTGGCAGTGACCTCGGTGCCGCTCCTGACAAGGAGTGCATCGTAGTCACCGAGGATGGAGACCAGCTGGTCCTCTTTTAAGTCAGTTTTTACGTCAACGGCGCATTCCCGGCGGAGAATCTCCAGTCCTTCATCGGCAAGCGGATCGCTGACCAGTATTCTGAAACTCACAGTAAAACCCACATCATATCTGCACTCCAGATATTGAGGGTTTTTGTCCGGCAGGGTTCTCTTGCCCTGTCTCACCGCCACCTGGGGTTCCCCGCATGTCCTGCAAGAGGATGAGAATGTATTAAACCGGCAGGCGTGCAGATCATAGTGGTGCGTGCATGAAAGAAATGCCCGATATTCTCTGGCTAGAAGAGATACGAAAAGAGGATATTCCTGCAGTGGGGGGAAAGGGGGCATCCCTTGGCGAGATGTCTGCAATCGGGCTCCCCGTCCCGCGGGCCTTTGTGGTTACCAGTTATGCATTCAGGCAGTTTCTCGTCGAGGCCGGCCTGGATAAGACCATATTTGCGGATCTTGCAGAAGTCGACGTTGATAACAGCGTCGAGCTCGAGCATGCTGCAACAAAGGCCAAGGACGCGGTGATGAAAGCCAGGATTCCGGCACTGCTCAAGAAGAAGATAA